>CEUU01019427.1_pt1 | contig 24152 bp, 38 predicted proteins | sample 531321 | NCBI WGS metagenome assembly CEUU01 (sample SAMEA2622658, study PRJEB7988) | marine metagenome | isolation source: saline water (ENVO:00002010), including
GAAGAAAATGTTTTTTTAAGTTCAAGAAATTTATATAAAGTGAGTCTCGTTGAATCCAGCAGGGCGTCAACTTATGATTTGATAGATAATGAGATTTTGATCTTGGATAGAAAGACTGTAGAATATTTTAACAATCAGAACAATGGTAACTAGTTATATGAAAGTTAATTCAGAAATATTAATAAGGCCAATTATGAGTGAAAAAAGTAATAGGCTTGCTTCAGATGTAAATAAATATGTATTTGAAGTTGCGTTAAATACCAATAAGATTAATATAGCTAAGGCTGTGGAGGACCGATTCAAAGTAAAGGTTAAGAAAGTTTCAACATTAAGGCAGAGGGGCAAACTTAAAAATACGTCAATTAAAAGCGGCGGCAGAGTTATTAGAACCTCAGGTCATAGGAAAGAAACAAAAAAAGCAATTGTAACTCTTGTTTCTGGAAATAAGATTGATTTAGTTGGAGGAGAAGTGTAATGTCCGTTAGATCGTTAAAGCCTGTAACTCCTATACAAAGATATAGAACTATATCAACTTTTGAAGATATTACAAAGAGTAAGCCTGAGAGGTCTTTGACGGAAAAGCTCTCCAAAACAGGTGGAAGAAATAACCATGGAAGAATTACATCAAGGAGAAGAGGTGGTGGCCATAAGCGTAGGTATCGTCTTGTTGATTTTAAAAGAAATAAGCATGATATTAAAGCTAAAGTTATTGGTATTGAGTACGACCCTAATAGATCGTCTCGAATAGCCCTCTTGCAATATGATGATGGTGAAAAAAGGTATATTATTGCGCCACAGGGTCTTACTGATGGTGACATTGTGCTATCTTCCCAATCTAAAATTCCTTTTAATGTAGGCAATTCGCTTCCCTTGGGTTTTATTCCTGAGGGTATGCTTGTTCATAACATTGAGTTAAAGCCTGGTAAGGGGGGGCAAATGGCTCGCAGCGCCGGTTCATATGCAAGAATAATGGCAAAGGATGGACGTTTGGTTACATTGAAGTTGCCATCAGGAGAGGTTCGCATGGTTTTCGACGATTGTATTGCTACAATAGGAAGTGTCGGTAATAAAAGTCATGAAGGTATTGTATCTGGAAAAGCTGGTAGATCTAGATGGTTAGGTAAAAGACCTAAGGTTAGAGGTGTAGCTATGAATCCTGTAGATCATCCGCATGGTGGTGGAGAAGGAAAAACATCTGGAGGTAGGCATCCGGTGAGCCCTTGGGGAACACCCGCAAAAGGATTTAAAACAAGAAAGAAAAAAAATATATCTAACAAATTCATCGTTAAAAGAAGAAAATAATTATATGGCAAGATCAGTAAAAAAAGGACCTTTCGTAGATCCTAAACTTATGAAAAAAATAGAAGCTATGGCTAAGTCTGGTAAAAAACAAGTTATAAAAACTTGGGCTAGGAGATCAACAATTTCCCCAGATTTTGTTGGTTATACTTTTGCGGTTCATAATGGTAATAAATTTATACCTGTATATGTTTCAGAAAATATGGTAGGTCATAAACTTGGCGAATTTTCGCCTACAAGAATTTTTAGGCAGCATTCTGGAGATAGGAAAAAATAAACTATGGAATTCAAAGCTAAATCTATGCACATCAGACAGTCGCCTAGAAAGATTAGGCATGTTGTTGACACTGTAAGAGGTAAAAATATTGCTCAAGCAACAAGAACTTTATCTTTCACAAATAAAAAAGCTGCATCTTTTATACTCAAAACAATAAATTCTGCTGTTTCTAACTGTTTATCTAATAGTGAATCTGTTGATGTTGACAATTTATTTATTAAGTCGATTACAGTTGATGGCGGTCCTGTTTTTAAAAGGTGGAAACCTGCAGCTTATGGTCGTGCCGTACCAAGGCTTAAAAGAACTAGTCATTTAACTGTTGTAATTGCAAGTAAGCATAATTAAGGAGATATTTTGGGTCAAAAGACAAATCCAATCGGATTACGTTTAAATATAAGAAAAAACTGGGATTCAGTCTGGTTTGATGAAAAAAACTATGCTGATAAGTTAAATGAAGATATTGTTATTAGAAATTATTTATCTAACAGATTGCAGGGGGCAAGTGTATCTAAAATAGAAATAAGTAGAACATCAAGAAAAATTGTTGTTACAATTCACACGGCAAGGCCAGGAATTATAATTGGTAAAGGTGGAGAAGAAGTAGAAAAGCTAAAAAAAGAATTGAAAAAAATTATTAACAATGACATACAGTTGAATATTGCTGAAATAAAGAGGCCAGCCCTAAACGCAGAGTTGGTTGGTCAAAATATTGCTCAACAACTTGTAAAAAAAGTATCTTATACAAGGGCTGTTAAAAAATCTATACAGTCTACAATGAGTATGGGCGCTGAAGGCATAAGAGTGCGTATCGCTGGGCGTATTGGTGGCGCAGAGATTGCACGAGAACAAACATTTAGAGATGGTAGAGTCCCATTGCATACTTTGAGAGCCGATATTGATTATGCAACAGTATCTGCTATTACCACATTCGGAATTATTGGGATTAAAGTATGGATTTATCATGGCGAAATTAGAAGTAAAGTTAAAGGATAGTAATATTTTATGTTAGCTCCAAAAAAAATAAAGTACAGAAAGCCCCAAAAGGGTAGAATGAAAGGAATGGCTAAAGGTGGAGACTATGTAGCCTTTGGCACTTATGGTTTGAAAACTCTTGAGCCTGGTTGGATCACGAGTAGGCAAATAGAAGCAGGTAGAATATCTATAGCTCGTCAAATTAAAAAGATTGGTAAAATGTGGATTAGAGTATTTCCTCATAAGTCAATCACAAAAAAACCAGCAGAAACAAGAATGGGTAAAGGTAAAGGATCTCCAGAATATTGGGTTGCGGTTGTTAAGCCTGGAAGGATATTATATGAAGTTGACGGTGTTCCGGAAGATATTGCCCAAGAGGCATTTAGGCTCTGTTCTCATAAGCTATCATTGAAAACAAAAATGGTTTCTAGAAGAGATTTGTAGGAATTGATATGACAAAAAAAGAATTAAATGAAATGTCCGTAAAGGAATTAGGTATCAAGTTAAAAGATAATCAAGATAGTCTTTTGAACTTAAGATTTCAAAAGAGCTTAGGTCAATTAGAGCATCCTAGAGAGATAAGTAATGTCAAGAAAGAGATCGCTCAGATTAAAACTGTATTGAACGAATTTAATTTGGGTATAAGAGGCAAGAAAGTAAAAAATGACTAGTATTGAAAGTAGGAAAAAATTAACCGGAAAAGTATTAAGTTCAAAAATGGAAAAAACCGCAGTTGTGGAAGTATCTAGAAGATTTGCTCATCCATTATATAAAAAATATGTCACTAAGACAAAAAAGTACTATGCACATGATCCAAAGAATTCTTGTTCTTCAGGTGACGTTGTAAGTATCGTTGAGAATAAACCAACAAGTAAATTAAAAAGATGGAGAGTTCTTACAATTATATCACAGGCTAAAAAAGGTTAGTAATACATGATTCAACAAGAAACAAGATTAAGAGTTGCGGATAATACTGGTGCAAAATCAGTTCTTTGTATCAAGGTTTTAGGTGGCTCAGGTAGAAAATACGCGAGGCTTGGAGATTTGATAGTAGTCTCTATAAAAAAAGCCATTCCAGGAGGGGTAGTAAAAAAAGGTGATGTCTCTACCGCTGTTATCGTTAGGACAAAAAAAGAGTTGCGTCGTAGAGATGGTTCGTATATTAGATTTGACGAAAACGCTGCTGTTTTGCTAGATGGCAATAAAGAGCCAAAAGGTACACGTGTTTTTGGTCCAGTTGCTAGAGAATTAAGAGAAAAAAAATATATGAAAATTTTGTCTCTTGCTCCGGAGGTTATATGAAGATTAGAAAGGGAGATACTGTTAAAGTTATTACTGGAAAATATAAAGGCAAAATATCAAGAGTTATTAAATCTTTGCCAAAAAGTGACAAGATTATTGTTGAAGGTGTAAATTTGGCTAAAAAACATATGAGGCCTACACAGGATAATCCGCAGGGAGGAATTAATGAAATCGAACAGCCAATCCATATTTCCAATGTTCAGTTGGTATCTGGCAACTCTTTTTCAAAAGTTGGGTACAAGTATTTAGATGATGGTAAAAAAGTGAGATTCCTAAAAAAGACTGGAGAAGTTGTAAGTTAATATGTCAAAAGAAAATAAAAAGTATATCCCAAGGTTATTCGCGCATTATAAAGAAAATTCAGTTCCTGAATTGATGAAAAAGCTGAAAATTAAAAACATAAACAGAATACCAAAGCTTGAAAAAGTGGTAATTAATATTGGTATTGGCGATGCTCGAGATAATGCGAATGCATTAAAAAATACTGTTTCAGAACTTTCCTTGATTTCAGGGCAAAAACCGGTCGTTGCGCAGTCAAAAAAACCAATATCTAATTTTAAAACTAGAAAAGGAGATCCGGTAGGAGTTTTTGTTACTTTGAGACGTTCTCAGATGTACGAATTTTTAGATAGATTTATATCAGTTGCTACGCCTAGAATAAGAGATTTTAATGGTTTGCCTAATAGAGGTTTTGATGGAATGGGCAATTATAATTTCGGAATCACAGAGCAAGTAGTTTTTCCTGAAATAAATTATGATAAGATAGATCAAATTAGAGGTATGAACATAACTATGGTTACAACAGGTCAAACAGACCAAGAAGCTTACGAACTATTACTGTCGTTAGGTGTGCCAATTAAAAAGAAAAAAGAATTAACAGATAAGGATTAGAATTGTAATGGCAAGAAAAGCAAAAATTATGCACAATATTCACAGAAAAAAATTAGTAATAAAATATTCTGCTAAAAGAAGAGAACTTTTGGAAAAAATTAAAGATCCAAATACATCTTTTGAAGAAAAACAATTATGTAGGGTAAAATTAGATGCTTTGCCAAGAAACTCTCACCCCAATAGAGTAAGAAATAGATGTAATTTGACAGGTAGGCCAAGATCAGTTTATAGAAAATTTGGTTTATCTAGGCTATCCTTTAGAGAGATGGCGCTTAAAGGTGAGGTTCCTGGTATAACTAAGGCAAGTTGGTAGAGGTAAATTATGACAATGAATGATCCAATAGCAGACTATTTAACTAGGATAAGAAATGCTCAAAGTGTAGGTAAAAAATGGGTTGACGTCCCGGCATCAAAATTAAAATCAAGAATATCTTATGTTTTAAAGGAAGATAGCTTTATTAGAGACTATATTTTTATTGATGATGGAATTCAAGGTTTATTAAGATTATTTTTAAATTATGACAATCAAGGAAATCCAACTATTACTGGTTTAAAAAGAGTTAGTACTCCTGGTTGTAGAGTATATGTTGATTCAGATAAAATACCAAGGGTTATGAATGGAATGGGAACAGCTATTATTACAACATCGAAAGGTGTTCTTTCTGATAAAAAAGCCAGAATCATGAAGGTTGGCGGAGAAGTGCTTTGTCACATTTGGTAAGGAATAAATATGTCTAGAATAGGAATAAAACCGATAACCGTACCTGAATCTGTTAATGTTGAAATAAAGGATACCATCATTGAGGTTTCAGGGAAATTAGGAAATTTAAAATTTAATTTTGATAAAAAAATAGTTGTTAAGTACGATTCGGGCTCAATATCTGTTTCTCGTTCAAAAAACAACAGGTCTGATAGAGAGCTTCATGGTTTGACAAGAGCTCTTATCAATAATATGGTCATTGGAGTCTCAGAGGGTTTTAGAAAAGAATTGCAACTCAATGGTGTTGGTTACACCGCTGAGCAAAAAATGGGAAAATTTTTGCAGCTTAATTTGGGATATTCACACCCTATAGTGGTAGAAATACCTAGTGATTTGAAAGTTGAAACAACTACTCCTACTACTATAGTTATTTCAGGTATAAACAAGCAGTATGTAGGTCAGTTTGCAGCAAAAATAAGATCATTTAGGAAGCCTGACCCTTACAAGGGTAAAGGAATTAAGTATTCATACGAAGTTATTAGAAGAAAAGCAGGTAAAGCTATTGGAGTTGGTGGTTAATGAAAAAGAATAAAAAGACAAATAGTAAATGGATTAAAAAAAGAAATAGGATTAAGTCATCTTTAAAAATAGGGTCCTTGCCAAGGCTTGTAGTTTATAGATCAAACAGAAACATTTTCGCACAAATTGTTGATGACATCAACTCTAAAACTATTGCATCTGCTTCAAGCATTGACAAAAGTCTTGCAAGTGAGGTCAAAAAAGCAAAAACAAAATTAGATAAAAGCGTCATTGTTGGAAAAAAAATTGGTAGCATAGCTGTGGATAAAAATATATCAAATGTTATTTTTGATCGAAATGGCTACAATTATCATGGAAGAATTAAGGCTCTAGCTGACGCAGCAAGAGAGGCAGGAGTGAAATTCTAATGAAAAACACAATTAAAAATATTATTAATCCATCTGAACTTGAGCTATTAGAAGAAAATATTGTCTCTATTAACAGAGTGGCAAAAGTTGTTACTGGAGGACGAAGATTTAGATTTAATTCAGTTGTAGCTGTTGGAGATGGAAAAGGAAGTATTGGTATAGGATTTGGAAAGGCTAATGAAGTTCCTTCAGCGGTCAACAAAGCAAAAGAAAATGCTAAAAAAAATATTTTTAAAGTTCACATTGTCAATGGAACGATACCCCATGAAGTATTTGTAAAGTTTGGCGCAACAAAACTATTATTGAAACCTGCTTCACCTGGAACTGGAATTATTGCTGGCGGTGCAGTTAGAAGTGTTTTGGAGCAAGCTGGGGTAACAGATATTCTATCCAAGCTAACAGGTTCAACTAATCACATAAATGTTGTCAATGCGGTAGCAAAAGGATTGAAGTCTTTAAGAGATCCAATAGCAGTTGCAAGGCAAAGAGGAATTACAGTTAAACAATTATTTGGTTAAAAAAAAATGTCAAAAATAAAAAAAATTAAAATAACTCAAGTTAAAAGTTCAATTGGTTATAGAATTAAAGCTAGAAATACATTAGAAGCATTAGGGTTAAAAAAAATTAATCATTTTGTATTACATAATGATACACCAGCAATTAGGGGTATGATTAAATCAGTAGATTATATGTTAAAGGTAGAGGATGTAAATTGATGGATTTGTCGAATTTAAAGCCTGCAAAAGGCTCCATTAAAAATAAGAAGAGAGTTGGAAGAGGGCCTGGTTCAGGTAATGGAAGGACTGCAGGAAAAGGAAATAATGGTTACAGGGCTAGGTCTGGAAGTGGATCAAAAATTCATTACGAAGGTGGGCAAACTCCTTTAATGCGTAGATTGCCCAAAAGAGGCTTTTCAAATTATCCATTTAAGAAAGAAATTCAAATTGTAAATGTTGAATCAATAAACAAGCTCGATTTGAAAAAAATTGATGTTAACGTTTTAATCGAAAACGGTTTGGTAAAAAAAGCTCATTTGCCAGTGAAAATTCTTGGTAATGGAAATATTGTTAGACCTGTAGAAATTCATGCTGATTTGTTTAGTGCATCAGCTATTAAAAAAATAGAAAAGGCCGGAGGAAAAGCTATATATTTATGATTGATAAATTTTTAAATATATTTAAAATACCTGAGCTTCGAAGTAAGCTAATTTTTACCTTTTCTTTGCTAATAGTTTATCGTTTGGGAGGTCATATACCGATACCTGGAATTGATAAGGTTGCTTTAGCTCAAGTTATGCAAGGTTTTAGTAATTCGTTGTTAGGTTTATATGATATGTTTGCCGGTGGTTTTTTCTCACAAGCTTCTATATTTGCCCTGGGTATAATGCCATATATATCGGCTTCAATTATAATTCAGCTTTTGGGTGCCGTTGTTCCTTATTTTCAACGCTTACAAAAAGAAGGAGAGCTGGGTAGAAAAAAAATAATACAGTTAACTAGATACGGAACAGTCATAATAGCTTCATTGCAATCTATTGGAGTTGCAGTTTTTCTTTCAAGCTTTGATAGTCCTGCAATTGTAACAAATCCAGGTTTCTATTTTTACTTTGTAACAATTATAACGCTTGTTACTGGTGTTGTATTTGTTATGTGGCTTGGTGAGCAAATTTCAGATAACGGTATTGGTAATGGAATATCTTTAATAATTATGGTTGGAATTTTATCTAGATTACCTCACGTTATCACTTCAAGAATCAAGGGATACAATGAGGGACTTTTAGATAATCCATTTGAAGATATATTTTTATTAGCATTGATGTTTGCTATAACATATGTAGTTGTTACAATCACAACTGGTACTAGAAAAATTCCCGTACAATATGCAAAGAGAGTTATTGGAAGGAAAGTGTATGGAGGTCAATCAACTCACATTCCATTAAAAATATTAACGGCTGGTGTAATGCCAATAATCTTTGCGCAAGCTCTTATGTTTATTCCAAATACATTAGCATCTTTCTTTGATCAAAATGTTGGCATTGGAAAATTTCTTATAACAGTATTTGCACCCACTCACATTGTTTACTCTTTAGTGTTTGCTTTTTTGATTATTATATTTACTTATTTTTATACAGCTATTGCATTTAACCCAGTTGATGTTGCTGATAATATGAAAAAACAAGGGGGTTTCATTCCTGGAGTAAGACCTGGTAAAAATACTGCTGATTATATAGACAATATATTGACCAAAGTTACATTGCCGGCATCTATATTTTTGGCATTGATAGCAATTTTTCCAACTTTTTTATCCAATTATGGTGGTGTAGATTTCACATTGGCAAGTTTTTTTGGCGGAACAAGTTTATTGATTATAGTAGGTGTTGCATTAGACACTTTGCAGCAAATTGAAAGTCATCTGTTAGTTCGGCATTATGATGGTTTTTTGAAATCTGGTAAGATAAAAGGTAGACGTAGGTTCTAATCAATTTTGATTAAGATACGCGATACATGGGAAATTGAGAGAATGCAAATAAGTTCTCAAATTGTTAGAGATACTTTAAATATTTTGTCTGAATTAGTAAGACCAGGAATTTCAACATTAGAGTTAGATGTTATCGCGGAAGATTATATAAAAAGTCAGGATGCGATTCCAGGATTTAAAGGTTTGTATGGCTTCCCATCAACAGTTTGTGCATCAGTAGATGACGAGGTTGTACATGGAGTTCCCAATAATGTTGAACTTAAAGAGGGGCAAATTTTAAGTTTGGACGTTGGTGCAGTCTACAAAGGTTATTATGCAGATCACGCGAGGACTTTTCCTGTTGGTGAAATTTCTAATGGTACAATGAAGCTTTTAAAAGTTACTGAAGAAAGTCTTTATAGTGGTATAAACTCAGCTAAACCTGGAAATAAAATAGGAGATATCAGTCACTCAATTCAGAAACATGTAGAAGAGAATGGATTTGGTGTTGTTCGTGATTTGGTAGGACATGGTATTGGAGAGAGCTTACATGAGGATCCACAAGTACCTAACTTCGGTTCAAAGGGTTCAGGTGATACAATTAAAATCGGTATGTGCTTAGCAATTGAACCTATGGTTACAATGAAATCGCACGAGGTATTTACAAAAAAAGATGATTGGACAATATGTACAAAAGATGGATCTTTAGCCGCTCATTTTGAGCACACCATAACAATTACAGAAAATGGGGCAAAGATTTTAACAAAATAAATTAAAATATGGTTAAAGAAAAAAATATTGAAGTTGATGGAACAATACTTGAAACCCTTCCGAACGCAATGTTTAGGGTTGAATTAGAAAATGGACACGAAGTGTTGGCACATGTTTCGGGAAAAATGAGAATGCACTACATAAAAATTTTACCTGGCGACAAAGTTAAATTAGAGCTATCTCCATATGATTTATCACGTGGAAGAGTAACATTTAGATACAAATAAAAAAGAGTTAATATGAAAGTAAGAGCATCAGTAAAAAAAATATGTGTCAATTGTCAAATAATCAAGAGACACGGTATACTAAGAGTAATTTGTGATAATCCAAAACATAAACAGAGGCAAGGATAATATGGCACGTATTTCTGGAGTTGATTTACCAAAAAATAAAACAATAGAATTTGCTCTGCAGTACATATATGGTATTGGTCATGCAGCGGCATTGCAAATTCTTAACTCAACAAATGTTGATCCTGTAACCCGAGTACAAGAAATCCCGGAGGAAGATGTACTTAAAATTAGGAACGAAATTGCAGACAATTATACAGTGGAGGGAGAAAATAGAGGTTTAGTTACGAAAAATATCAAAAGATTAATGGATATAGGTTGTTACAGAGGTCAAAGACATAAAAAGAGATTGCCTGTAAATGGTCAAAGAACAAAAACTAACGCAAGAACCAGAAAAGGTAAAAAACCATCGGTTGGTGGAAAAAAAACTAAGTAGGAGTATCAAAAGTGGCAAGTAGAAAAAAGAAAAAGAAAATTAAAGTTGATCCAGATGGGATTGCATACATTAAAGCAACGTTTAATAATACACTAGTAACTTTAGCTGATAAGTTTGGAAATGTTATTACTTGGTCATCTGCTGGAGCTTTAGGTTTTAAAGGTTCAAGAAAAAATACACCGTTTGCAGCTACACAAGCAGCTCAAAAAGCTGCTGAAGAAGCAATGGGTTATGGCTTAGTTAGAGTCGAAGTTAGGGTAAAAGGTCCAGGAGCAGGTCGAGAAGCTGCTGTAAGAGCATTGAGAACTGCCGGATTAGGTGTAACTTCCATATTAGATGTTACTCCTCTTCCGCATAATGGATGCAGACCATCAAAAAGACGTAGAGTTTAAAAGGAAATAATATGGCAAGATATACAGGACCAAGAGGTAAAATATGTAGAAGGCTTGAAATGGCTGTTTTTGAATCACCCAAGTTCGCAGCACCTCGAAAAAACTATGCCCCTGGACAGCATGGTCAGTCAAGAAGAAGGAAAATGTCCAACTATGGTATTCAGCTCAGAGAAAAACAAAGAGCAAAATATCTATATGGGTTACTGGAAAAACAGTTTAGAATTTACTTTAAGAAAGCACAGTCTCAGCAGGGCCCTACTGGCCACAATCTTCTTAAGATATTAGAATCTAGATTAGATAACTCAGTTTTTAGAATTGGTTTTGCTCCAACACGATCATCCGCAAGACAAATGGTTTCTCACAAACATTTTTTAGTCAATAACAAAGTTGTTAATATACCATCTTATAATTTAAAGCCTGGGGATATCATTCAAGTTAGAGATAAAAGTAAAAAATTTGAATTAATTCACGATTCAATGAGAAAAATCAAAGGTGACAACCCAATGACTTGGCTTACTTTAGACAAAGCAAAAATGGTAGGTTCTTTTGACAGTGTTCCCGAAAGAACTGAAATTCCTGAACTAATTAATGAACAACTTATTGTAGAGTTATATTCAAAATAAAGGTAATAGAATGAATGCAAACAAACATTTCCCAGAAATAAATATAGAATTTAAAGAGAGTAGCGACAAATTCGCGAAGTTAGTAGCACAACCTTTTGAAAGAGGTTATGCAGTTACTGTAGGAAATTCATTAAGAAGAACTCTTTTAACCAGTGTACCTGGTGCAGCAGTTACATCTATTAAAATTGATGGTATTTCCCATGAGTTTAGTATATTGGATGGAGTCATTGAGGATGTTTCTGATTTAATCTTAAATTTAAAACAAGTTAGGTTTAGGTTAGATGACATTGGGCCAGAAACAATAAATATAAAACTTAAAGGTCCTGGAAAATTCACCGGAAAAGATATTAATGATGCATCTGAATTATTTGAAGTTTTAAATCCAGAGATTCACTTGGCAGAACTGACTGACAAAGCAGACTTTACTGTGGAAATGCAAATATCTAGAGGAAAAGGTTACAGTTCTGCTGAAAAGAATAAAAGAACTGATGCTCCTTTAGGTACTATTTTTATTGATTCTATTTTTAATCCAATAACAAACGTATCCATAGATGTAGCACCATTACCAACTTCATCAGAAGGACACGAAATGCTAACTTTACAGGTAAAATCAGATGGATCTACTTCACCTAGAGATGCAATTAACCATTCGGCGTCGATAATTAGGCAGCAATTGGCACTTTTCATGTTTACAGATTCGTCATCAATAAAAGCTGTTGATGAAGAAGAAATAAATGAAGCAATTGAAAAAACTAAGTTGTTATCGAAAACTATTGATGAAATGGAGCTTTCTGTTAGAAGTCACAATTGTTTACAAGCTGCAGGTATAAGAACTATAGGAGAATTAGTTTCAAAAGAAGAAAACGAGATGCTAAGATTTAAAAATTTCGGTAGAAAATCATTGATGGAACTTATTGAAAAGTTATCAGATATGGGTCTTAATTTTGGAATGGATATAACGCCTTTCGCAGGAGATATGTAAATATGAGACATCGAAAAAGAGGCAGAAAACTTAATAGAACTTCTTCTCATAAAAAAGCATTAATGAGAAATCTAGCTATATCTATGATAACACACAAAAGAATAAAGACCACAGATGCTAAAGCAAAAGAATTAAGAAGCTTTGTAGAAAGATTAGTGACATATGCAAAAAAGGGTGACTTGCATAATAGAAGACTTATACAAAAAAAATTACCTGGTAAGCTTGGTAGAGATATAGCTAACACACTAATACACGACATTGCTCCTGATTATTCTGATAGAAATGGCGGTTACACAAGAATTATCAAACTTAGCAACCGAAAAAATGATAATGCTCCTATCTCATTAATAGAGTTTGTTGATTTATCAGTTTCTTCAGAAGTTGTAGAAGATGATAATAAAGACAGTAAAGTCAACAAATAACTTGTACTGATTTGACAAATAGTTTTAATTATCTTACATATAATAAATTATTTTACAGGGCTAGATATATATTAGCCCTGTTTGTTTTTTTATTCAATTTTTCTAAATCTGAAATTTTACATCTAGATAAAAAATGTATATGGATTTTACGTGACACTCTAACTTCGCCTGAAAAAATAGAAAGAGCTTTTGACCATGTGATCAGTTCTGGTTACAACATTGTTTTTTTGCAAGTAAGAGGTAGAGGATACGCGTTTTATGAATCAACATTAGTTCCTAAGAATCCTAGAATTACTGATGGATTCGACCCTTTGCAATACTCTATTGATATAGCTAAAAAAAATAATATAGAAATCCATATTTGGTTTAATACATATATATTATGGTCTGCAAGAACAGCACCAGAAAATTTAAATCATATATACCATTCAAAAGCAGATTGGACCGAAGCTAATAAATATGGAAAAATGGATTATAAAATCAATCTAAAGTCTCCAAAAATACCAAATTGGGAAGGTGTTTATTTATCACCAATTCATCCCGACGTTAACCCATATTTAAATTCTTTAATAATTGAACTAATTAACAAATATACTTTTCAGGGCATTCATTTTGATTATATCAGATACCAGGATGAAATATATGGCTACAATAAAAAAGGTACGGATGTATTTAAAGATTTGTTTTCTGTAGATCCATATAATATTGCTAAAGGTATTATTAGTACTAGATTTGGTTGGAGTAAAGAATTTGTTGATTCTACACAAAACATGTGGGTTAAATTTAAACAGGATGCTATTACAAGTTTTTTAAAATCTGTATCAAATAGTGTATTTGAATCTGGTAAAAATATAAAATTAAGTGCAGCTGTAAAGCCGAATTTGTTAATTGCAAAAAACAGATTTTGTCAAGATTGGGGATATTGGCTAGATAATGACATTTTAGATTTTGTAGTTCCAATGAACTATTATTCAAATTTAAAAGATTTTAATAATGACATACAAATTATGAAGTATTTTGTTAATTCTGATTATGGAGAAAAAATTGTAATGGGATTAGCTACATATAATCAGTCTGCATCAGATGTAGCTGACAAAATATTAATTTCAAGGATGCAGGGTTTTAAAGGTATATCCATTTTTTCTTATGATGCGCATCAGAATAATTTAGATTGGTTTGATCCAATCATACATGCTTTAGATTACAACAAAAAGGAATGATATGAAAATAAAGAATATTTCCGCACCAATAGGTTCTAAATTAACTTGTAAAGGATGGCATCAAGAAGCCGCTTACAGAATGATTCAGAATAATTTAGATCCCAATGTAGCAGAAGATCCAAATAATTTAATAGTGTATGGAGGTATTGGAAAAGCTGCAAGAAATTGGCAATGCTATAACTCAATACTAGAATCTTTAAAAGAATTAGAAAATGACGAAACTTTACTTATTCAGTCAGGAAAGCCTGTAGGGGTATTCAAAACACACCTATCTTCGCCAAGAGTTCTTATTTCAAATTCAATGATTGTTCCCAATTGGGCTAATTGGGATTATTTTAATGAACTTGATAAAAAAGGTTTGATGATGTATGGACAAATGACAGCAGGAAGTTGGATATACATTGGTACACAGGGTATTTTGCAAGGTACTTATGAAACTTTAGCTGAGGTAGCTAGACAAAAATTTAATTCAACATTAAAAAATACTATTACGATAACTTCTGGTTTAGGAGGTATGGGTGGAGCACAGCCTCTTGCTGTTACAATGAATGAAGGAGTCAATATTACCATTGAAATTGATATAAATAGAATCAGAAGAAGAATTGATACGGGTTATTTAGACACCTATGAAGTTGATATAAAGAAAGCAATAAAATTAGCTACAGATGCAAAAAATAAGGGAAAAGCTTTATCGATTGGATTATTAGGTAACGCTGCTGAAATTTTACCAAAAATGCTAGAAATGAATTTTTTACCGGATATTGTTACTGATCAAACATCAGCTCACGATGAATTAAATGGCTATATACCTACTGGTTTTACAATTGATGAAGCTAATAAATTACGATCTGACGATATAGAAAAGTATAAGAAATTATCATTTGAATCAATGGGTAAGCATTGTAAAGCTATGTTGGAATTTCAGAAACAAGGGTCAATAGTTTTTGATTATGGAAATAATTTAAGAGGTCAGGCACAAAATAATGCTGGAATTACTAATGCATTTGATTTTCCTGGTTTTGTTCCGGCTTATATTAGACCTCTTTTTTGTGAAGGCAAGGGTCCTTTTAGGTGGGTTGCTTTGTCAGGAAATCCTAATGATATATATAAAACTGATGAAAAAGTTTTAGAGCTATTTCCAAAAGATAAAGCATTACATAGATGGATTAAAATGGCTCAGAAAAAAGTACAGTTTCAGGGACTTCCATCAAGAATATGCTGGCTTGGATATCGAGAAAGAAATATCTTTGGAGAAGTAATTAATGATATGGTAGCTAATGGTGAATTAGAAGCTCCAATTGTAATTGGTAGAGATCATTTAGATGCTGGATCTGTAGCCTCACCAAATAGAGAAACTGAAAGTATGATTGATGGTTCAGATGCTGTAGCAGATTGGCCTATCTTAAATGCTATGTTGAGTATCTCAGGGGGATCAAGTTGGACGTCATTACATCATGGTGGTGGTGTTGGTATGGGATATTCAATCCATTCAGGAGTTGTCATTGTTGCTGATGGTACAAAAGAAATGAAAGAAAGATTAAATAGAGTTTTGACTAACGATCCTGGTACAGGCGTTATGAGGCATGCCGATGCTGGTTACGAAAAAGCAATTAATGTGGCTAAAAAACGAAAATTAAAAATTCCTATGATATAAATTATGGATTATAGAATTCATAATATTAAATCTATCTCAACTTGGGACCCATTAAACAATAAACTTGTTTCAAAAAGAAACAAGGAAATTTATGTCTCTAACGGTAAAATTAAAAAAATAGATGAAAAAGTTAGTAAAACAAACAATGATATTGATGCCAAAAATTGCATATTAACTCCAGGTTTTATCGATTCACATACTCATCCTATTTTCATTGGTAATAGGGCTAACGAACTCGCTATGAGAGTTTCTGGTAAAAGCTATGAACAAATTGCAAAAGAAGGTGGTGGAATATTGTCTTCGATTTCAAATTTAAGAAAAAGTAAGTTTGAAGATTTATTCAAAATAAGTGAATTTAACATATGTAATTTTTTTAAAAATGGTACCACTATTTTAGAAGCAAAATCAGGCTATGGTTTGACAGTTGAAGATGAAATAAAATCCCTAGAGGTGATAAAGAAATTAAATGAGAAATTACCAATAGAAATTATTTCGACATTTTTAGGAGCACATGCTATACCGCCTGAATATATAGGTAAAAAAGATCAATATGTAAATTTGATATGTAACGAAATGATACCTGCAGTAGCTGAAAAACAGCTTGCTGAATTCTGTGACGTTTTTTGCGAAAAAGGTTACTTTAATTACGATCAAAGTCTAAAAATTCTTGAAACAGCAAAACAATATGGGATGACACCTAGGCTTCATGCTGATGAGTTTGTAGACTCTTGTGGAGCAAAACTTGCAGCTGATATTAAAGCTTTATCAGCTGATCATTTAATGGCGATTAGTGATGAAGGTATTGCTTCTTTAAAAAACACTGATGTAATAGCGACATTGTTACCAGGCACTACATATTTTTTAGGAAAAAGAGAATATGCTAATGGAAGAAAATTGATTGATTCAGGGATTGAAGTTGCGCTTGCAACAGATTTCAATCCGGGTTCGTGTACAATCAATTCTTTATCAATGATTATGCAAATGGCCGTTTTATATTGCGGACTCACTATTGAGGAGGCGTTTAAAGGGGTGACTTGGAATGCAGCTAAATCATTAAATCGACATTTTGAAAATGGAATTATTGAAAACGAGTATAATGCAGATTTTATTTTGTGGGATATACAAAGTCTTGATGAAATTCCCTACTGGTTTGGAAATGATAGAATTGCTTCAGTATACAAAAAAGGATTACAAATTTATTCAAAAAGTTAATATAAGATTTACTAGTAATATTACGTCAAGTATATTAACATAATTATCATTATTTAGATTGCCACAATTGCAATTAAAATCTGGCATAGGATTAATAATACAATTATTAATAGTCAACACAATATCAGAGATATTTACTTCATTGTCGTCGTTACAGTCACCAATTATACTTTGCATGAAATAATTTGCTCCAATATCACTCCTAGTATTATCAGGGTCTAGTACTAAAGGGTCACCATTATCTATACATATGGAATTTTCGTTATAATTAAAATTGGTGTTGATATCAATATAATTTGGATTATCATACAGATTACCATCAGCTGGAAAAGGCTCCCACGGAGTCCAAATATTACCTCAGCCAGGACAATTTTCCATATAATTTTCGCCATTTCCCCATGCATTTGAGTATGATATTAATAAGTTTGGAGATGTAGAAAAAATACCTATTCCGTACGTTTCATTATTGATAAAATTGCAATTTTTGACCAAAACATCAGAATTATCAAATAATTTTAATCCATAATTAGAATTAATTATGTTGCAGTTTATAACTTGACCAGATGAAAAACCAGAAAAACTAATACCGTAATCGGATCCATTGATAATCGTACATCTTGAAATATCCAACACAATATTTGATGTGCTGTCAGAAAAAGCCCATATCCCCAAACCATTGTCCAAGTTAATAATAGCTCCATTTCCATCGATATATGTTGTTTCTTCAAAAATACCAATTCCACCTAAGTATGTAGTATTTTGATTTAGTATAATATATTTATCATAGCCATTAAATGGTCCAGCGTTGTTGTATGCTTCTTGCAAAGTATTGCAGAATACAAAAGATAAAATAATTATTAATTTAGTTATTCTTAAATTTAGAGCTGAATTCATAATACGCGACGATAGTAAATAAAAGGTTTCTTAGAATCAAACCATTTTTCATATACTTTTACTTCTTCAATTTTTCCGGAAAAATTCTTGTGCATTCCATTTTCAACGTGACCTGTAATGTAATCTATATTTTTTTGTTTTTTAGCCCAATTTAAAAAAATACGTTTAAGTGTTTTTGCGTAACCTCCCTTTTTTCTGTACTTTTCTTTCATAACAAATGCGTAAGTATATAGTGTGTTGTTTTTATTTAAATTTACATCTATACGTGCCCAGGATTCGTTTTTGAAGTATTCTAGTGGAACTCCAATAATATAACCTATAATTTCATTTCTAAATCTTGCAATGAAAGGCAGTGTATCTTGATTAAAATATTTATTGATATTATTTTTTCCTAGAAGCCATTTTTTTCCAAACTTTTTTGCAAGTATTTCAGACACCTCAATAACTTTTGGTATGTCATCTTTACCAATTTTTTCAACTAATTCTATTTGAAAATTATAACCAGAAGAAGCAATTACTTTAATCTTCGATTTTTCTATTATTCCTAGTGTAAGCTGTTCCATTTATAAAATATTGACAATATATTTAAATTAAATATACATTAATTTTTTATATGATTTCACCAGGAAATGATAATATAAAAACATTAAATTATAAAAATGAAAAATTCATTCAATAATAGACTCAAAGAAATTTGTGAATTAAAAAATAACAGATTATGTATTGGTTTAGATATTGATCCTAAAAAATCAAATATTAAAATTACAAATTCAATGTCAAATCTAATTGACTATACAAAAGATATCATTGATGTAACAATAGACTTATGTCCAATTTATAAAATGAATTTAGCATTTTATGAATGTTATGGATCTCGAGGTTATTTTTGGTTAGAAAAAGTTATTGAACATATTGGAAACCGTGCATTAACAATTGCGGATGGCAAAAGAGCAGACATTGGCAATACTGCAAAAAAATATGCTGAATCTATATTCAATCACTTTGGATTTGATTGCGTCACATTATCTCCATATATGGGCATTGACTCAATACAGCCTTTTATATTAGATCCATCCAAGGGCGCTTTCATTTTATGTTTAACATCAAATAAAAGTGCGTTAGATATCCAAATGAAAGTCTTTGATGATGAACCTTTGTATTTGTCTGTTGTTAAATTATGCAAAAAAATTAATGTTAATAACAATATTGGTATTGTTGTTGGAGCTACAAAATATAAAAAAATGTTACAAATAGAAAAAAACAGTCACGGATTGAATTGGCTAATTCCTGGAATTGGAGCTCAGGGAGGTGATATTAAAACTTCGATTGAAATTAGTAATAAAAGTGGTGTTGGTATCGTTAATGTTAGTAGAGGTATTTTATATTATGGTAATTGTATTAAGGATGTTTTAAAAGCTACAGAAATATACACTGAACAAATAAGAAAATATCTATGAATCAAAAACAACTTATAGAACTATTAAAGAAAAAAAAAGCAATGCTAGAGGGACATTTTTTATTGACTTCTGGTAGACACAGTAATGTGTATATCGAAAAATTTAGATTATTAGAAGATCCAATTTTATTAGATAAAATCTGTAAAAAAATTGCTACTAATTTTATTAATGAAAAAGTTGATATTGTATTAGGTGCTGCTATTGGTGGAATATTAATAGCTGGGGGAGTGGGAAGATATCTAAATAAAAAGCATATATTTACTGAAAGAGTTAATGGTAAAATGGAACTTAGAAGAGGTTTTAGCATTAAACCTTCTGATAAGGTTTTAATTGTTGAGGATATTGTAACTACAGGTAGCTCTATATTCGAAATGATTGATGTTGTAAAACAATGCAAAGCAAATATAGTAAACATTGCTTGTATAGTTAACAGGAGTGAAAAAGAACTTGATATAGATCATCAATTCACAAGCCTTCTGAGATTGCCAGCTCAAAGTTGGGAACCTAATTCAATACCAAATTGGTTAAAAAACATACCTTTAACATCGAGGGGAAGAACAGGAAAATAAATGAACAAGAAAAATCAGACCATAATTTTTGCTTTAGCAGTTTTTCTATTTTTGATTTCTCTTATAATGAAAAAAAATGAACCAGAATTCACTGAGATGGCTAAAACAGCAGAAATCAATTCAACTGAAAATAACCCAATAAAAGATGCTACAAAAAAAATAAGCTCAGATTCTCAAAATGATTTGAAATTCGCTAAAGTCAAAGATGTAAATATGGATAAAAATAAAACTATTTCAAATTATAAAAATCCAAATGAAAATGATGATGTTATTTTCAATTCTAAATCTAATCAATTTGAGAAAAATAAAACACTTGAAGAAATTAAAAAAGATTTTCAAAAAGCATCAAAAAAAATTAATTTTGATAACACTAATATAAATTTTTTACCCGATTCAAAAACAGATCCTTATTCAAAACCTCTTATGTCATTTGAAATAGAAAAGATTAAAAAGAAAGCTTCTGAATTTGAACCTAAACCAGTAGCTGTAACAGATACTGTAACTCTACGAACTAATCAAGGAGATATGAAGTTGATATTATATCCTGAAATTGCTCCAAAACATTGTTATAATTTCAAAAAATTAGCTAATTCAGGTTTTTATGATGGTACAACTTTTCATAGAATAATACCAAATTTCATGATACAAGGAGGTGATATATTATCAAGAGATTCCAAAGATTCTAATGATGGACAAGGGGGACCTGGTTGGACAGTTGATGCTGAATTTAGTAAAGAAAGGCATGTTAAAGGTGTTTTATCAATGGCTAGATCATCTGATCCTAATTCTGCTGGTAGTCAATTTTTTATTTGCCACGATAATGCCCCACATCTTGATGGTAAATACACTGTTTTTGGTAAAGTGATTCAGAATATAAACCTTGTAGATAAAATTGCTAATATACCAACTATTTATAGTGAAACTAGAAAAATGTGCTTTAGTAAAATTCCAGATGAATCAAATAAAGAAAATTGGGTTCAGTTAATTGATCCTAAAACTAGACAAAAAATATATTCAAAAGTACCTAAATCAATGTCTAAAGAATCTTATAAATATGAGGTTAATTCAAAATTAAGAAATAATCAGCCTGCTTTTCCTATTAGAATTTTAAGTATAAGAGTAAATTAATGTATATTTATAAAAAAAATATATAACATTTGGAGATATGATTTAAAAAACTATGTTGAAATTTTTTGAGAACTATAGAAAGCATTTAGCAATTTTAATATTATTTAAAATTGTACTATCAGTTGAAAATCCATTACGATTTACCCATAATCTTGACCGTTCAGAACAAAGGTCAGGAGAAGTGGTCTCTTTGGTTTTGGATATTGAAATTGATAAAGGATATCATATTTATTCAACTAATCCTGAGCAAAGTCTCAGACCGACTGAAATTGAATATCTCGACACTACACTATTTGATTTGAGAGGTATTATTGAAGAACCTACTAAAACATTCAAATATGATAAAAATTTTGATATGGAAGTAGGTTTGCACTATGGAAATTTCATTCTAAAGCAAGATTTGTTATTATCAAAAAATATTAAACCTAATAAATACAATATAGATGCTACATTTAGTTATTTGGTGTGTGATACCTCTAAATGTATACCTAAATGGGATGATTTTAATTTTGAATTGAATATCATAGGTGGTGAAGCTAAATCTGAATATATAAAAAATATTACTATGGATTACGATATTAAAAATATAACGGATAATATGCTGACTGATGATGAGAGTTTTAATAATGCGCTCAAAGGAGGTTTTTTATCCTTTATTTTATTTGCAATGGGTATGGGTTTTCTGGCTTTATTGACACCTTGTGTTTTTCCTATGATACCAATAACAGTATCTTTTTTTACAAAACATGGTGAAGATAATGATACTAATCCAGTTTACGCTGCTTTAATTTATACTTTAGGTATAATAATTATTTTTACCTCGCTTGGATTGCTTTTAGCATTTACACTTGGAGCAACAGGAGCTAATCAAATTGCCTCAAGTCCGATCATTAATTTATTCATAGCAGGCCTGTTTATATATTTTGCTTTTAGTTTGTTTGGACAATATGAAATAAGATTACCATCAGCAATGCAGCAATTTAGCCTCAAACAGGAAAATCAAGGTGGCATTATAGGTATTCTTTTCATGGCGTTAACATTCACCTTAACATCCTTTACTTGTACAGTTCAGTTTGTTGGATTATTACTTGTGGCTGCAAGTCAAGGAGAAACCTTTTGGCCAATTGTAGGTATGCTTGCCTTTTCGTTTACATTTGCTCTTCCTTTTTTCTTTTTAGCATTATTTCCTCAATATTTATCAAAAATTCCTAAGAGCGGAGGTTGGTTGAATTCTGTTAAGGTTACTATGGGTTTTCTTGAGCTCGCAGCTGCTATGAAATTTTTAAGTAATGCTGATCTAGTTTTGGGTTGGGGTATATTTACTTATCAAAGTGTTCTAGCAATTTGGGTTGTGATTACTATACTAATGGGAGTTTATTTGTTAGGTAAAATTCAATTACCTCATGATTCTAAGTTAGATTATATAGGTGTTCCACGATTAGTTTTAAGTATAGTTTTTTTGACATTTGGATTATATATGTCTAGAGGTTTATTTGGAGAATCAATTCATGGATTAATTGATTCCTACCTGCCACCAAAAATCGAATCTAAATCAAATGACACTGAACATAAAGATGAATTTGATTGGATAGAAAACTTTGATGAGGGAATGAAAAAAGCTCGAGAATTAAATAAGCCTGTTTTTGTTGATTTTACAGGATACACTTGTACTAATTGTAGATGGATGGAAACCAATGTTTTTGAAGAACGTCCCGTAAAAGAATTGTTTGAAAAATTTATTTTAGTAAGACTATACACAGATGCTGGAGAAAACCACAGAGAGTATCAAAAAATGGAAGTTGAAAGGTTTAATACGGCAGCATTGCCATTTTATGTTATTTTGACACCTGATAACAAAGAAGTAACTAGATTTCCAGGTATGGATACTGATGTAAGTAAATTTGTAAATTTTTTAAAACAGGGTTTACGTTATTAATATTAAATCTTAAGGATAATCATGAATCATAAAATAATAATAATTTTATCAATATTACTTTTAAGTTTTGAAACGATTTTTGCAGACAGCCTAATCAAAAAAGTAACAAAAAAAGATAAGATAAACGCTATAATTGACGAAATTAAATATGCACCTGACTTTACCTTAGAATCTCTAAATGATTCAAGTTATACATTAAGTGAATTGCGAGGTAAGGTTGTTTTATTGAACTTTTGGGCTACTTGGTGTGGCCCTTGTAGAATGGAAATACCTGACTTTAATGAAATATATAAGAAACATGGATCAGATAAAATTGAAATTTTAAGTATAAGTATTTCAGACACGCGTAAAGCATTAGAAAATTTTAAAAAAGTTTATCCAATAGATTATCCTGTTTTATATGGAAAATCAAAAGTCCTTGATAGAATAATGCGAGATTACGGAGGAGTATATGCAGTGCCAACTTCTATTTTGATTGGAAAAAGTGGTGATGTATTAAAAACTTATCCAGGTGCTTTATTGAAAGGTCATCCTGTGTATTCTGCGTTCATGAATGACCTCAATTTAGCTTTAAATCAAAAATAATTTTTGAAAGCTATTTTTAGCATAATAATTTTTTTATTTTCTTGCTATACAACCCCTGAACCAAATTGGATTAAAAGCAACATATCAGATGACGAACATTGGTATGGTTATGGTGTAGTAGAAAAAAATAAGTCTAATCGAAAAAATGAGGCTAGGATAAAATCAATAGAAGATATTGCATCGCAAATTTCTATAGAAATATCTTCAAATTTCAAAAGAGTCATAATTGAAAATAATTTTTCTATTGAGGAATATACAAAAAACATTTCAAGCTTTCGTTTAAATGAAAGTATTCAAAATATAGAATATATAGATAGTTATGCAGATAAGAATTTTTTTTATGTATTGTCTAGACTTAATAAAAAACAGTATTATAAAACTATAAGAGAAAAAAAGTCAATTGCTGTAGAATCAGCACTCAATTACATAGAACAGGCTGATAATTTTTTTGGAGTTTCCACATTCGCTTTGCTTGAAAAAGCTGAAAATGAAATTTATAATTTTGTTGATACACCTATTCCAGTAATTTATCCAAAAAATGGTGGTAAGCTTCAGCAATTATATCCTTTGATAAAATATAAAATTTCTGACTATTATAATCGTATAAATGTTTCTTATGATCCCAATATAAATGATATAATATATGGTTTCCCTAACGATTGTATAATAGAGTTTTTAGTATTCGACTCTAAGACTGGATTGCCAATTTCGGGTATTCCTTCCTATTATATGATTG
>CEUU01002608.1_pt1 | contig 24108 bp, 24 predicted proteins | sample 531321 | NCBI WGS metagenome assembly CEUU01 (sample SAMEA2622658, study PRJEB7988) | marine metagenome | isolation source: saline water (ENVO:00002010), including
GATCTTTTAATTCTTATTGTTGATGCCATTAGAAGTGGCCTCCATTAACCGTTTGTTTTTCTAATTGTGTGGTAGCTTCAAAATCACCAGTTGTGGTATTAAATATCAATGCGGCTCCATCTGTTTTTGTTGTTGTGTTTACTCCACCTAGATTATCTATGTTGAAAGCACCGGACGAGACATTCTTTAATGGTTTACCAACTGTAACTCTTTTGACTACCGTTCTTACTCCGGCTGCCTTTACACTTTTAACAGTTACGCCGCTAACTCCAACCTTTACCATCTCTACCTCGTTACTGATGGGGTTACTGTAATTCTACCCTCTAAAACTCTTTCAATAATGGTAGCACCTCCACTGTCTACAAAAGATAATTCGACATCGTAGACATATCTACCTGCTTTCAAAGAATCAGTCTGAGTATTTGTTAACGATAAACTTGCCAGCCCAGAAGTAGCATCGGTTACTGCGGTAGTGAAAGCAGTGGCTTCTCCGCTACTATCACTATAATTTTTTTTTAATTTAGCTGCTATTGCGTGGTTAACTAAATTTTTAGCCGATCCATCTTGATTAATTAATTCGAGTTGGATAGTCGCATCCGCCCCTTGATCTATAGTGATTTCTTCGAACTGTGCCATTAAACAAATTCCATACGATTCTTTAATCTATTTATACGATCTTAAACTCTTATCGTAATACTATTTATAAGCTATTTATATATAGTATTATGAAAAAGTTATACCCGAGGTGTCATCCTTATTGGAAAAATGAAGATGGCAATATCATAAAAAATAATAGCATTAAAGGACTAGCAGTTTCTGCTGACGATTTTTTACTTCCGTGTTGTTGGCTAGACATGACCGATAGAGATAATGAAAGAAACGGTATAACTTACATGAGAAGAGAACACTTGAAGATTCAAAACAATGATACAATAGACGATATAGTAAATTCAGAAGAGTGGAAACATTTTCATAGAGTGTTGTTAGAAGCTCCATACGATGCTCCAGAAAGATGTAAGATAAAATGTTCGAAGGCATTACCTAAAGGTGCTGGCAATGAAATTCGATAAATTTTACGGTGACTATATTACAGCTCAAAGAACTTCTGCTAATGTCAACATTGATACTACATTTAGATGTAGACTACAGTGTCCTTTTTGTATGAGACAGCGAGATAACGCTAAGCCAAAAGTAAAAAGTTCTCAAGATCTATCTTATGAAGCTTACGATAAGGTCTTAAAATTTTTTAAGAGATTAAATTTTTGTGGTCAGCTTAGTGATCCAATATACCATAAAAATTTTTTAAGATTACTTGAAATAAGAAAACAACAATGCCCTAATCATCTAGTAACAATAGCTACTAATGGAAGTGGCAAGTCAATGGATTGGTGGAATAACGCTTTTGATTTAACTCAAAGATCAATTACTAATTGGGTATTTGGAGTCGACGGAGCAAGCCAACAAACGCATGAAATATACAGAGTTAACGGAAGTTTTGAACAGTCTTTTAACGCAATGGTAGAGGCTGGAAGAAGAAACATGATGGTAGAATGGCAATTTATAGTTTTTAAACATAACGAACATGAGATAGAAAAAGCTAAAAAAATGGCTTTAGATAACAATATATGTTTCAGATTACTTAAATCATCTAGATACGGAGATCATAAGAATGCACGGCACATTCTTCCACCAAGTCCTGAATGGGTAAGCACAGAACAAGATAGTCAAAACATTAGATGGAGACCAGAAAAGTGGTATCATGCAGAACATGATTTTACACGGGCCAGAACTCTTCGATCCAAGACTCACTAGAATTTTCTATAATGTTTTTTGCGTTTGAAAAGTGAATCATCTTAATATCGTCGTCCCACTCACCATCTATTAACAATGGATTAGGACTTACTCTTTTTATCCAATTTTTTTCGATCTTTTCCATTTCTGGCTCATGATACTTGGCAAACCATTGTTTTGGAAACCAGTGTCTTTCTGGTCCAATTATTAGATCTACAAAATTTTGTTCTCCATTAACCGGTGGTTCAGCTTCTCCTAACTTAATAAATCTTTCCTGCCAATATTCTGGATCAGCAAAAAATATTTTATAGAGATAATCTGTTTCTCCCATTCTATACATTTGAAAACCACCATTTATACTACACCATTCGAGTCTGTTAGACCACCATCTTTCAAAGCAGCCAAAATGCCCAGGTTTAAGATCAAAGCTTAATATTTCATCTAAATTACCAGTGATAATCCAATCAATGTCAAGTATCAAGCAGCGTTCTCCATTTTTAATTTTAGCGAAGTTTTTAGAATGAAATTCTATTTTGTGCCATTGTAACTTTAATAAATTTGGATTAGCCAGTGTAATTATTTGTACGTCGTCAATTATATCTTTTGGATCTTCGGTGTAGCAATACATCTTAAAATCCACTGTAGAATTTTTTTTAATACCTCTGTAAAGATTGTTAATATACTGAGAGCTATATTTGTCACCGACTTTAAGAGTTAATATATGAATCATTTAACGCCACCATCAAACATTCCAAATGCATCGTGTTTTTCTAAACACCACCAACAATTTTTACAAGGATATGGTTCATCACCTATACAAGACACGGTGACTGGAAATAATTCTTCCATAAGACCATAATCTTTATAAAGCAGAGCTAATTCTCTCTTAGTGTAAGAACCCATAGGTCCTTTTCTACTCTGTAATTCTTCAGTTCTTTTCAAATCCTCCATTTTTAATTTTTCCATAACATGCTTTTCTGGTTGTTTTGTACTTCCAGAATAATAAACGTCAATTACGTTTTCTTTCATCAGTGTATAAGCAAATGGATTATGGTATTTAGCTTTTTCTTCTCCTTTCTCTTTGTAATAACCACAGATTTGTAAGTCTTTTATAGGAGCTTCTGGTAATAATTTTTTGACAACTTTAATTACTTCTTTTGCTGAATCAGGAGAGTACACGTTAATTCTTCTTTGGTCCCATCCATGCATAGGTACTATAATAGATTTACTAAACCTTTTACTCTTGTCACAATCTAATATGTGTTTTGATATAACGTATAGAGCCATAGCTGAATCAGCTCCACCAGATACTAATACTCCTATTTTTCTAGCTTTACCTTCTTGAGACAATTTTTGATTACACCATTGTTTCCACTTTTCTATCATTTTCTTAATCCTATAGCCATAAATCTTTTATAAGTTACAAAGTCTTTTTCACCTTTGTAAAATATTTTATCTTCTCGCATTTTATATTGTGTTATCAATTCATCTACATCTTTAACACAATTTACATGATCATTTATAGGAGTTCCATCTTTATCATGAGTATAATTATTGCTTTGCAATATCATTAAAGTTCCAGGGGTACACTTTAGAGGTTTCATATGTTCGCAAGAAGTATTAATCAAAGTATCATTATAGTTAAAATTTTGACTATCGAGAACAGAAGGCTTTAGCTGTTTGGTTTCCACTAAATCTGGAAAGTAAATATTCTTAGCTATGTTTATTACTTGTTCATTTATATCGTGAATTCTTATATCGCAATCTGGAAACATATTTAAAATGAGAGGAACTAGCACGTTTCCATACCAACTTCCTGCAATGTATATTCTTTTATGAGGTCTGTCTTTTTTAATCCCGTGTTTCATAATATTAGTAAGTTCTTCTACAAGCCATTGCTTGCACACGACTTGTCTTTCACTGAAAGATTTAACTAAATCTGTGGCTCTGTGAGGATATCTTTTTATCACAGTTGCTGTTGCGGGGTCTATTCCAAAATTCATATAAATAACTCCATGGTTAATATAATATGTGTCAAGTGGGGAACCAAATATTCTGCAGACTGGGTTAACCGTCTATTTTATATGTGTTCTATTAATATATCTATACCGTTTAATTTTTATTGTTATACAGATGAATCTTCTGATATAGACAAAAAAGTTAAAATAATTCCAATTACTACAGAAGATTACTATGAAGGCTACTGGAACAAGTTATGTATGTTCCAAGAAGATTTTATCGATAGTGGTGATATTAATCTCTTTTTTGATTTAGACGTAGTTATACAAAACAATCTAGATAATTTTATTAAAGAACAATTAAGAGACAATCTTACTATGATAAGGGCTTATTGGAAAAAAGATAGAGTGACCGATGGAAGCTCTCCTAAATTTAAAGAGAAGTGGGACATGTACGCTAACTCAAGTGTACTGCTTTGGAAGAATAAATCTTTAGGATATATTTGGAATCATTTTGATTCTAATCCAGATTTTTTCATGACTAAGTACAAAGGAATCGATAGATTTTTATTTCATGAAAACATGCCTTTAAGTTTTTTTCCTAAAAGATTAATATACTCTAGAATCAATGGAGTTGATGAGACTGATTTTCATAAAGGTAAAGCATTTAAAAACCAAGTAAAAAGATATGACTTTGAAGGCATACCATTCGATAATGTAGTCTTACATCATCATCCAGAAATGCTAATTTGTATTTTCAACGGTCCTTCAGAGGACTGGATGTACGAAGAGTTTAAACAATATTATTCTTGAATATCTTCACACATCATTTCCCACATCTCTTCGTGTGGAATAATATAACCTAAAGTAAGTCTAGGCTCGTACGCTCGAGCACAATGCCAGTAAATTTTATCCGGTTCTTCATTAGAACCATAGTAACCTACCTTTGCTGTCCACCCAGGAGAGTCGTGCATAGTTACTATTCTTTTTGTTTCTGGATCTTTATATCTAAAATAACCTTTTCCTTCTTTCGTATAAGATAAGAGAATATTATACCCTGGTGCGTTATGATTGTTATGCCAGTGCATAAAACCATTTTTTGGATAGTACATTTTCACTGGGCATTGTGGTGCTGATAATACTGGCTTTAACAATTCGTCGATCCGAGTAACATGAGATTTGACTTCTGCTGAAATCATGTTATTGGCGTTAAGGTCTACTCCATAAGATATAGTAGCTCCAAATCCATCATGGTCTTCGTCATCTATTTGCAATTGTAAAAATTCTTCTCCAGTATAATATTCATTCTTGTCTTCTTTTCCAAAAATTCTAATATTATTCTCTAAGTCGAAAGTATTAAACCAGTCACCGATTTCATCTAGTGCTTGTTTTAATTCTTCATTGTTTATTTCTATGCTTTTCATCTTGGAACTGGCCTATGTGATATTACGCAAGATTTTCCCATCAGTTCTTTTATATTATATGTATAGATGAAATTCCATCTGGCGTCAGGATCTGGAAAGTATGATCTTTTTATTTTATGTTCTGTATTATTTTGCAACCACCAAAAAGAAAACATATCCCATGGTTGCAAATAATCTGGATATAGTTCTTTATCGAACTTAGCCCATTCTGAAGCTGTAGTTTGTAATCGATATTGATTCCACCATTCTTTCATAAAATTTAAAGTCTTTGGTTTATTATCATATAAAAATAATCCACAATGATCGATTAATTCTCCACCCGGAAATTTAGCGTCAATCGAAGCCGCGTACGCTCGCGCGCGGCTCATGCTGATATTAGCTTCAGGATCGTGCTGTTCAAATATATGTTTGATGTCTTTGTTATGAACTTGTGTATCGCAGTCTATATAACAAGTTAAGTCATAAGGAGTCTTGTCTAAAGCCCACAACTTCGCTCGTACGTGCCTGGGCGTGCCCGTACATATTCTATTAAATATATCTTTATCGTCTTCTTCTATCCAATCTTCGTGAGTAAAAAGAGTGATGTCAGCTTCTGGCCAATGATCTCTTAAACTTATTGCCGAATATCTAGCAGCTGATATAAAAATTGGATTAAGAGATGCTACGTAAAGAAACCCATTACTTTCCATCACCGTTTTCCATCTCTTTCATAACTAATACAGCCGTGTAAGCTTGAATCTCACCAAGAGTTTTGGATTTTCGTATTAAGGATTTTAGTTTTCTGTTCTTTGAATTTTTAATTTCTGGTATTTCGAAAGCTTCTAGTTTTGCCGCATAGATAGTATCTGACTTCATTTGAGCCAATTCATCTTCCATGCGTTCTTTTTCTTTTCTTTCTTTTTCTCTTTCTATAGCTAAGAGCTCTTCAGTGTTCTTATCTATTTCTTCAATAGTAAATTTTTCCATAATCTCATGCCAGTCTGGATTCCCTTCTTCAGTATCAGAAACAGAAACAGTACTGACAGGTCCACCTTCATAGTGAAACTGGCATACAACCTGATCTTTTTTATCAGATGTAAAATATGGAAGTTTAATGGTACGAGGAAGTTGAGTGTAGTCCATTCATATCTCCTAATAATGTAACAATATTATATATTTAAGCAGTTCTTACCCAAAGTGTTAAGCTAGCCACGTTTTCGGTAGCACTTTGCACTGTCGCTCCAGTGTAAGAACCCGTGTAAGTTCCAGAAAAGTAACCGGTATAATAGCCAGTGTAAGTGCCGGCAAAGTTACCTAAGTAAGAACCAGTGTATGCTTGGTATCTCGCGTAGTAACCAGTATAGCTTCCAGCAAAATTTTGGCTGTATGTACCTGTGTAACTACCAGAATAACTTTGATTCGTTACTTGCCTTCTAGTATCAGCGAAAGCTGATCCAGCGGCAGCCCATGTTCCGCCACTCCCTGGAGCAGAAGCGGACAACTGATATTGACCTATTCCAGCTTTAATTTTATTTCTTAGTCTTGGAGTAAATTGCTTTATTTCTGTGTCTGTCATTTCTTGAATAACATTTGACGCCGCCAACTTAAGAGGTCTTACTGTTGTAGGTGTACTAGCTGCAGCTGTTTTTCTCCACAATTTAGTAGTATTACTGGATCCACCTATTATGGTATTTGTAAGAGTTCCTTTTTCTGTCCACGTTCCGCCTGAAGGAGCACTTGGTTGTAAAACATAAGATCCTAGTCCAGCGCCTACTAAATTATCCTGTGTACTATCAATCCAAAGAGGATCTATAGTTGCGTCAGTTTGTTCTGATATAGAAGATCCGTCATACTCAACTGGTCTATTTGAGATACTTTCAGAAGCTGTTTGTCTATCTTGATAAAAATTATAAGTGTTAACAGTAGTTGTAGTTCCAGCCGCCGGATGTGTTCCTACAGATTCAGTTCTTCTGGTATCTGTAAAAGTTCCAATAAGAGTAAGTCCTGTAGTACTTCCAGGGTTAACCGAAACTGTTCCAACTCCAGTATCTGCCGAAGCGAAGTCTCCTAGTAGAACATGTTCTATGTAGTCCTGTTCTCCAGAAGTCATTTCTTGTAAATTATTATCTGCTGTGATTTTAAGTGGTCCTGCCATTTTTAACTACCCGGTGAAAACATCGTCTTTACTGTAGTACCATTTACGTCTTTAATAGTCAGTGTGGTTGCACTATTAAAGTTTGCACTAGTGATAGTGTTAGTTGCTATCATTGAGCCAGTAACAGTGTTAGGTGCTATAGAGAATCTACCAGTTGATGAATCAAATCCGATTCCATTAGCACTGTCTTTTTGAAAGTGTGCTCTAACATCAGATGGAGACGGTCCTGTATATGATATGACTCCAGTTCCTGAATTGTATGATAATGATCCATCACCACCATTGTCTGTAACAGATACGCTTGATCTCGTAAGAATTATTACAGCTGCTGAGTCAGTTCCAGCGTTGTTGATTGAAAAGTTAATAGCCGCGACTAAGTTAGAATCGGCGTTACCTGCTACAATCTGTGCGTCGAACTGCGTTCTATCACCTACGTCTGTGGATATGGTATTTGTCTTAGTAACCCAGGTTGATACTGGATCGGTAAGATTAACTGTTGTTCTTGCTGCCATCTAATTTCTCTATAATTGTATTTAGCATAAGCTTTATATCACTTACTTCATTCTTTAAGTTATTTATATCTTCTTTTTCTTTTTCTTTCGCAGCTTTTCTAGCTTTAGCCGCTCTAATTTCTTCTAAATTAGTATTCAAAATAGCACCTGTAAGAGTATCACGAACATAACCAGGGTGGTCCTCAACCTTAATTTTAGCCATAATTATACGCTCAATGCTATAATTCTTAAATCTTTAATCCTTGGCACTTTGGCCGCGTTAGTACTTCTCATTACGATCTTGACTTGAAACTTACTAAACCCAGGTAACGCACCGTTTTGTCCTCCGGCCAAGAATCTATGTTCTCTATATCTTCCTGGGTTATCGTCCGTAGGTATATTAGCTTCTGGCGCGAGTAAAGTAAAGTCATTGTCAGTTATGATTTCATCAGAAGTTGCTGTTCTAAAGAAAAGCTGAAAGTCTGTTCCATTTGGTTTATTGGCACTGGCTATTATTTTTAGTCCAACTGCTTCTTCTGCTAGATTAACGATTTTAGTTAAGTGTTTTGACGCTGAAGTACCACCAGTGGCCGAAGTTTCATTGACAAAAGCAATTGGCACGTTAAATCCACTAGTTGCTGATGAATCTTGCTTATCGATAATATTATCAATCAATGTCATAGACATTCTTTGCATGTCGATCATAGGAGCAACGTTAGAATCTTCAGTGGCTATGTTAATTTTTACGTCCATAGACTTATTACCTGCGCCTAGCTCTTCGGCTTCAGCACTATCATGACCTACGACATAAACTTTATCTGCCTGATTATTTTGATTAAGTTTGATAGGTTCAAAATCAGATAATTTTTGAAAAGCAGTTTCTGATCCAGCAAAAGATCTACCGGTAGATGTTTTAACACCGGCTGCAACGTGAGTTCCTCTAGGTTGCAATATCGCAGCGTGTGGATATAAAATGCTAAAAGGTATGTTCTTTGTAATTAAAATATTTGTACCACCTCCGATAGCATCTGAGTCTGCAGCAGAATCTGCGTTAAACGTGTAACCACTAAAGTCGACTTTAGTAATTGGTCTTCTAGCGCCTTCAATACTTGCTTTTGATATACCACCAACACCAGCTGAGTCTACGCCAGTAACAGTTACTTTATTTCCAACTATAAGGCCATGACCAATATGTCTTATTCTTACTTCTTGACTACCTGAGGTTACGGTAACTGGATTTTTAACTAGTTTTTTCTTAGGCACCGAGGCGTTATGAAGTACGACATTACCAGTAGTTCTAGTAAATCTAGCTTGATATAGTTTAAAAGAAAGATCTTGATTTTGTGCAGGAGTAAATGTAACTCCATTTTGAGAGTAGAAAAGACTTCCTAATGTTGGTTGTTTATTTACTCTTCTCTCGGTAGAACCAAAAGTAAATTCGTTAATCTCAGCTATATAAATTTGATAATCTTTAGAATCAGCGATTACAACTAAAGCATAATCTTGTGTACCTTTTAAGAATATTGGCTCTTGAAATGTAAAAGTAGTAGGTGTAAGCTCTGGACCAACCGTATCGACGTTAACTGACGCAGATGGTAAAACTACTGTCGACCCAGGAATAATATCACTTCCGGAAGGAAAGCCATTAACCATTGGTCTTATTTGAATTTGTACAGGAAGAGCCGTATCTTTTTGAGCGAAGAATAAATCTACTTTCGTACAGTAGACTCCAAGTGGTTCATCTACGTAAAACGATTGCGCAATTGGTTGCTTATTGACTTGATAGCCTAAAGAGGTTACTGCCATTTTCTTATATCCTTTAATTCAAATTTTTTCTTCATCACCTGATACGTTCCTATTAACATCGACATTGGAGTAATAACAATGTCTGCGTAAAGCGCTCCTATAGAGTACTTACCATTGATCTTATTGTCATAAAAATCTCTAACTCTATCAGATTGCCATTGTGACTTTGCTACTAAGTTATCGGCTATTATCTTACCCCAAATGTCATAACCTTCTTGCCAGATGACAGACTGTTTTCTATGCCAAGCTCTTAACTTTTTGACTTCAGTAAATGACATATCTCCTCGCCTTTCAGCAGCTGTACAACAATGCGTACCATCATCAGACGGACTGTTGTTATCAGTTTCTACAGCCGGCCCAGGACCTCCAAAAGCATCCAATGGATCTGTACCTAGACCCGCAAATTCATTAGCCCAGTTTCCATAAGTATTAGCGTTAGGATCGCTTGACCATGTATTAGTAGTACCAACCACTAAGTTAGCATCGCTTATTACAGTACCTTTGCCATGGTTATTGTCTCCACCGTCATCAACTTGATACCTAGCGTTATCTCTTACTCTTACACCTTGAACGTTGAGTACTCGAGTAGATTGATAAGTTGCTTCTTTAGTATCTAAGAATCCTTTTGCAGAGTACGGAGCTTTTGCTATCGCTGCAGCGTCTCCTTCGTTGTTGGCACTAATGTCCATTATCTTAAACTCTACTTGTCCTACTCTAAATTTAATATCATCGTTATTCGGCACGATAAATGAACCTGTCACTTCGCCATCACCATTAGTAGTAAGAGTTGAAGATCCATCAGGATGAGTAGTTGCTCCTTTTAAAGTATTACCAAAATCCTCTGTAGCATCTGAGTAAAACTGAAAGGCTTCTGATCTTGCAAAATCAGATATAAGTGTACCATCAAAGAAAGGGAACACTCGAGTATTTGGTCTCATCCCTTGAACTTTAAAAAAGACTTTTCTCGATCTCATAAACGGTAACAGCGCTGTTTGAGTAACTCTATCTTCTACAAGTTCAAGTACTGTTTCTTCGCTGACAACTCTGTTTACTGTACCTCCTATAGCTCCTGTTGAAGAACCAACTTTAAGATTCTCTGTAGCTACACCACCCCAGTTCCATGACCAGTTATTCCAGTTGTAAGCTTGAGTAGTCGAAAGTCTAGTTCCACCTGGGACGGTCTTATCAGCTAGTCTATTAACGTCTCTCCATTCGTCTGAAGCAGGAGAAAGTGTAGTGGTTCCTTCATACACTACTACTGAGAAAGGATTAATTTGAATAGCTTTACTCGCTAAATCTTGATTTATGTATTCTATTTCTTCATGCTCTAAGTAAATGTTATCACCAATCTTTCTAACGCCTGTAGATTGAGCTGAGTCATATATAAGTCTAATATTTTCTTCTGTAAATGTAGGTCTTATACAATGCTCAAGAGGATCTAGTGCCGCTCTATATTCAATAGGATCGATAGCTGAAAGAGAGTGCGTTGTAAAGTTATCAATAAAGAATCCACCTTTTGTTCTATCATTTCCAGCAGAATCTAGAACTTGAAAATGTTTTGTATCTAATTCAAGAGCGCTGAGTGTGGTTACTTCTTCTAATTTATCGATTCTTTTTTCCAAGAATCCAATATCTTTCATAGTAAATCTTTTATGCTCTATCTTTCTTACAGCCACGTCCGAATCGTTTCCGGTATTGGCGTTAAGTTTAATATCATACAACCCTAGAGTTCCATCTGGCTTGTCCGGAGTTACGGGTGAAAACGCCGGATTACCTCTTATAAATCTTATGATACCATTTCTATCAATTACAAGTTTACCAGCTGTAGATAAGAAGTATTCTATGTCAGCTTGAATTAAAGTGTTTGTTCTAGGCTGCTTGATAGCTCTTGCAATTCCGCTTGCAAATTCTCCATCAGAATCCATGACTGGTCTAAAGTCTAAAACATCTCTTAACGGAACTACTCTACCATCAGAAAGTCTGTGCTTTGGAATCTGATCATAATTAACTTGACCGGTGTAAGAATTAACCGCAAAAAAGTCTCCAGACACTCCGTGATCGAAATGTTGATAGTTAATAAACACACTACCTGCTGGAGCGGATTGACCACCTTTAAGTACGAGTCTCCCTAAGTCATAGTGATTATCTCTTTGACCATTATCAAGAGTAAATCTGTCTATGTAACTAATATTACTATCACCATGTTTAAGAACTTCGTTAACTGAAAATATATCGGCTCTATTTAACGGCAAGAATTGTTTACCTGTGATCGCGTCAGTTTGAATACCTACACTAATGGATCTAGTACTAAGAGTTTTTGTTTTAACGGCTGCGTTAGCCTTATTAACATAAGCAAGAATTTCTACTTGTTGATTTGCTGGTAGTCCAGTTATTGTTGACGCTTGAGAACCAACACCACCAACTGATGGATTATCAAATAATGTACTCGGAGATATGATATTACTATCAGTGCCAATGATCCAATCATTAGTATTTGCAAAAGTCTCTCCAGTTCCAGATAACGAAATAGAAGCTGTGCCAACACCATCAGTGGTTGCGGTAAATCTTTCTTGTACAGTTAAAGATATGTCTGTAAGAGCTTTCGGTCTTGGTCTAGGTAGAGCAAACAAACTGGTACCATTAGAAGTTTCTTTGATTACGGCTTTATTATTTTCTAATACAGGATTAAAGTAATCTGTTATGCTTGTTCCAATACTTTTTACATTTCTAAAAGCTTGACCAGCGTTCATCTTTACGTCGAATAAATTGTATTTTAAGTTGATACCGTCTTCGTCAACGGCTTTAACTCTGGCCGTACCTATGGTTGTTCCTTGAAAATCTGAATCATTTTTTAATGTAAGCTTTTGAAATACGTTTATGTTAGGAACGCCTTGAGTATCAGAATCTACGTTAGGATTGACTATTACGAAGTTACCATAATCAGCTGCAACTACTTCGTTATTGATCGTGGTAGTTTGAGTTGATCTATTAATTCTTAACGTAGTTGGAAACGTTCTAGAAGCTCTAAATCCATCGACTACTGCAGTACCAGCACTTACGACTAACTGAAGTTTAGTATTGTCTGAATCTAATTCGAATCTAGTAGTAAAAGGTTTTACAAAATAGTCTCCAGAATTTTCAAAGATTCTTTTTGCTACAACTTCATTTGGTACGTTGTATGCATCGTTAGCGTTAATCGCATTATATATCACACCTTTTTTAACTACGGCAACCGTGACAAAGTTTTCATCTGAGTCTACTTCTGTGTCGAGAGCTATAGTTAATTGAATTCTGTATCTGTCAGCTCCTGGGGCAGCTAAGTTTGGAACACTACCTTGATTATCAAACAAAGCAGTATTATCTGAACCGGTTACAATTTCTTCTACAACTTTAAATCCAACGTTAGCGTCTGGAGTATCTGTGTATTTTGATATGATTTTAGATTGATCTTGAGTAAATACGAAATGACCTCTGGCATAGTAAATTCCAGATAGTAGAGTTACTTGCGTGCCGACACCTGTGGCTGGATTAGTGGCAGTATTGGTGGTTTGAACTGTAAGTGATACACTACCATTATTAATATCTTCACCGTTAGTCATTCTAATAGTGGCAGATCCAGCGAGAGCTGAACTTGTATTAGTGTATTGGACATATAGTGTTGCTGGATCGCTACCTGAAGCTGCGACTACTTCAAGAACTTTTGCAACTACTCCAGAAGTTTGACCCGTAAAAGATGTACCTAACAATGTACTAGTATCTGGTGGAAGAGTATTTATCGTAGTGTCGAGTTTTACGAACTCAAACTTTTGATTAATATTAGCACCACCCGGTCGAACAACTGCTCCTTCTTTAAATATATTATCGCCAAACCTCTGCATTTCTCTTTGAATGATAGTTTGGCTTTGAGTTAGTTCTCTTGCCTGAAGTGCTCTACCTGAATTAAAAAGTATTCTGTGAAAGTTATCACTGTCCGCAAAATCATCTTTATAGGTAGTAGCAAAGGTTGTATTAGTAAGATTTGTCGCCATTATTTTCGCCTTATAGTGTTACTACAATTTTTATATCTTCTGTTTGATTAGACGCTCGTACTACTGGTGCTCTATTTTCTATGTATAATATTTCTCCACTAGTATTTAAGACATCATCTCTCGTAAACGCATCACTGTCTGCATCTACACCGACTGCTACTAAGTTTGCCGAGTTACCACCACCAGATATAGTTTCACCTTCTTGAAAAGGTTTAAATCCAGTCTCTTCTGCTTGGTGATAGTATACTTTATCGCTATCTATATCATCGATATAAGCTTTAGCTCCAGTTGAACCACCTGTTATTTCAGTATCAACTGTAAAGTTTGCAGCGTCTGTGTTACTCGTCACTTGTAAAAACTTTAAAACTCTACCAGTGGCTGCCGTAAAGTCGGAATCTACAGTTCCTTTTCTTGGATTTCTCATAAGTACAATTTGTCTAAAATCATTACCTACTACAAAATCTCCTGTTTCTGTTCCTGCTGGTTTTGTGTTGAACATAAGAGAAGTAGCTTTAAGTTCGTTTCTACAGTCTGCGCCCATTCCGCTATCTGGTCCGATGATTGCACGGGCTGCTGCCCCGGAACCACCACCACCAGTTATAGACACACTTGCAAAATTATACCCGTGCCCCATAGTTATAGCACTGTCTGCGCTTGAGTCTAATTCAATTTTTACTACTGCTCCACCAGAAACAGTTGCTGTAGCAGCTGCGGCCTTTCCATCTCCATCAATTGTTATCGTCGGAGCTGAAGTATAACCACTTCCGCCTGCAGTTAATGCCACCCCAATTATTTGACCAGCTGATGCAGCGTCTTGAACAGCTTTTTGTTGTATTTCTAGTGAAGTTGAACCAGATCCTATAATTTTTTCTACTGGTACGAAGTTTGCTGATAAGAACTTACTCGCTCTTGTTGCGCTAAGAGCAAATAGAAATTTCCATACGTAACCATCTGCAGTTTTAAATGGTTTTACAGAAGTTCCAGTTGGTTTTACAGTAGAAGCAGCAGAATTACCATTTGCGTCTTTACCACCTTGAAGTACTATATAAACTTGGTTATCTTCTGTAAGAACGTAGTATTGATTTGTAGCTGGAATCTCTGTAAGATTATCGTCAAAGCCATTGTATATCGCGCCTGAAGACCAGTTATATCTAGGAATAGTAAAAGTAACATCTCCTGCTGTTTTTATAGACTGCATAGATGCTCGAGCGTTTCTAATAGATCTTGGATTGTCTAGTGGAGTTGGAACAGTCTCCGCACTGTCCCACGCTTCCGACCTACCAATTCCAATGTAGTATCTAGCAGTTGCTGCTGTAACCTCGTTAAAAATAGTTTGAGTTAATTGTCTTTTTAGAGGATCTGTAATAATTGCTGTCATTTTTTATCTCTACGTAATTGTTACACCAGTGCTGGCTGAGTCCGCGCCAGCTAACATAAACCAGCTGGTTCCATTCCATATACACTGTGTTGCATTATTCTGTGTTACATCAAAAGAGGTACCTTGAGCAAAAGGGTGCGGAGTAATTGTTGCGGTACCAGTTCCAATGTTTGTAAAAATTTTAAACTCTCCTGCAGTAGTTCCTGGGCCTAAAGCTAAGGCAAGCGAGCCAGACTTATTACAAACAATAAGTGAGGCTGCAGAATCTACCGCTCCATCTGCCGTTTCTGTGACAGAAGTATAAGCAAGTTTAGCTACTTCTACAGAACCTTTCCCTTGCCCGTTTAGTTTTAAGTTAATATTTGTATCAGTTCCTTCAGCTTGAACCGTTGGATTACTTCCAGACACTTGGTTAGTTATCTTTAGATTATTAACAGCACTTGAAGTAGAAGTTAGATTAATCATAGTAGCTCCAGCTGAATCAATTATCGATTGCTGAATCTTAGGTCTATAAATCGTAGGTGATGTTAGGGTTTTATTTGTTAAAGTGTCTGTTGTAGCTCTGCCTACTAATGTGTCAGTAGAAGTTGGCAACGTAATCGTACCAGTATTTGAAATAGTTGATATGATTGGTGCGGTTAACGTCTTATTCGTTAATGTGTCAGTGGTATCTTTTAACACTACAGTACCAGTAGCGTTTGGTAGACTTATCGTTCTATCGGCTGTAGGATCTGTAGCTATCAAGAACGTTTCATGAGAGTCTGTAGAAGCTCCTTCAAAAACAACCGCGCTATCTGTAAACGATACTCCAGTTGAAAGCGTAGCACTATCTCCACCAAGTCTGGTGTATAGTTCTATTAAATTTTGATTTATTTTAGTTCCAGCGGTACGAAGGGTATCTCCTGTACCATCATTCGCTGAACTACCAATATTAATGTTTTGCCTAGTCATTTTAATTCCTGATATATTGTTCTATTTATACTAGAAAGATGAATCACTGGTGTATCTAGTGAACATTTCATTGTCCATAGTCTCTGTAGTTAACGAGAAGTCAGGTCTCGCTGCGCCTGCGCTGTCTCCAATGTCACTATCATCAAACTTGAACGAGTTAACTCCAATAAGTTGCGCAGTACTCGAATAAAATTTATCAATTTGTTGAGCCGAAAGATTTTGATATACACTTACAATTTGGTCTAAGCCTACTCTAAATGTTGTAGCGTCTGAATCAATTAATCCAGTCATTTGAGTAAACGGTGAGACCGGAGATAGTAAAGCTTCAGAAGTCAATATAGGTCCAACAGCTGAATCTGATACAACTAATGGAGCGAAAAGACTTAAACTTGCTTCTCTTTCAAGTATAACTTCTCCAGCAAAGAAAAATCCTGCAGGGTGTACAAACTTTTTATATAATTCACTCCACTGAGAAGTATCTATACCTACTTTAATAAGCAACGAAAAGATCTGAAACAATTCGGCATTTTGTATAAATTTTAGAGATTCTGCACCAATCTCTGACTCTCCAACTGTAAATATCTGTCTCTTAGGATATTCAACTTCTGCAGCTTGTTGAAAGAATAATCTAAAAAATTCTTCAATCGAAAATCTACTTCCTTTATGTTGAGCAAATTGCGCAAGTCTTGTAAGAGCAAATCTTACGTCAGAAAAGTTTTCACCAGTTTTTAAGCCGCCAGCAATTTCTGATACAAGATTGTTTAAAAACTGAGACTGCGTCGCGTGTATGTCACGCGTATCGAATAATCTTCTATTGTCTTCTCCAAATCCATGAGGACCATCAGAGTCCATAAACTCATAGTAATTTTCTAAAAAAGATACGAGCTTTGGAAAGTCTGCAGCAAAATATTCCGGAAGAGACTCTTTGACTTTCCTTACTTGAAAACTTCTAGGTCTTCTATTAAGATGTGGATTTTGCGACATATTATAATGTTACCTGCGTATTCTGAAAATCTAGTTGAGCTTTAGAAGTTGATAATGTTCTATCAATGTCTAGAATATAATTACGTAATGGTCTTATTGTGTTTTGATTCGCTGGAGTAATATCTACTCTTATGCCAGAGCCTTCAAACGCGGAAGGATTAAACCCTGTAAAAGTTACAGTTCCGGTAGCACCTATGTATGAACCTATATTATCTACCACAACTTCACCGTCATTATTAAAAACTTGTAATTTAGTAGACTTTAAAAGATTTTTAATAGTACAAGTTTGTCCATTTAAAGTAAATCTTGAAGTAGTTAAAGTGTGATTAACATCATCTGGCGTAGCTATGGCTACTGGAAAGCTAACAGTGTATTGAAGTGTTTCTCCTACAGATGGAGTAAACGTTTGATTAAGTTTTACGTCCATCTTAGAGTTAAGAATAGCTTCATCCAAAGCGTCTAGTTGAGTTAATAAGTTAGATCTTCTAAACACTTTATTAAATTTATTTAAGTTAGTGGCGAAGAAGTTATTGATGGTTGTTTGAACTAGATTTTCGACTGTCTTGGACGTAGAACTTGTCAAGTCTGGATCTAAGTTAAAAGTAGTATTTATCTGAACATTTGTAGTTATAGGATCGACAAAAATTGTATCAATAGACATTATGGCTAAGTTGTCTGTTAGTTCTGTTCTTATAGTATCTTTAACATTTTGTTGAGTATCGTCGGCGATATTGGACTTAAACTTAAGGCCAACAAATACCTTTCCAAACTGAGGAGGTTCGTTATCGGCTCCACCAAATGAAGTTACGTCATCTAGGAAAGAACCATAATTTGCTAAAATTTGAGCAGTATAATCTTCTGCAGTAACAAGTCTTCTTTGAGCTGTGAAAGATATAGGAGCATTTTGTCTTATTGATTCTATACTTTCTTTAAACGCTCCACCCGATGCGTTGCTCTCAGTAACTGTAGTTAAATTAATTGGTGTTCCATCTACGGTAACAGTAGTTGTAGGTGAGAATAAAGAAGCTCCATTAGCAGCCGTAGCTTTAGTAGAAAGATAGTCAATTACAATTTTATTTCCAGCTTCTGGAGCTTTTCCAGTAGATATGCCATCTCCGAATATTACTTCAAAGTAACCATTTGGAACTTCTTTTATTTGAAAGAGCGTAGAGGTGTTTGTTATTCTTATCGCCTTATTGATGTTGGTGTAAGTATCAAAAGCCGTTGATGACGCAGTCGCGAATACTCGCACTCTAATAGTAGTGGTGTCCATGGTAATATCTGGAATAACGTAAATTTGTGAGTCACCAGTTTCACCAACAAAGAATGTTTTTGTTTTTTCTTGACCTTCAAATACTGGAATACCAGTTTGACCATTTCCATCTAAAAACTGATAAAGACCTGCTCCATCATCTAAAGCCGTAAAATTTTCTCGAGTTTGAAATGTATAAGAAACATCATCAACTGAAGTTGTAAACTGCGTGTTTCTTGGCAACGTAATTGCAGTTGGTCTAGTTGATGAAGCCACAGAAAGAGACAAATTAAGTTTAGCCTGAGCAGCCGAGTAAGATCTTGGAACATATCCTAAAGCTTCAGCGTGAGAAACTATTGAACTTCTAAGCTGAGCCGTATTTAGAAAACTTTCATTCAAAGCAAAGTTACCAATAAGACCGTTAAAATGCGTGTTATAAGCTAAAACGTCTAGTATATTGCTTAATCCAGATGCTTCAAAATCGTAATCAGCAAATTCTGCTTTTTGTTTAAGAAAGTCTTTAAGTTTAGTTTTGATTGTATCAAAATCTAATTGAGTTGATTTAATTGTTGTTGCCATTTATCTTAACCTCGTTAAAGAAACTTCCACTTGCACTTGTTGAGCCGTATTAACAACCTGAAAGAACACCGTAACTTTTACTTCGTTCTCGTCTGGACTTATAATACTATTTATGTTAAGTATTTTAGCCCTAGGTTCGAAGTCTTCTATTGACTTTATTATTCTTTCTTCTAGCGAATCATCATCAATATCCGTGCTTAATCTAAAAAGCATTGAATTTAAATCACCACCGTATCTCGGCAAGAAAGGTTTCTCTGCAAAATTCGTAAGTAACAAATTTCTTACAGCTTGTTTTACTGCCGCTGCGTTACTCTTTTTAAAAATATCTCCAGAAGGCTTCTTTGTAAATGACAGGTCTATGTCTTGATAACCTACGGTTCTAGCCGTAGTTATGGTCTTGTTACCAAGATTTCCATCTTCTATCGAAAAAGCTCTTGCTGGCATTACATTTCCTTTATTGTCTATTTATAACGAAATTTCTTCGTTTGGATCTAAAATTTCCATTAGTTCGTTAGTAGACTGCACGTAATTATTAAATCTAGTCTCTACATCATTTTGATACGTCACTGTCCATGGAGGAATAATCTCTGGCATTACTAATATTAGTTGTACATTTAAACTTCCATCGGGATTGTAGATGTCGTAATCTAATATTAATTTATCAAATTGTAATAAGTTTTTAAGATATATTGCTAAGTCAAATGTTTTTTCATTATCTACTTCTCCATTTTCATCTATAAGTTCATAGACTACTGCACGTCCTCTTGACATTAAATAATTTATTCCATCACTGACATCAAGAGTCTCGCCCGGCTCAGCCCGGTATAAGCCTTCAACGACTTGCAATCTATGATTAGCAAATTCTCTACTACAAGTAGCCGAGTTAACTACTTTCATAGCTCGAGCTTGTAGCACGTATTGTTTTGCTAATCGCATTCTATCGTCATCTTCGATTATATGTGTCAATGTAACTGGATCACCAAGCCCTCCTAAAAAAGTAGCCATAGTAATCCCAGGCGCTAATCTAGTTCTGCTAGTTATCTCTTCTTGAAACAAAGGATTAAACTTTGGATCAGGAAAGTATGTAGTCTTATATGTTTTTGCCATTCGTTTACCTAATTACGTAAATAACTTAGAAGTAGTGGCTGCTCTACCAACCGGTTGATCTGGTCTCATAGGTGACTTTTCACTACCAATTATTCTTCCGGTTTTCCCAGGTGCTATGTTAGCAAACCCAGGAGATATTATACCTTCAGATAAAATCGCTCCAATAAACTCTTCATTGTTTAAATTATTAGCGTCTCTTAACTTTGATCTTGCTTCTCTAGTTGTGAGCAATGTTTTTGATACTCCACCATAGTTTGTAGTTTGATCAATTTTATCTTTTAAGAAGTTACCATCATCAACGTCAACTCTTCTTATCCCTTTTGGAGAATTATTTAATATAGCTTGAGCTACGGCATTTGTAACTTGAACTGTATTCTTATTTGTCGCTGTAGTATCAGTTGCGCTATGTCCACCAGTACCAGCACCTGCACCTAACGAAGTTGCAACTGAAGCTTTCAATGATTGATTAGCATCAATTGCTTGAGTAGCCGTACCAACTAAATCACCTCTAAAAGTTGTTGAAGTCATTTCAGTTGCGTTGATTCTAGGAATATGAGCGGTCTTTCCATAGATTACCATTTCTTCTCCACCAATAGTTCCACTGTCTCCTGCTACTAAGAGAGAAGAAGAAGCGATATTAGCACTTCTTGTTGAAAGTGTTATTTCGTTTTCTGCTGTAAGAATTAAAGTATCGCCATAAGTTTGAGTTACGTTAGATCCAACTATTTGTGTTACATTACCTTTGATAGTTTCAAATCTATCTCCAAGTATTACTTCTGATTTAGTGCCGGCAATTTGTTCTGTTTTGCTACCAACAATTTCAATTTCTTGATTTCCAGCAATCTCTTGAATAAATCCTCTTTTTACTGTTTGCTCTAAATCACCATCAGTTTTTATATTGAAGTCACCACCAACTTCAATGTCAAAATCTCCTGCAACTTTTAATTTAAGGTTACCATTGTAGTGAAGTTCACCGTCACCATCTACGATAACTTTCTCGTCTTCTGCAGTAACTCTTACTGTATTTTTTGTAGAACTGTAAATCACAGTTCCATCCGCTCTCATCTCTACGCCTGATCCTGTTCTATGACGTATCATAACTCTTTGAGCGTTTGGCGTATCGTCATATTCGATAATATGACCAGAAGCTGTTTCTTTAACTTGATTATTTGGATATAAAGACACTGGTTCAGATTCAAGTTCTAAGTCTAAACCTGAAACGCTTCCACCTAAGTATACATTGGTTCTTTTGGAACCTCTTGCTTTGTCGTTTACACCAGACCCTTGAAGATACTCAGGCTTAGGAAATACACCTTCAGGATCTTCATAACCATGCTGAGCATTTTCTAATTCTCTTAATTTAGCTGCATTTACATTTTGATCTAAATTTTCGAATATTTCTGTCATTATTTTAAAAACCCTAATTTGTTTGCTATGGTGTTGGCTATTTTGTTATTACCTGCCACGTCTTTTATATTTCTATTGAAAGCTCCAGCTGCTTTGTCGATGGCTGCTGTTTTATTTTTAATGATATTATCAGAATTAAACTTACCAATCGAACCATTCTGAGCATTTTTAGCTTTTTCTATTTCAGCTTGTAAGTCAAAGTCATCGCTAGAAATTTTATCAAGGCCTGTATTCATTTCACTTATAGCCGCATCTAAGTCTTTTTCTATCTTAGTACCATCGACTTGATTAATTTTATCAAAGTCTTGAGCCACTTTATCAAAACTAAATTTACGCTTTGAATTAAAAGCGGTTTCAGCTGGTTTTGCTAGCTTCTTTGGCTTGATAAACGCGGCTTCTTTTTTAGTAGGTGATGAAGTTATTTTTGTTGGATCCTCTACATTATTTACTTTACTAAACTTTTCTCTAAGAGCCTCAACATCTATCCCAGGACCTAAGTATCTTAAATCGTACTCATAATCTCCAAAGACGTTAGCACCTTCAAAAGATTCATAAAATAATTTTGTAAAGTTTTCTAGCGCTCTTTGTTGATCGGCGTTAACAGGATGTTTTTCAGAAGCTACAACAGTAAGTTGAACTCCGTCTAAATCAAACATAGTTTCGGATCTAGTAAGGTCTATAGGTCTTCCTCTTTGTATAGATCCATTTGTAAGAATAACGTAATGTGCTTGTAATCCAAAATCAAACGGCTTATTCTTCATCTTTGTATCGGCTTTTTTAACGGCGTCGCTAGCAGCATTACCTTGACTTTGAAATTCTTTTACAAGAGCATTCTTTTGAGCTTCAATAGACAGTTCATGTAATCTTCTCGCATTTACTTCTTTTGGTCCTCCCCAAACTTTTGCAGTCCAGCCTATGACTAATGTTCTTATAGATCTTTTTGTATCTTCTTTTCCTCTTTGAGAAGTTTCAAAGTCTGTTTTTAATTCATTAAATCCATCAATAACCTCGAAGGCGTAATCACTTGGTGTCGTAAGTCCAGTAAAACCGCCGGCATGCTGCTGTAAATCTTTAATAAAAGATGGTGTTATTGCGTCGGCAGTAAGCTCACTTTTACCAATCAACTTGGATAGGTTAGTATCAAAGTTAGGTTTTCCAGTCTTAAAATCTAAACCTTCAATAAAGTTTGGAGGTTCTTTAAACCCCTTTGGAACTACAGCACCAGGAGCCAATGCACCAAACTTATTTTTGATATCTCCAGAGATGTCTGGTAAACCACTAAGCGGGTTGATAGGTTTTACACCTTTTGTTTTTACTGCAGCCAATGCAGCTTGAATATTAGTTCCACTTCTTCCAGCCGCCTTTGATATCTTACCAAAAATATCTGAACTTAGTGGATCGCCTTGATTGAATATTTCACTAGTTTTTTCTTTTATAGTTTTTTGAGTTTGCGTTGTTATTTGTTTTTGTGGACTTCTACCAGATTGAAAATTTTGCATTGCTTTTTCTAAGATATTACCAGTTGATGCTGATAACTTATCAGTTGCTGGTTTAAATTTAGTTAATATCTGCCTTGCTTTTTCTGGTTTAAGATTTAAATTTTTTTGAAAAGTTCTAAGTTGAGCTTTTGCGCTTCCATCTGCAACTACTGATTTTAAGAAAGCTTTTGGTTGTATTCCAGTGTCTCCAAATAATGTTTTAGTTTCATTAGCTAGTGCATTTGTTACTACACCAATACCTTCACCAGCATTTTCTTCTAACACGCTCGGTGCTGCTTTTTTTCTGAAAGCTTTTATAGGCTTACCTCCTGCAAATAAGCTTTTTATTCCTGCCAGTGATTCACCCATATTATTAATAGGCGCGCCTTCAAGCAAACTTCTTTCAGCTTTTACGTTTTCAGCTGTTGCTAACATCTGAGGTTTTATTTGAGCTTCAATATTAGTTACAGCATTAAATATCTCAGGTGGAACAGACTGCTGAAACTCTTCTCGAGACACCGACTTCTCATATTCAACTTTTATTTTAAACTGAGGTTTTTTTGTCTTTACAGTTACTTTATTATTACTAAAAGTAAACTGGCCGGTAAAAAGTCTTTTTCCAATAGAACTTTGATTCTGAAATACAGTAACTTGTATAATTTCTAGAACGTTAATGTCATTCGGAATCTGTACCGATCTGCCTCTTCCTTCTTCAATCGCCATTTACGTCGTCGCTCCTATACCTAATTTTTTATAGACCTCATTAGCAAAAGCTACTCTTTGATTAGTATGTGCTAAATCTTTATTTGGTCTTTCATACTTATCTTGAAATACTATTGTTGCCTCTTTTACGGTCTTCGTTTTTCTTAATTTACCAAGGCCTAAGTATGGGGTTGTTTCCAGTTCAAACTTTACAAACTTAAGTTGTGTTTCTATATCTCTGTAATTTAAATTTCTTTGGTTAGCAAAATCTACTAGTTGGCCAAACCTGTTTCCAGCTGCTTTTGCTGGATTCCACTGAGCAATTCCAAAACTATTCTCATCTTCAAATCCAGATCTAGCAGAAGGATTTAAATCTCCATTATTGGCATTTGCACCAGATTCTACCATAAAATTACCAATCATTCCACAAGCTTGTTTTTCTGAAAATCCTCCACCAGCTTCTGAAACAAAAAAGTTAAACGCTTTCTCAGTGTTAGTATTTCCTGTTATTTCTATATCTATCAACGAATCAGCTTTGTCTAACTGCTCAGATAATTCATTATCGTCTAACTCTATTTTAGGTATTGATCCTAAGATTAATGGAAGTTGTGAATTTTTACCGTCCAAAAATATGCCAA
>CEUU01055156.1_pt1 | contig 24043 bp, 15 predicted proteins | sample 531321 | NCBI WGS metagenome assembly CEUU01 (sample SAMEA2622658, study PRJEB7988) | marine metagenome | isolation source: saline water (ENVO:00002010), including
ACATTATACCAAGAGATTTATTCCTGAATTTGATGCGGAATGTCGGATAATTATAATTATCGGTGCGCCACCCAACTACATTGCATTGGAGTACATCGAAAGCGTGAGACAGCATCAGCAGCTTGCAGGTGGTATTCACATGGGTTCGCTGAGCACTTTTAGCATACCAGGTATAACCAATTTCAAGACGTTTAACCGCAGGCAGAATATCGTGATAACTGGTGGTCCCAAGCACATTTCCTGTTGCCTGCTCAATTACTGCAAAGGCAAATCGGTCACCGGCGTCACGACCTCGCAATGCATCAGCAATATAATCGGCCGTTGCGCCAGGCTCAGGTACCGAAGTCACCCGTATTTTCCATAATTCGCCATCGGCGGCGGCAGCCTTTAAACCAGCCTCATGAACAACTTCCAGTGGCACCAGCGCCACACCGTTAGCGCTAAGGGTTACTGCTTTAACAAAGGTCGTCATACCAAGTTCTCAACAATGATTGATCTCCGCTTAACTGCCCTGCTCGACAAGCGGTTGATTAACTCTCATGCTGCCATGTTCATCATAGTCCGGGTACAGACTAATGGTGTCAACTTTACCGGCCACAACCCACAACGACACATCCTTGTCGGCTAGCAGATAGTCCTGGCCAAACTCGTCGAAATCGTCATCTAATTCCAGTTCTGGAAACATTAGGCGAATTTCCAGAATGGATTTACCAATAACACATTTGCCTTCCAGCTCTGCTTCAGTGGATGAGACCGAAATCGTGCCGAGCACAAAATTATCGCAGGATGAAAAACTCAGCTCAGTACCGTTGGCGTATTGCCATACCACATCCCGCTCTTCCAGGCTGTCGCATAGCGGATGGAAATGGTATATGTCTTCTGGTTGCCCCCAGGCATCGCGTACCTGGGTCATGGTCATGCCAAAATATAACCGGTCTATTCCGGCTTGAGGATAAACTTTCACTGCTGCTCATGACTCATAAAAGCGTAGTACCTATGTTAATTTACCGCCCTTGTACAGTAACGTCTGACAAAATGCCAGCACCAAATGATGCCTGGCTTTCATCACGGGTAAGTTGATAGGCACTTTTAACCCCGGCCTCATCCGCAAATGCAGTATCGTGACTAATTAAAATAAAGCCGCCCTGATAACGATTAAGCGCTGCTGCCAACAGGATTTTGGCATTCAAATCCAGATGATTGTCGGGCTCATCGAGTAACAAAAATGGCTGCTGCGGCTGATGACTGACGATTAACATAGCCAGTTTCATTTTCTCTCCGCCACTTATGGTTTCGGCCGGGTTAAAAACACTGTCGCGACGAAAGCCGATACCAGCCAGTAATGTACGCGCGTCAGACTCGCTTAACGCCGGGCACTGCTGTAAAAGGTTATCCAGCAAGCTAAGCGTGGGGAGCACCGAGCTAAAATGCTGATCGAGATAACACAGCGGGGTGTTAACATGTAACTCACCGGCTTGCAGCGGTAGCCGGCCTGTCAGCGTTTTTAATAACGTGGATTTACCACTGCCGTTACCGCCTTGCAGATGCAGCTTATCTCCCTCTCCCACCTGCAGATTAACTGGCTGTGAGCTGCCAAATACCAGCACGCCATTAAGCAGAGTGATAGCCTTTTTATTACCCGCATTAGCAGTAGATAAATGAATAGCCTGCTTTTGCGTTAGGCATTTTGCTGACTGCAACTGGCTTGCGCGTTGCTGTAATTGTTTTTGCCTGCTTTCGATATTTTTATTGCGACTGGCAGCACTGGCCGTCGCGCGGTCCTTTTGTTTATCCAGTAAACACTTAGCCTGACTGCCCCGCAGTTTTTGCCCCTGCGCAGCCCGTTGCGCGGCCTTCTCAAGGCTTCGCTGGGCTTGTTGCTGCACTTGCTTTTGCTGCTTGTGCAGCGTTTCAAGCTGGCGGTTTAATGCCTGCTCTTTGAGTTGCTTTTGCGCTGCATAGTGGGCGTAATTACCGCCATACACCGTTATCCCGGTTTGATTAAGCTCCCAGATTTCTGCCATTCCCTGCAATAATTCACGGTCGTGACTTATCAGCAGTACCGCTGCCGCAGTGGACTGGATCTGCGCTTGTAACCAGCGCCGGGCACGACGATCCAGATGATTGGACGGCTCATCCAGAATTAACAGGGTGTGCGGCCCCTTAAAGAGTTGCCATAACCGCAGTATTGCCAGCTGACCGCCACTGAGCGTTGCGCATGGGGTTTGCGGATCATCAGGCAGTCCCAGCGCTGCCAGCTGACTGGCAAGCTGGGCAGGCAAATCCCATTGCTCACCCACCGTCTCAAACAAATAGTCAGTGCATTCACCTTTGGTAATTCGCGCAAGCGCATCAAGTACCGGTGCCACGCCAAGAAATTCGGCGATAGTCGCCTCACTTTTAAGTAAATGCGAAGGTTGCTGGCAGAAAATTCCGGTTTCGGCATTGCACACTACGCTGCCACCGGCTGGCATCCGCTCACCGGTTAAAATTGTTGCCAGTAGCGATTTACCGGCGCCATTATGGCCCACCAGCCCAACACGGTTGCAAGACATCGATACCGAAACAGAATGAAAAAGCGTGTCGCCCGCAGGCAGTTGATAACTAAGATTGTGAGCTTGAAGTATCGGCATTAGCGCCTCCCGATAAGCGGGCTTCAGCTTAGCAGCACATACAAATATTAAGAGGCGGTATCGCGCCGGTAAAGCGCCATACTATTTCGACAGTGAGCTACGCCGACTAACCCTGTAGATCCAAAAAAAAATAACAATAAAAATGGACGACAGGCTTAGTTGTTCATGATGGCGCTAACTCCGCATAAGGTAGTGCGCAGAATTTAACCAACACCTTTGAGTATTGCAAGCAATCACAACATTTTGTTACAGATTCGGCGCTGATGTAAGCAGCTAAAAAGCAATGAAAAATAACGAACAACGATAATTCTTTATTGTTTTTCGATAAAAAATTATTGTAAAAAAAGAAACATGCGCTAAAGTAACAATCAGCATAACCAAGCAAGGAAATGACCATGAAAAATCAGGAATCATCAGACACTATTGATACTAGTAGCCAGTTACCCCCTCCTAAATACACCCCTGAGCTCAAGATGTGGTTCGATCTGCTTTATTACTTAAGCGTACTTGCAATGGTTGTGGGAGTTGGATTTATCCTCGTTGTCGGATTAAATATTCCCGCGGAAATCAGCGAGCGTCATACTGATATCGAATACTTGTTTAATGCCACGATGATTACCAATAATGCCACCGAAGCAGCGAGTGAGATAATGCGGGTTGATGGCAAGCTCAAACTCAATAATACCAGCGGCCAGGCGGCCTTTTTTATTGCCAATTCAGACAGAATACTCATTAGCGGTATATTCAGTTTGCTCGCGCTATATAACCTGCGTAAATTGTTTGCTAATCTGGCTAGTCAGCGTATTTTCGATTTAGATAACATCGCTTATGTAAAAAAGCTGGGCTTGATTATTCTGGTTTACAGTGTTGTTTCGCCTTTTATTACCTACCTGTGCGGCATGGCAATACTGGCTGAAATTGGTGAATTTCATGAGCAGCTGCAACTTTCCCCGTATGTTTCAATACCCATTGAAGGGATCCTGATTAGCGGAGCATTGCTGGTACTGGCCCAGATCCTTGAGTACGCTTTTCTGATGAAACAAGAACAATCACTGACCATATAATGATGTCTAAAACCATTAAAATAAATCTGGATATGGTCATGCTGCAACGCAAGATGTCACTCACCGAATTGTCTGAACGCGTTGGAATCACCATGGCTAACCTGTCGACCCTGAAAACCGGCAAAGCCAAAGCTATTCGTTTCTCCACACTGCTCGCCCTTTGTGAGGCACTGGATTGCGAGCCGGGTGACCTTATTCAACTGGAAGAAGATTAGCATTACACCTGCTCCTGCCAGCAAACCGGGATTTACAGCCATCTGTCGGCCCCGGTTTGACTTTACTGACGTTCTCTCGTTTACTGCCCTGAGCACGACCAACTATAAAAAACGACGACAAAGTGAATAACACCATGAAAAAACGAACTATTGTCGGCATGAGCCTGTTGCTCATGTCCTTCCACTCCATGGCCAAATCCGGCTACTACCGCGACCCGGACCTGCACGATAACCAGGTGGTCTTTACCGCCGAAGGCGACCTTTGGTTACATGACATGAAAAGCGCAGCTACCCGCCGCCTGACTACTAATCTGGCGCAGGAACAACAAGCGGTGTTCTCGACAGACGGAACACAAATCGCCTTTACCGCTAGCTATGAAGGGGCAACCGAAGTGTATGTGATCCCCACTGCAGGCGGACTGGCCAGGCGGGTAACCTTTGAAAACAGTTATGTATATCTGCAACAGTGGACCCGCGACGGTAAATTATTATATAGCACCAATACCCGGGTAGGCCCTACGGGCAATTGGTCGTTAAAACAGGTGGATCCGGTTACTCTGAATACCGAGGAAGTACCGGTTGCAGATGCCATTGAAGGCGCCATTGACGAAGCCTCTGACACGCTTTATTTCACCCAGTTTGGCCTGCAGGTGTCACGCGACAACGCCCGTTATTATCGCGGCGGTGCCCAGGGCGAATTGTGGCGTTATAAACTGGGCAGCCAAACCGAGGCGCTATTGCTGACCGACGCCCACGACGCTTCGGCTCGCGAACCCATGGTGGCTGGCGACAAACTGTATTTTGTCAGTAATCAAAATGGTAACGACAACCTGTGGGTTATGTCGGCTTCTGGTAAAAACGCCAAAGCGCTAACCGATTTTCAGGACTTTCCCATAAAGCGGGCCAGCCTCGATAACGGCCGGATTATTTTTCAGCATGGCGCCGACCTTAAAATTTACGACATTGCCAAACGCCGCACCCGCACGCTGGACATCGCCCTGAGTGGCGACTTTCCTCAGTTACGGGATAACTGGCTGACGAAACCCACCAAATACCTGACTTCAGTAGATTTTAATGCCGACAACAAGCAGGTGATCCTTACGGCCCGCGGCCGTCTGGCCATCGCCAGCACCGACGGCAAACGCCTGGTGGAAATTGACACACCTGCAGCATCCCGTTCGCGCAAGGCGATTTTAAGCCATGACGGTAAATGGGTGTATGCCATTAATGATGCCAGTGGCGAAATGGAGATCTGGCAGTTTGCTGCCGATGGTTCATCCGAGCGCAAACAGCTCACCAGCGGCGCCAGCATTAGCCGCTGGCAACTGGTGCTCTCGCCCGATGGCAATAAGCTCGCCTTCGACGACTTTAACGGGGATCTGTGGATCCTCGATATCAACACGGGCGATACTGAAAAGCTCTACGCCGGCCAGACCGAGATGAGCCCTTACGCCGATATCGTGTTTAGTGCCGACAGTAAGCTACTGGCGATTACCACCAGTAAGCTCGGCGACGAACGACAGCGCATTTATGTGCATAATTTTGCCGAAAATCGCGGCCAGGTGCTGACCAGCGACAAGTACAACTCCTATTCTCCGGCTTTTAGTCAGGACCAACAATGGCTGTACTTCTTATCAGACCGGGAATTTACCCCCACCACCCGTTCACCCTGGGGCGACCGCAACATGGGTACCACCTTTGACCGCCGCACTCAGATTTTCGCCTATGCGCTGAAAGCCGATGCAACCTTCCCGTTCCAAAAACCTACCGAACTGACAGTACAGGCCGAACCGGAAGAAGACAGCGACAGCGAGGAAGCAGACAATGCCCCTGAGGCACCGCTTATTGACTGGGAACAGTTAACGAACAGACTCTGGCAGGTACCGGTGAGTCCCGGCAACTATAGCGACCTGGCAGCCAACGCCAAATACCTGTATGTCAGGGATCAGGTGACCGAGCCTGGCAGCAAACCGGTGCTTAAGGCTATTGAACAAACACCGCATCATAAAACCAGCACCTTTATGTCTGGCCTGAGTAGCTACAAGCTTAGCGCTGATGGCAAGAGTATGCTGATGCTAAAACAAAGCGGCAATAACGATCAGATCTTTATTGTTGGCGCTGGTAAACAATTCCCGTCAGATACAACCGACCAGAAAGCCGATGTGTCGGCCTGGAAATTACGTATCGATCCGCAGCAGGAATGGCAACAACTGTTTCATGATGCCTGGCTGATGCACCGTGATTACTTCTACGACAAAGCCATGCGGGGCGTTGACTGGGCAGCAATGAAACAAAAATATCAGCCACTGGTGGCTCGCATTACCGATCGCGCCGAACTGAACGACGTGCTTGGCCAGATGACCGGTGAGCTTAATGTGCTGCACTCACAGGTGTATGGCGGCGACACACCGCAGGAGCCTGATCGTCCTGCCCCAGCCAGTTTAGGCGCCAATTTGCTTCAAACCGATGAAGGCGTACAAATTGCCAGCATTTACCAGTACGACAACGAAGTGCCAGCCAAAGCCTCACCCTTGTTAAAACCTGGTACTGACGCCAAAGAAGGTGACATTATTACCAGCATTAATGCGCGCCCGATTAACACACTGGCTGAATTGAATCAGGCATTGCTTAATCAGGCTGGCCGTCAGGTACTGTTGGGTCTGAGTCGCAATGGCGAAGCACTGCAAACCATTGTGTACCCGGTAAGTAATCGCACCGATGCCCGCCTGCGCTATCAGGACTGGACAACCCGTAACCGTCAGAAAGTAGAACAGGCCGACCAGGATATTGGCTACCTGCACTTGTATGCCATGGGCAGCAATGATGTGTCGGATTTCGCTCGCGAGTTCTACGCCGCCTACAAAAAAGACGGCCTGATCATTGATGTACGCCGTAATCGCGGCGGCAATATCGATAGCTGGATTTTAGAGAAGCTGCTGCGCAAAGTGTGGATGTTCTGGACCAGTGGTAACCGCGAACCTAATACCAACATGCAACAGACTTTCCGTGGTCACCTCGTGGTGCTGGCCGATCAGTACACTTACTCCGATGGTGAAACCTTCACCGCAGGTGTAAAAGCCATGGATTTAGGCCCGGTGATCGGTAAACAAACCGCTGGTGCCGGCATCTGGTTGCGCGGCCGTAACCGCCTGGCCGATAACGGCATGGCGCGGGTAGCGGAGCTACCGGTGTTCGCCGAGGATGGCCGCTGGATCACTGAAGGACTGGGGATTGCCCCGGACATTGAAGTAGACAACCTGCCTTATGCCACTTTTATGGGTGAAGATGCGCAGCTGGATGCCGCGATTGAGTATCTGCAGCAGCGTATCGAGCAGCGGCCGGTTAAACCACTAACTCCCAAGGCCTACCCTGGCGTTACTGAACCTGCGGATGACATTGAGCCGTAACTAACCTTGCGCTGCCCTGTTAACCAGGGCAGCGTTTTTCTTTCCTACGAAGTAATTGCCGCCACCACTTTATGCAAAGTGAGCTCTGCAGAGAGTAAATCTACCTGCGCCTCAATGGCTTTTAATTTTGCCTTTAGCACACCCGACTCCCGGGCATTCAGCTTAAACATATCACTGTCACCGGCATCAAACCGTTTGCGCTCAAGCTGCGATAAGGTTACCGCCAGCTCGGCATTTTGCTGTTGCAGGTCCAATACTTCGTGAGCCTGCTGCCAGTAGGCATAGGCTTGTTCAAACTGCTGATTAAGCTGGTCCCGGGCCAGAGTGACCTCATATTCCAGCACCTTAAGTTTAGAGCGCATGGTCGCCTGTTCAGCTTTGGCTTTGCGGTTGCCCAAGGTATACGAGAACGTAAGGCCAATTTTACCTTCGGTTTCGGCCAGTGATGTAGGGCCGCTGCCCATATCTTTAGCCACCAGCGCCTTTACATCGAGCTTGGGCAACAACTGGTTTTCTGCCAGTCGAAACTTATTCTGCGTTACGCTCTGCTCCGTGCGCAGTACCGCTAACGCCGGATGTTGCATGATGGCATTACGTAGCCGGGCGGCCTGCGATGGCGTGATATTAAATGGCCAGTCAATATCGGCTGGCAGCGCCGCATCGCTGGCAATTACCTGTGACTCGCCCTCACTATTTCGCCAGTAGAATGCCAGCGCCTGTGCCGAGGCGCGCTGAGTCTGACGCAGTTGCGACAAAGCCAGCTTTTGCTCCAGAATACTGGCTTCAAATTCGGTGAGATCGACTTCGGCTAAATCGCCGCTTTTCAACCGGGTCGACAACCCCTCTCGACGGTATTTCAACGTACCGAGCAACTCCTCCACCGCGGCAATTTTGAGGCTTACTTCATACCACTTTAAATACTGGCTGAGGCCTTTATACAAAAAGTCATTCATGCTCAGGGCTAATTCAGCCTGATACTGCTCAATGGCCAAGGCGGCGTTACTCACCCCTACCCGGCGCTTGTCGATACTGCGGTTTTGCAACAGCGACAGGGCGACACCAATGCTGGCCTCGCCGCCTGATAAGGTATTGTACTGCTCTTCGTAAACCGGAAAGTCGCCGGTGGCAACGCGGTACTCACTGATAAGCTTAGCGTTCATATCACCCAATGGTTTGACAAAGCGCTGAGCCGCGGCAGAGCCATCGTAATAACCGGCTACCCTGCCACTGACATCCTGCTCAATGCGGCCGTCAAATTCACTCTGGGCGCTATCAAGGCCGTAAACCAACTGGTTATTTTTCTCCGTCAGCACATTCACATACGGGTGCAACTGCTGCATGTTGTCGATAAGCGAGGGAACGGTGGGCAACACCTGCTCCGCTTTGAGCGACGTAACCGCCCCACCAGTAAGCGAAAGCAGCGCCACCGCTAAAATGCGTTTAGTCATTGCCGCCTCCCTACCAGCCTGGTGCCGACGAACTGGCCTGCGTGGCCGGTTTCTGGGGCGGGAAGTTATTGAGCTGTCGCCACAACTCGTAACCCAGGCGCACTTCTTCGAGCAGGATCCAGGCTTTCACCCGGCTGCCTAAGCGGGCAATGTTTTCCTCTGGCCAGGGCATCTCGGACTCATCAGGCTTGATCCACACCTGAAATGCACCGGTGGCATCCGCCACAGGCTCAACATACGTGACTACACCACCAAAGGTCCCAATGGCAGTGCCCGGCCAACCGCTAAACTGAAACACCGGCCAGCCCTCAAACTGCAGGCGGGCTTTTGCGCCGGGCTTCACCAGCGGCGCATCCAACCCGCTAATGATTACACGTACCGTACGCTCGGCATTTTTCGGAATAAACTGCGCCAGCACATCTCCGGCTTTCACAAAGGTTGAGCCACCGCCGTTAAATAAACGCAGGATGGTGCCATCGACCGGCGCAGTTTTGGTCATGGTAGCCTGACGGGAAAGTACCATGGACACCTGATTAATGTCGGCCAGCGATGAAGCGGCCTTGGCTTTTAGCTCCTGCACTTTGATCAGGGCCGCTTCCACATCTTTACGGGACACCAGCCCCTGTTCCTGCAGCGCCTGCTGGCGTTGCAGGTTGCTCTCGGCATTGGCGACAGCGGTTTCGTTGGCCTGATGGGCCAACCGTGTGGCTGCTAACTGCGACTGCAGTTTTTCCAATCGCTGAGCATCCACATCAATGAGCGTAACAATGGGATCGCCGGCTCTGACCTGCATCCCCTCACGCACGTGCCAGGTTTGGATCTGACCATCAACCAACGCTGAAATCGCCTGCATGCGATCGACCGGGTCCAGCGAGTCTACCGCGCCCGAGCCATGTGCAGTTTGGATCCAGGGCGTAAAATACAGTCCGGCCGCCACAACCAGCACTAAAAAGGTAATCACCCAACACACCACCTTGTGCACACTGGGAATAATTTGCGCGGGTAAGGAGGTGATATTTTGCATAAAACGGTTTTCTGCTTTACTCATGACCTTCTCCCTTGTTGTCGGTTGCGCTGTCTTCCACGTATAACACGTCCTGCAAATTTAAGGTGGCATTAAACACGCCTTTAAGGGGCATATTGGTAAAGTATAAAACGGTGCAATCTAACCGGGCGATGCGTTCCAACAAGCGCTCTTTAATGCTTTGCGGAATGGCATCGAAATGCTGGTTGATCACCAGCACCTGTGGTTTGGAAAGAACCGCCGCGGCAAGTTTTAATAATAAAAACTCCAGCGGCTGTAAGGGGTCACCGAGTACTGAAATACGCGTTGCAATACCGTCATCCAGGTTATCAATCACTTCATCAAGGCCCACATATTCCAGAGCTTTGCGCACCTCTGCTACCGTAGCCTCAGGTGCGGCCAGGCGCAGGTATTCCTCGATGGTACACTCCACAATCAAGGAGCGGTCGAGCGTACTCACGGCTTGCCGTAGTTCGTACATGTCGTAGTCGAACAAACTGTAATCGCCGAGTAGAATCTCGCCCTTTGCCGGGCGTTCAAAACGCTTGAGGAAACCCACCAGTTGTTTTTGCACCCAGCTCTTGCGAGTCGTTATAAAGTACTTATGGCCCGCTTCCAGCGTGGCATCCAGGTAACAGCTGTCTTCAAAATGGCTCAGCGCCAGACGTTTAAACACCAGCTTGGATGAGGACGGAATGCGTGCGCCGTCATCGTGGGTTTCTTCCTGTGGGATAACCAGTGCAGAGCCTATTTTTTCTGCCGCACCATACAGCTCGTAATACAGTTTAAGGTACTGGCTGAACCGCGAGATCCCAAAAAACACCGCCGACATAATCAGCTCTGCGGCAACCAGCTGACCGATAGACAGTTGCCCCTGCACGACCAGAAAGCCGCCAAGGCCGAGCAAGGTGGCGCTGGCAAAGGCATACAGCAGCAGAAAAGACACCGCTTGCGAAAACGTAAAGGTAAAATGGCCCTTATGTTTGGCAATGTAGTTTTTAATAAAGCTTTCGGTATTGCGCCCGGCGTAATCCATATGGTCGGAGGATTTAAAAAACTCATGGGCAGCAGCCACATCGTTTAACCACTTCGCGGTATCGTATTTGGTTTGAGACAGCTCAATGGCAGTACGTTTTGCGCCCGGCCCCCATATTTTCCACACCAGATACATCACCAGCAGAATGATCATATTGAGTACAAACAGAAACGGGTGATAGAACGACACCAGGGTAAAACCCACAATAATTTGCAGCACTAGAGCGAACCCATCAACCATCAGTGACGGGATGTTTTTCTGCAATGTCATAATGTCGAAATAGCGGTGGGTAATCGACGTGTTACGTCGCCCTTCAAAAAAGCTGTGGGGCGCCATAATGGTTTTAAGCCCGAGCTGCGAGACCAGCCGGGTATACACACGGCGCTCATAGTACTCCATCACCCGCATACGCAGCGCACTGAAAATGCCCGATACAAAAAGCGTAGTAAACAGGATTGCTGCCAGAATCGTTACGGCACGGATAGAGCCTATGTTGGCAATACTATTGATGAGGGTTTGCACTGCAATCGGCACGGCCAGGGTGAGCAAACTGATTGCCACACCATACACCGCTGCCACACCAAAAAAGCCGCCTTCCGGCTTTAATAAGGAAACCAGGTATTTTTTGGTTTGTCGTAAATCGATGTTTTTTTCCATTTCTATATTTATCCAACTAAAGATAAGAATGCAATATCATTTACTAAAAGCAATAATAAACCGGCCACAAAAAAGAATAAAACTGTTATATTCTACTATAAACATCGAATTTTCCTTATTATGCATCAATTAAATTATCATCACCTTTACTACTTTTACCTTATCGCCCGTGAAGGCAGTATCGCCAGTGCCGCTAAACTGTTGCATGTTACACCGCAAACCGTTAGCGGTCAGCTTAGTACATTTGAAAAACAACTGGGCTATTCGTTGTTTGACCGGGTGAGCAAACGTCTCTACCTCAACAGTAAAGGCAAACTAGTTTACCAGCATGCCAGTGAAATATTTCAAAAAGGCGCCAGACTGGTTGAGTTGCTCCATGCCGATAATGAGACCATCGATCAGACTTTTGTTATAGGGATTACTGATGCCATCCCCAAGGTCCTGGCTTATGATTTTGTGCATTCCACCATGGTCCTGTCGAATAATGTACGCTTTATTTTCAGGGAAGGACCATTTGACTCGTTAATCAGTGACTTAGCGTTAAACCATATCGATCTGATAATCGCCGATCGTGGGGTGGCTCCCGGCACTCAGTTAAATGCCAGCAGCTATTTTTTGGGTGAATCTCACTTAAGTTTTTTTGCCAGCCATGCCCAGCTAAGTCTTCATCAGGACTTCCCACGTTCGCTCAACGGCGTGAGTTTACTGTTACCCGGCATTAAATCGGGTATTACACTTGGCCTTACAAGCTGGCTTGAAGCCAACCAGCTGCATCCCAGAATTGTGGCAGAGTTTGACGACAGCGCGCTGCTTAAAGTATTTGGCAGCGAGGGCTTTGGCGTATTTTGCGCGCCATCAGCAATTGCCGACCACGTGGCAGATTTTTACAACGTGGCATGCATTGGCGAAATTACCGATATTACCGAACGTTTTTATGCCATTACCGGCAAAAACCGTGCTCAGCACGTGTTGGTTAACCGTATCGTGGCGGAAGCAAAGGCCTTGCTGGGTTAGATTCAGCACAAACTGATTTAAAATTAGCGATGGGCAGCAACTAAGAATACGCGCCAGGCAGAATTAACGTATACTGTTAACCAGTGACGTGGCACTTACCGCCACCTATTTAGGGTCTGGCTGCCTTACTGGCTCGTCCTGCTGCATGCGACACGCAAATGCCCCCTGGCGCGACAGACCTTCGACAACTTATAAGTCCCAATCAATATGAACCACAATGATGTTTTGCGCAGAGTGCGCTTCGCCCTGCGAATAGACGATACGGCTGCCATTAATATTTTTAAGTTAGCTGGCTATAAAATGGATATTGAGTATCTGAAAGCCAACATGCGAAAAGTAGAAGAACCCGGTTATCTGCCCTGCCGGGACAGCGTGATGGCGATGTTTCTGGATGGTCTGATCATTAAAATGCGCGGAGCCCAGTCTGATACACCGCCACCGCAATTGGCCAAGGGGGAGTTTTTAAGCAATAACGAAATTCTGCGCAAACTACGAATCGCCCTGTCGTTTCGTGACGACGATATGCTGGAAGTGATGAAGCTCGGCAATTTCAATATGAGTAAGGGTGAAATGTCGGCGTTTTTCCGTAAGCCCGACCATCGTAATTTTAAACCCTGCGGCGATCAGGTTCTGCGGTATTTTCTGCTCGGTCTGGCCCGAAAATTAAGACCCGATGTCGCTTCACCGGTAACCGACAATGGTGCACCGGTTAACTCCCCAGCGATCAAAAAATCGCTGAAAAAGAAAGTAAAGCCTAAGCGACCGGGAGCGACTAGCAAGCCAGATGAAAAACGGACTAAGTCAGGTGGCCGCATCTCTGTTTGGCATAAGTCGGATGATAGTAAGAAAACCAAACGCCCGGCAAAACGCCGCGAGCAGGATTAGTTGCCACCACTTAACTGATAACCAGAAACTGTAATGCCATTTACACCTGTACACATGGGCCCGGGCCTGCTGATTAAAGCACTACTGCAAGGTAGCTTTAGTTTGATGGTATTTGGCTGGACGCAAATTGTGATGGACGTGCAGCCGTTGTGGGTGATGATTGTGGGCCATGGACACCTGCACGGTTTTTCTCACACCATACCCGGTAGTTCACTCATTGCTATATTTGCCGCATTAACCGGCAAATATTTATCCGAGTTTGGTCTGAAAATAATTGGAATCGCCAAACCCTCGCAGCCCATAGTTATTGCCTGGTGGGTGGCTTTTCTGAGCGCCTTTATTGGCAGTTACAGCCACGTAGGACTGGATGCCATCATGCATGGTGATGTCCAACCCGCGTTTCCACTAACGCTAGCTAACCCATTACTGGCAATAATATCAGTGAGTACTCTGCACAAACTCTGCCTCTACAGTGGTATGCTTGGGGCGGTGTTATTTTATGTAGTGCACTGGCACACCCGCAAAAAGCATTATTAACCCAGTTGGAGAAAGCAACGATTTGGAGCTCAATCAGGTCACTCTGCCTGTGCAGGACATGTCACAAGCGGTACAGTTTTACTTAACCCTGGGCTTTACCCAGATTGTAGATACGCCTCACTACGCGCGCTTTAGTTGCCCTGATGGCGATACCACCTTCTCACTGTCGCTGGAAGATGCCGGGATAACCAATCCTACGGTAATTTATTTTGAACATGAAGCGCTTGACGAGCTCTACGAGGAGTTACTTGAAAAGGGTACGTTTTTGAGCAACCGCCCACAGAGCAACGTTATCTGTGGAAAGAAGCCATTTTGAGAGATCCGTCGGGCAATAAAATTAAGCTATACCGGGCCGGCGAGAACCGCTTAAACCCACCGTGGAAGGTCAACATTAAAGCCTGATAGCTTAAAAAGGCTTATCATAGGTTCTGCCGATTTTAAAATAATCGAACTCAACATAGCCGCCGGCCTGCTCCGTAGCATAGTTAAATAGCCCGTAGCGATACCCCATAAAGTGCTTGGTAAAGGTATATAGCATTTGTAACGGTTCGCCTATTTGATGCCAGCGCTCGCCATCCAGACTGTAATAAAACGAAGCCATGTCACGTTTGAAATCCGTATCGACTCGTAAATAAACCCGGTCTTGTTTTACCGGCAGTGTGGCGAGTGTTTCGTAGCGCTGACTTAATTGATGCACGCCAACGATCCCTTGCTTTTCGTCTTCGTTATCGATGCCCAGAATAGAACGCACCATAACCAGTGACTTCTGCCCATTGCTACCGGCCTTCACCGCTACATAACCATACTTATTTTGCAGCGCAGTTAACCCGGCAACGTCACCCGCCTTCATGTGCTGAACATTAATGGCCGTAGTTGCGGAACTACGAGGACCAAAAGTTCTTTGTGTCAGTGTGTTTTTGGCCGTAAGTACGGTTTTATCGGTACGCCCGGTAGTAATTTTTAAACGCCCGGGATTAGCCAGCACCGCCCAGTTGGCGTTATCCGGGTTATGATTCCATTGCCACACCAGCGGCAATGCTGGCTGCCCTGCGCTTCTTTCAAAGTCATCTGAGGCAACGATACCCTTAATACCGGCTTTATTATCAGGTAGCGGCAATTTTTCCGGCACTTTACCGTCTTCGCCGAGTACCGGCCAGCCATCCTGCCAGGTAACCGGTACCAGATACGGAATACGCCCTACACTGCCCCGATCGCCAAATAGCATGGCATACCAGTCACCTTCAGGGGTATCTACCAACCCGCCCTGAGCAATGTGCGTAAAGTCGAGTGCCACCCGACTTTCATAAGGCCCTTCTATGTTGTCAGCGCGATTAATAATAACAGAACGTGCCCAACGGCTTTTCGGCGAGGCAATAGTAAACAGGTAGTATTTACCGTTAATCTTGTGCATCTGTGAACCTTCACCCGGCAGCCCACCAACCTCATTCTCACCAAAAGCCTTGTTAACATTTTCGATGATGACTTTATGTGTACCACCCGGCTTGATATCTGACGCGTCAGATTTAAGCTCAACCAGAGAAATCTTGCCGCCGTATATCATGTAAACACGGCCATCATCATCAAAAAACAAAGAATTGTCATGTAACACCGGCGCAAATTCGTGGGCCTGCCACCGGCCGCTTTCGATGTCCAGGGTTTTGTAAACATGGGTTTTACCGGTAGTAGCCGAGAATGTGGCGGCGTAGAACATACCGTTGTGATATCGCAGGCTACTGGCCCAGGAGCCCTTGCCATAAGCATCCTGACCATTCTCCAGGTTCATTTTGTCGTTTTCGACCAACCGATCATAGGCGTAGCCCGCTATCTCCCAGTTAACCAGATCGCTGGATTTCATAATCGGCAGGCCCGGACTCATGTGCATGGTGGTACTGCTCATATAATAGGTATCGCCCACTCTGATAGTGCTGACATCCGGTACGTCAGCCCAGATAACAGGATTTTGTGCAGCACTCGCCTGAGGACAAAGAAAAGCCAATAACAGACTGCCTACCACACCGAACCATTTCATTATTAACACCTATATGTTTATCACTCGCTACCGACACCGCAACAGTATTCGGTATAACAATGAGTTGCACATTAGGCGAATTCTGCGGGAGGGTAAATGCCACAGGCTTTACCTTTTAAGACGAACCGGTTGTTATATTTAACTTTTTATTAACCTTTGTTCTTTTATGACAATCTGAAATGCACCGCCACTGTTACTCCCACCTCCCAACGCGTGAGTTTGACTAACTATTTGGTATTCATACGACATTAATTAACACTAAGGCATTGCCATTAACGGTAGTTCTGGGGTGACTATCAAAAACAAAGCCGAAATTAGTCTGATTGCAGGATATAAAAAACCGGCATAAGCCGGTTTTTTATATTTCTGACAAGCCTCAGGGCCCGGAACTACCGTTATTGGCTAAACACAATATTGTCAATAAACGCGGCGTCCTCTCCATCGCTGACACTGCCGTCTTTGTAATAACGCCATTCAATGGTGTTTACCCCCTGGTTGAGGTCGATGTATTCAGTGCGCCACTCACCGTTACTGATAGTCAGGGTTAGCGCATCATTGACATACACCTCAAGAATATCGCAACAAGCCTCAGCAGAGACTTTTACATCAAACGCCAGGGTTCCGGTTGCGAACAATCCGGTAAGTGTCATGGAGCTAGTTTCGTTATCAGTAATAGTCCCTGAGCGAACACTCTGACTCCCTTCCTGCGGTTCAAAGGTGGAGATTTGCCAGTTAGCGTCGCTTTCGTTGGTTGTTGCAAACATGGCCGGGATAGCATTCGCCTCGAACGATTCACTATAGCTTGTGATAGCATCAGGTACCGAGTTTTCATCTAATGGATCGGTTGCATAGAGTAGCACTTCATCACCATCACTGAATGAATCAGAGTCTGAGTCTACCTCAACGGGGGAAGTACCATGGGTTAATACCTCATCGCCATCGCTTAGCCCGTCTGAATCGGTATCAACTGTTAACGGTCCGGTCTGATAGGTGTTGACTTCAGTGCCATCCAAAAGGCCGTCGCTATCGGAATCCCCAAGCTCAGGGTTAGTACCCAAAGTATATTCTTCGAGACTGGTTAAACCATCTGCATCATTATCCCAAAGAGCATCAGAGGCATCTTCATCAGACAAGTTGTAGGTGACTTCCCACCAGGCCGGGATGCCATCACCGTCATTGTCTCCAGTGTTGAAAACAGAGAATGTAAACTCACCACTCGCGCGACCAACCATAACGAGGCGCTGTCCCCACGGGAAAATAGCATAAACACTGGCGTCAAGCGGTTGGGTTCCCAATAAACGATGGCTGTCATTACCATACATATTTAATGTCAGGCTGCCATTGTCTTCAACAATTGCCATAAACACTTCATCGAAACCAACCACATCAGTAACTTCTACGCCAAGGTTTGTAGCAATGGTGAGATCGCCAGCATTATAAATAACGCCACTCCCGAGTATCACATGCTCGCCATTATTGATAACCCGGAGCGGTAATCTGATGTTACTACCATCATGATAAGGGGTTTCGCCATCAGCGGTAATTTCACCCGATGCCGGATTAATGTCCTCAAAATGCAAATCGTTTGGCGATGTTTGATCACGGAAGAAATACACCCGATTGTTCGCTTCATTCCAGACATATTCACGGGAGTAACGATTCCAGTCTTCGCTGTCCGCTAAGGTGCCATTTTCATTAATAATATAATGAGTATTCCATGCACCGCTTGCGTCCTGGGCAAGCATAAAGTTTCCGGTTGCAACCAGTCCGCCCACCGCTAACGGTAATCTGAAGTAAGACTGTTGTGACAGGTCGCCATCCAGATTAATGTAGGTAATTTCACCGTCGTCATAGCCAAAATATAAGCGGCGGTGTGCCGCTGAATAGGCCATATGAGCGGGCGATTCTAATGAAAACCCATTGAGCTGGCCTGCCTGAAGCGGATTGAGGTAAGCCTCAGTTTCACTGCTCCAGCGGTATACCTTGCTATCTTGTGAGTTTAATAGATATACCACACCGAGTTCATCGATAACGGTTTCAGACGGCGTAAAACTGGGTAAAGTTGCCGCATAATCACAGGCACCGTTGCTTGCTGCATGCTCTGCAAGCCAACAAGCAGACTCATTAGGAAATGCATCGAGCATTAGCCCGGTAGTAGAATCAGCTTCAGTAAACCCGCTATTCCAGTTATCGGGATATCCATCAGCATCGGTATCAACTGATGCTGCAATGTCCATTGGAAAATCATCCGCTGTGTTTACTACGCCATCCCCATCAGTATCATCATTAGCAACCACTGGTATTAAGCCAAATGCACCTTCATCAATAGTAAACAGAAGGTGATTGGTTCCGTTACTAATGAGGCTCGCCTGCTCAACGTCTAACGAGTACTCTTCAAGAACTCGGTTTGTGTCATCCATTCTGACGACGTTAAAGTCCCCGGCGGTCTGACGAAGCAAGAGTAATTGGCCATTACTTAATGTTACTGCATCATCAAATCTGCCAATATTACCCAGCCAGGTTAAATCATCGGCGTCGTAATAGTCGCCAGAACCAAGCAGAACACGTTGACCGCTTGCGGTAACTAATATGGGCCCCTCAATAATATAATCCCCATGATAAGGCGTTTCACCGCTGTCGGTAATAAGACCCGAGTTTTGATCAATCACTTCATAATGCAGATCATTGGGAGATGTAGTACTTCTGAAAAAATAGACGCGTTGGTTAGCCGGATTCCAGGCGTAATAGGTAGAGTAATAATTCCAGTCCTGGCTATCGGTCAGATTACCATTCTGATCGATAACATAATGAGACTCCCAGGACCCACTTGAATCCTGAGCAAGAACAAACTCGCCCACAGCTACCAGACCATCAACTTGCTGTGACAAGCGATAAAATGGCTGTTCTGTCAACTCGCCCTGCACATCTACAAAGGTTATTTCACCATCTGAATAGCCAAGATACAGTCGCTGTTGACTACCAGAGAATGCCAGCGCGGTCAGTGTAGATTGCACAAACCCATTACTCTGACCAAGTCGGATTGGATTAATATAGGCCTCTGTAGTCGAAGACCAACGATAGATAGTGGCATTATTTCCATTCAACAAATAAACAATACCATTGTCATCGATAAGCGTATCGGCAGGAGTAAACTCAGGCATCGTGGCAGCGTAATCACAACTGCCATCTTCCGCAGCATGAGAATCTAACCAACATGCCGAGTCAATGGGAAAGGGATCCAGAGCTAAACCCAGTGTGGAGTCGGCTGCGGAATAGCCGGAATTCCACTCATCCGGATAGCCGTCATTATCGGTATCGACTGACGCAGAAGCGTCTGTTGGGAAGGCATCAACTGTATTGTCTGTACCATCCCCATCACTATCGTTGTTTGCAATGAAATTTTCTACTATCAGTTCGCCGTTTAACGGATACACCAACACATGTTCATTGGCCGTAGAGATAACATGCACATTAGCGGTGTTTAATTGAATGCTTTCCAGTACCCGGTTAGACGAGTCTTTGCGAACCAGCTGTGTGGCAGATCCTGTACGGTTGACAATTAAGGTCTCGTTATTGTCCAGACCCACTATATTATGAAGTGGCCCATAAGATCCTTGCCAGACCAACGTCTCGGCATCAAAAATGTTGCCTGCACCAGTAACCACTTCACGGCCATTATTAACGACTCTGATTGGCCCATAGTGAACAAAGTCACCATGATAAGGTGATTCGGTTGCTTCAGAAAACAAACCGGTTGTCTGGCTTATTTCAGTAAACATAATATCGTTTGGTGAAATACCATCCCGGAAGTGATACAACCTGTTATTAACAGCATTCCAGGCCAGGGTATTTGAAAAATAGTAGCCTGTTGCTGAGTCAGTAACGACACCATTTTTATCCAACAGATAACGTGTGCCGAAACTACCCTGCATTTTCGCCAACAAAAAGTCCCCGACAGAAACTGAAAGTTGAAGCACTTCCTCACCTTCAAAAGTCGCTACTTCATACATCTCAGCGACCTGCCCCTCGCTGTAATCCGCAGCAAACAAGGTATTATTGCCGAAATGGAAATAGAATCGTTCGTGGGCGATGCTGTATTCTATATGCTGCGGACTTTGCATTTGACCTAACAAGACATTTGCCGAGAAATCCATAGACGCAGAAAACGTAGCCGAGTCGGCATGATAAACATAAACACGCCCGGTCTCAGCCTGGTAAATAAATGCAGTATTATCAGGACCTGCCATGGTGCTGGTAGGCATTAAAGCAGGTACTGTGGCGGCGTAGTCGCATGTACCATCGGCTAGCGCATGGTCTGTTAACCAGCAATCGTATTCCTGAGGAAACGCATCAAGGGTAAGGCCGGTCGTAGAATCGGCTGCTGACATACCTTGATTCCAGGAGTCTGGGTACAGATCATTATCTGTGTCTGTTGATGCGGCAGGATCACTCGGAAAAGCATCCAATTCATTATTCACCAAGTCGCCATCAACATCGTCGCTAAACTCAAAGATATTTAACTGTAAATAAGCAAGTCGCTCTGTAATTACTATTGCGCGTGACTGGTTCCGGGCTATAGCTAGTGGTGAACCATCAATGGTTTGGCTGGTGTACTCGTTCAACTGGTTATTAAACCAGCTCAGAGTGGTGTCACCTGCCACGTAATTAAGCGTAACCAGCCCGGTTTCGCTATCCCATGAATGCGACGAAGACGCCATATCAACGGAGGCCATCTCATTCAGGGTTACTTTTTGATAGATTTTGCCCGCGTAAATAAAATAATCAGACTGCTGTGGTGGCAGCAACAGGTCGCGACTGGCTTGTGAGGATGGTACGGGGAAAATCTGATTCAGAGATTCAATCTGGCCATTGTCCGGATTCAGCGTCACGGTGAAAATATGATGATCGTAATTATTATCTGTCTCATATAAATAGGCAGTATAGGAAGCCTCATCCCACTGCATAGCAAAATGTCTGCCGTACAAATATTCATCGGCCAGACTGACACCATTCTTATCAAAGATTTCCAGGTTAGCACTATTGGTAAAAACGCCGACGAATGCCCCCATCAAATAGATCTCATTAATGAGGTTGTTAGACTGATAGAAGGTTTCGATGGCACCATCCATATCTACTTTATAAATCGCCCCCTGATCGCTACCGGCATAAAATTTTGCCTCTGTTGGCGCATAAACCAAGGTAGTAATACGCTCATCCAGGTCTACTTGAATAGGTGACTCGAAAGAACCTGTATTACTACTCAACTGAATAATTTGGTTCGTAGAATCATCCAGGAAAGCAATTTTTTCATTAAACGAATAAGCATGAATATTGCGAATATTCTGTTTGAAATAAGTCAGGTAACACTGTTCACCATTACCGTCTTGCTCATTAAAACATCTGGCATCCTGCGCATAGAAATCAGCATTGTCACCCGTTCCGTCACTATCGCTGTCGACAGATTCATTAGGATCGAGAGGAAACGCATCTTCCGAGTCAGTTACGCCGTCGTTATCATCGTCTTCATCGGCATTATTGCCGATACCATCACCATCGGTATCAACATATTCAGAAGCGTCAAAAGGAAACGCGTCGTTGATATCAGGCACCCCATCGTTGTCATCATCCGTATCGACGGAGTCAGCAATGCCATCGTTATCAAAGTCTGCAATTGGTGCAGGAGGAGATGAATTGCCTGAACCACCGCCACCACAGGCAGACAAAAGAGCAGACATGATTAGAACGTACAGCAAGCGTTTATGTTGCATATGCTCATCCCTAAGCGAGAAATTGTTATCGGTATTGGTTTTTTATTTACTTAAAAAGCGATTTTGTTGCAGGTGATCCTTACGCTTACTCGAATTCAAAAAATGAAAATAATTAAGCCAGTTACACTTCGAGTGACAACTTATTCGAATCCGGATTTTAGGTCAAGATAATCAATATTTCCAAGGGATTACTAAATATAAAATTTATCAGTAGGTGACATCTTTCAGCCGTTACGGATTGGACAAGTAAAGTGGATAAAGAGCCACCGCCCTTTACTCTTAAAGCAGTAATGAAGAGTGTTCAAAATCGCTCTCGGGTTCTCATCCACTTTATTCCGGACATAAAAAAACCGGCAAAAGCCGGTTTCTTTATATCTGGCGGAGAGAGAGGGATTACTCCGGGCATCCTGCCCTTCGCCCTTCGGGCCGCGCTAAAGCGCGTTCAAAATCGCTCCCGGCGATTTTGTCGAACCCTGCTCTCGGGTTCTCATCCACTTTATTCCGGATATAAAAAAACCGGCAAAAGCCGGTTTCTTTATATCTGGCGGAGAGAGAGGGATTCGAACCCTCGATACGCTATAAACGTATACACACTTTCCAGGCGTGCGCCTTCAGCCACTCAGCCATCTCTCCAAATTGTATCTTCGAAGCACATCATCATTAACACATCCCTGATGATCGTCACCCAGTCTCGACGTTCTGTCGAGCCGTTGTGCTTCTAAAAGCGTGACGTTAAGTCACCCTTTTTTTGTCTTCGACAACCGAATGCTCACCCACTCAGCCATCTCTCCAAATTGTTTTTATCGCATCGCTACGAATAAGTGCGCGTATAGTAGGTAAAGCCGCGCTTCGAATCAAGAACTACCCTTAAAAAATCAGCCAACTGCTGATTAATTAGGCACTATGCGCTTTTCTTCGCTTTTAACTGTGCAGAAAAGTCCAGCATTCTGTTCAGTGGAATGAGGGCTCTTTCACGCAGGGCGTCATCAACAAAAATTTCGTGAGCACTGGTATCGTCGGTAGAAAGCGACTCATAGATAGCTTCAAGGCCATTCATAGCCATCCACGGGCAGTGCGCGCAGCTTTTACACGTTGCGCCATTACCGGCCGTAGGGGCTTCTATGAACTGCTTCTCAGGCATAAGCTGCTGCATTTTATAAAAAATGCCTTTGTCGGTAGCAACGATAAAGGTTTGGTTAGGCATATCCTGTGCAGCCTGAATAAGCTGACTGGTAGATCCCACGGCATCGGCCATTTCAACCACGCTGGCTGGCGATTCGGGATGAACCAGTACTGCCGCTTCAGGATACAGTGCTTTCATGTCCTGGAGCGCTTGCGAGGAGAATTCGTCATGAACGATACACTCGCCCTGCCACATTAGCATGTCAGCACCGGTTTTCTTGGCAATGTAAGAACCTAAGTGACGATCCGGGCCCCAGATAATAGGTTTGCCCAAGCTGTCTAAGTGCTCGACGATTTCAAGCGCGATGCTGGAAGTAACCACCCAATCGGCGCGAGCTTTAACGGCCGCTGAAGTATTAGCATAAACCACTACAGTGTGATCAGGATGTGCATCACAGAATGCTGAGAACTCTTCGATGGGACAACCTAAGTCAAGCGAACAGGTTGCTTCCATCGTGGGCATGAGAACGCGCTTCTCAGGGCTCAGGATTTTGGCTGTTTCGCCCATAAATTTCACGCCGGCAACCAACAGCGTCTGCTCGGCGGCATCACGACCAAAACGGGCCATTTCCAGTGAGTCTGCAACGCAACCGCCGGTCTCTTCCGCCAGCGCCTGAATTTCAGGGTCGGTATAGTAGTGCGCGACCATGGTTGCATTTTTTTCTTTCAGCAACGCTTTGATCTTATCTTTAAGCTGCGCCTTACGGGCGTCAGACAGCACGGCAGGCTTTGCCGGAAACGGATAATCAATCTGGTCGATACGATACGCTATTGTCATGGCTACTAAATACCTAACCTGGTTATGGCTCAACGGGCGGCGATTATACACGAGTGTCATAAAAATTTCATACACCCGGGCGTTTGTTTATTAAATAATCAGAATAAAACTTGCGGCACTACATTCTTTTTAAATGTGGGGCTGATAATGTTGCTTTCAAGCAGCAGGCTTGGAGCCTGGATGGCACACATAAAGCTACGACCTTCTACGAACAGGTAAGAAGATTAGCTTAGTGTCGAACAGCTTCGCTGGTTCGCATCCTGCGCGAGCAAGCAGAGTTTGTTCTTACAGTGATAGGTTTATTACTATTGAGGAAGATGGTGGGTCGTGCTGGATTCGAACCAGCGACCAATTGATTAAAAGTCA
>CEUU01055424.1_pt1 | contig 23924 bp, 16 predicted proteins | sample 531321 | NCBI WGS metagenome assembly CEUU01 (sample SAMEA2622658, study PRJEB7988) | marine metagenome | isolation source: saline water (ENVO:00002010), including
TACCTTTTTTACCACAAACCCAACAATGCCAAGGATTATGTCCTTTTTTGTTTTCAGTAAAGTTAACTTCTAGTTTTGGTTTATGGTGATTGCAGAAAGGACAATGATAGGATTGGTTACCTCTTGCAGTCCTTTTACCTGTTCCTAAAACCTTGTTAACTAGGTTAACTAATAGTTCATTTACCATGTGGTATAATATAATAACCCTTTAAGGGGATTCAAAATCTTTTGTGAAAAATTTTCCTAGAATATTATCGTTGTAAAATTCTTCAGGTTTTTGTAAAACTTGATATATAAATTGATATTGTGTCTCATAATAAGTTAATAATTTTTTATTTGGAGCTAGCTTGATTATATATCTTTCAAATTCTTCTTTACCGTATTTTTCAACAGCTTCTTTTAAATATTTATTAGAACTATAATATGTTTTCCAATCTGATTCTTTGCTAACACGTTTATGGGTTGGTTTTCTACCTTTAACACCTTCATACATTATTAAATCTTTTTTGGTTACTTTAACTTTGCGATTATGTATTAATACTTTTTTACCTATGTATGCTTTTCCAGAAGCTAGGTGAGTGATTTTGTATACAAAACCAAATGTATTTTTAGGGAATTGATCAAAATTGATCATTTCCTTTCCATTATAAGTCCAATTCATAAATGAATTTTAGTTAATTTTTATCCACCAAATTCCCCATCATTTCCAGGAGTCACAGAAAATACATTAAAATATCCTCCCATTTTTGTATGATTACCACAGAAATAATATATCCTTCCAGATCCTGCATTTACGTGAGTTATACTGGATTCAGGTACATTAATTGTATATAAAAGGGATTGTGGGGAGAAATTGTTAGTATTGTTAGGATATTCTACCGTCACATAATCAGCATTTTCACTAGCATTATTTTCATGATTAATAATTAGAGGATGAGATGCATCTAAATAAGTATAATTAGCACCAGATAAACCTGATACATTTGGATAGTAAATTCTTATTTGTGTATTCATACCATATCTACTGGTACCATTTTCTGGTAGTACTGGGTGGTAATCCCTTGGTTCTGTGAACATTCCTTCTCCACTTCCCTCTAAATAAAACTTATTACTAGGTGTACCATCATTAGGATCTGTATATGAATCAACATCCACTATAAAGTCATAATCTGGGGTTGTATATCCAGTTTCATCATTAGGGCGACCATCTTCCACTGCTGTTGGTGGTGTTATTGTAAATTTACCACTGTATAATAAGTCTCCATTGTTATCACCTCTAGTTCCTATAGTATATTCCCCCACATCTGTTTGATCTCTAATTAAAAGTTCAAATGAGATTTTATTATTATTAGGGAAAGTAGTACCGAGGTTATCAAAGAATATTCTAGGAACACTACTATTTGTATTCCATAATTGATTAAATTGAGTACCATTGTTAAAAGGTTCATTTAAGTTTTGTCCTGTAAATGTTATTGTTACAGTTTCTCCTTGTTCTGCTGATGAAGGAGTCATTTGTATAAGTTCTGGGTCTTGTTGTACTTCTACTATTTCAAATTGGCTACCATATGTTAAAGTTCCATTTGCATCACCTTTAGTTCCTATATTATAATTTCCTGGTGTGGCATTATTATTTATATTAATGATAAATGTTATTTCATCACCATTTATACTAGTAGATTCTATACCATATATATTATCTCCAAAATCTAATATTGTATCTTCATTCCATGTATTTGGTTCTAGATTTGCTCCCGTTATTGTTATACTTTTTCTTTCTCCTTGGTTTGCTGATAAAGGGGTAATAGATGTAATTGATGGGCTAGGACTTGGGGTAGAATTTAGTTGGGTTTCAATAGCATCTATTTTGTCAGATAATGCTTTTACTGCATTTATTAAAGGAAGTACTAATAAACTATAAGAAATACCCTGCATTCCATTTTCATTTATATTGTGGATTTTTGATGATTCTAATAAACTATCTAATGCAGATTTTACCTCTTGTGCTATTAAACCATCATATGTGTCTGGATCATCATTAGGTCTATCTTCGGGGTTATCTCCTGTAAATCTTTCTTCTAAAATTGGCTCAGGATAATCAGCAGGGTTAACTTTGGTGAAATTTTTAGGGGAAAGGAGTTTGATAAAATCTAAACCTAATTTATAATCTGTTATATTCTCTTTTATTCTCTGGTCTGAAGCAGCAACAAATGTAACATTCCCTTCAATATTTTTTATAGTAGAATTACCTAAACGAACACTATGACTTCCTATACCTGTAGCTCCATAACCTATAATAATTTCATTTTCTGTGCTTGCATTAGTTGATGAGTTTATGTTGGCTCCTAAATAAACATTTTTATGTGAAATAGTTTTATCAGGTGCAATTTTATATCCTAAAATAGTATTCCAATTAGAAATTTGGTTGTTTAAAAATATTTCAGGACCTATTATTGTATTATAATCTCCACTTATCTTGTTTTTGGAATTTTCATGTCCTATAAAAATGTTACATTGTCCTGTACTTTTAGTTCCTGCTAATTTTCCAATTCCTATATTGTTTACTTTTGTTCCATTAGCTTTTAATGCTTCATGTCCAATAGCTATAGATGAAGAATTTGTATTTTTGATAGATGGAGCAATAAACCCTTCATAGTTAATTTGGTTAGAATTTGAGGAATCTACAGTCCATAAACTATCTCCACCTCCAAAAGCATTAGAACTAGTATAATAAAATTGACCTGAGGTAGTATCGTAAAGAGTAACATTTGGGGATTGAATAGAAGTATCCTCAGTTAATGATTTTACTAGCAAGTTTTCCATTGATGTACCTTGGGTTATAAAATCTAATTCTTTAATTAATGTATCTCCATTATTTGTATCAAATGTAGATGATTTTAAAGTTTCTACATTAACGGTTTGTACAGAATTTGAATCTGTATCCCAAATATCAGGTGTGATGGTTTCTATATTAAGGCTAATCCCAATAGCATACCCTAACAATTTATCATCGTAAATTACTAAACTTTGATGATATGATAATTCAGGAGGATTGGTGGTTATAGGTGGAGATTCTTCTGAATCTTCTCTACCATCAAATTTACTATTATTAATGTAAATTTCAAGATGTTCATCATTGGGGGAATTTTGATCAGAAATTATTCTTGCTTTAGTAATTTGAGTTCCTGTACCATATTGTTCTAATTTTAATGTTCCTTTAGAACCCCCACCAGATCCCCAATCATCATGATATTTTATTACCCATGTAGTGGGTCTAAAATCACCACCTGTAGTAGATAATATTAAATTACCTCCTCCTCTTTTGGAGGAAGCATTAAAAGATAAAATGGTATACCATCCAGGTACATTAGGGAAATGAACACTTTTACCAGTATGTTTAAAATTAGCAGATGTTAAAGTTCCTCCTATTATTGTTATATCTTGATTAGTTGTATTACCTTCAGCTGTTACCTCTTGTAAATCAGGAGTTGTTGGGTCTGGTGCTAGATCTGTTTTTGAAATATGGTGAATTTGACCTGTTTGGGTATTTATAGTTAAAACATCATCTTGAGAAGTAGAAGTGGTTCCTTTTAAATATAATGAACCATCTATTGTTATATCTTGATTAGTTGTATTACCTTTAGTTGTTACCTCTTGTAAATTTGGAATTGTTGGGTCTGGTGCTAGATCTGTTTTTGAAGTATGGTGGATTTTACCTGTTTGGGTATTTATAGTTAAAACATCATCTTGAGGAGTAGAAGTGGTTCCTTTTAAAGATAATGAACCCGAAATTGTTATATCATATTCTTTATTTCCTGTAAGAGCATCTATTGATTGAGTTACGTGTCCTGGGAGGATGTCTTCTCCTACTTCTATTCCATTTTTATTTAATTCTAGTGCCATTTTGTAATTCTATATTAATAAATATTATAAATCTAGGTTAACTAATACTGTTGTGTCTGTAACTGTTGAGCTTTGTAAAGGTTGTGATAATTTACCTACTGCTACTAATTCGTTGTTTCTGTTGTAAAGCCCTACAGTTGTTATATAAGGTTCAAAATAGGGTTGGGTGGCAAATTTCATTAATTTTCCTTGTGTGTTGCCACAACTTCCAGATATTATTGATGGGTTTTGAGAAAATGTAAATTCATTAGGGTTGAATGTACATTTATATTGAGATTCATATACTGTTAAAGTACTTTGAAAATCTATTTTAATATCGTTAGTTAAAACAAATAATCTTTTTATCTCATTAGGGTTAGTTCCATATTGAGTATTTACATAGCCGGGATTAAGATCTGTTCCATATTGGGCAGATGTAAGAGGAAAGTCTGTGATTATAATCATTCCATGTTGGTAAATTACATCTCCAACCTTAAAATCTTCTTGATATAAATTACCATTTCCATCATCTTTAAGTATTCCATCAACTATTGAACAAGAATATTCTATTTCAATTGTTCCTGGTTTAATATTTTCTCCAAATAAGCTGGAAGGGATTGAGATCACTGATATTACATCATCTGATCCAGTTGGGAAATATCTATTAGGGGGTAATGTTGATGGGAGATAATTTTCATACATGGGTTGGATTCCAGGTTGGCTTTCTAAAACACCGTTTGAAATTGATGATGTTAAAACAGGAGAACCATTAGAATCACTTATAAAATTAGTATAGTATAACTGTTTTATTGAGTTATATACTAATTCTTGGTTTAGTGGGTTTTCTCTACCGGTTGAATTGGAACCTGATACCCATTGTGGGGATGAAATATTAGAACCTAGATACCTATCTATACCTACATCATGAGAATTTAAAGAACTTGTTCCTTCAAAAGAATAACTTTTGTTTACTTTAAATGGAGTTACTACTACATCTGATGTTGTGAAAGACTTGTAAACACTCATTCATCCTAAAAATCTAATTTAACCCTTAATAAACTTTCTTTGGTGAAATCTTTAATTAAAGGTCTTGAAAGTTTTGCTACTGCCATTAATTCATTTGAATCATTATACATGCCTACTGTAGTCATAAAAACTTGTGGGTTGTTAATAAAAGAATCATGTATTAATTCTCCTGTAGATCCTGATATAAATGATGGGTTTTCAGAATAATTAAATTCTGAGTTTCTTGCTCTAATAAAAATATAATCTGAAGTAATTGTTTCTTCTGAATTTAGTGAGAAAGAAGCTCCATGAGCCATTGCATTGAATATCTTATTATAGTTGATATCATTAGAAATATTTGAATTTATATTAGCAGCCGCTTCTGGTATTGTTAATGCTATAGCATCTGGGTTTAATAAAATAGTACCCATATCTGGAAGAAATAAACCATAAGAACCCTTGTCAGCAGTATATCCTCCTCCAGCTATACCTGATCCGTTTTCACCTTCTACTATTTGGAATGCTCTAGTTGATCCTAAAAAGGATTGAACAGATGTATCATTTGAATTATCTGTTAACTGTAATGTATCCCCATTTGCATTTCCTAAAATTAAATTAAATGTACCTGGAAATAAGTTTTGCTTATATCTAGCTCTATCTATAGATAAGACATAAAAATGATCCATTTCTACTATAGTATTACTTGTAGTAGTGCTGCATGGTTGAGTTATTCCTGTTGCTCCTTGTCCTGTAATAAAAACAGCATTTTCATCTTCTAATACCATGGATCGGTATTGACCATAAATTACTGAGGATGGGGATTTTTCTGGGTAGGAACTGTTAAATGGGGTACTTCCTTTACCTTCTTTATTTCCATATGCAATATCAAATTGAGGACTTGAAGATGCTAATTGACCATTTGAATCGTATACTGTCATATAATAATTACCTGATGTACCCGCAACTTGGGCTGAAGATGTAGAAAAGGAATCTAAGACTTGGTTACCTGTGGACCAAGCGGTGGATTGTACTGCATCAGCACTTACTAAAAAATCTTCGGGATCTAATCTTTTAAAACTCATGTTTTATATTTTAAATTGTTTTTGTAATTGTAACTGGAATAGTTATTCTGGCTCCACTATCTAATCCTATAAGAGTAATAGTAGTACTTAATTGAGTATTAGAACCAAATAAAGTATTAACGGTTGTTGCTTTTAAATTAATTACTTTTCCAATCACAGTTGAAGATACATTTGTACCTAATGTTGTTGTAGAAGTAGAATTTTGTGAAGATGCTGCTGCTGTTTGAACTCCTACTCCAGCAAAAGTAGACATTGTTCTAACATCCGCTATTGTAGCTGAGTATCCTGATGTTTCTTTAGTAGAAGCATTTCCTAAATAATTCATTGTTTGAGGTTCTATTGCTAAGGATGAACCTTGTTTTAGGTTTATAGCAGAAAATCCTGGGTCTAATACTGGCATTTTAGCTGTTCCTCTTGGTAGAGTTGATAACTTATATTTCATTATTTGAGATTCATCTGGAAATGCCTCTAATAAGGGCATGTTCTCAATTGCTTCTCCATAAAATGCTGATCCTGATTCGTGTACTGGATTATATAAAGTATAATCTATTTCATCATCTGATAGTGCGAATTGTGTAATTCTAAAAGAACCGTCATTTTTTGCTAGTAACTCTCTGCCTTTTTTAGTTAAGATGGCATCTACTGTTACAACTTGATTATTTAAATATCCCATTTTTTTTAATTATATGTTAATAAATATATGTATTGTTAGTTTCTTCATCACATTATTTTTTAAATAACGCTATTTTTCTTAAGTATTTCTTTAGATTTGGTAGGGTTTTCTTTAGCTTCTGTAAATTCTATACCTTTTGGGTATACAATACCTGAACCCGAAGGCCAAGTAATAGTATTATTGTTAAGGCCTATTCTTAAAGCTTGTAATTCTGGGCTATGACCTGGAACTACACCTCCTTGAACACTTGTATGATCATGGTCCCCTATAATACCTGTGGTTTCTATTCCATTTGAATTTACTGTTGTAAATGGGGATAATGGTTTATAAGTTTTAGTTATTTCCAAAACATATTTTGGACCATCTATTATTTTATGAACCGCATTAAAATCATCAAAAGGGTAAAAAGGATAATTTACTTGTTCATCTTCAAAAATATAAGTTTCTATCCTTTTATTAGAATTTTTAGATATTGGGGTAGATAATAGATTTTGTTTTAATATATCTTTTAAACTTTCATCTTTTATTAACTCAATAGCTTCACCTTCTGAATTAATCATATATTCTAAGGTGTATTGGTGTTTTATTGTTATTGAAGTTACAACATTATTATAAGTAACTGAAATTTGAGTAATTGGGTCTGTATAATTTACATCTTCTATTATTTCACTATACTCAGTAGATATAGATGAAAAATATATAACATTAGTTCCAGCTGAAGAGAAAGAATCATCTTTGTATGAAAAATTAAATTCAGGGTTTCCGTTAATTGAAGAGGAAATGTAATGGTTTAGATTTGTAATATTTACACTATCTGAGTGTTGAGATCCTAATTTTGACCCTAAATATCTACTGTTTATATGAGTTAAAGAAGAATAATTAGATCTTGGAACTGATGCTCTTGTTGCAGTGTTTAGACTAAGGGGTTCAAAATTTAATGGTGTTGTTTGAGAATATGAATAGTCTATATCTTGTAGTTTTTTATTAGGACGTGGAATAACTGCTTCCCCTAAAGTAACATCACAATCTGAGTTGGTAAATTGGTATAAAGAAGTTGGTTCTAATATAATAGAAAAAGGAGTGTTATTATTAGAAGAGGGAGTGGAACCTATTTTTACACTAGCATTAGAAAATAGAACTTCTCCATTCATTCCAGGAACAAGGGGACCACTTAAATATCTTATATCCATTGTTAAATAGTCTCCAGGTTGTACATCACCTACCTGCAGTTCATATACATCTTTAAAATATTTTTGTGTATTAGAAAGTACTATATGATCTCCAACGGGTGTTCCTGTTGATGATGATGGGTACCTTACTTGGCTTCCATCTGCACTATACATTAGAGTATGAAATGTAAGGTCAGGGGGGTAAAAACCAGGTTGGGATGGGTGGTCTTTAGCAAGTATATTTCCTTCTATAGTAATAGTTATTTGTTTTTGAGGATAAGTGTTTATCCTTAAAGGTATTATAGGGTGAATGAAATTAGTTCTGGAGGGAAATAAAGGATTAGGAGTAGAATATTCTAAATTAGGATAAAGTTCATTTAAACTTAAAAGATAATCTTCATAACCAACTTCAGGTTCTATTGATAAAGAAGTTCCTAATTTCATGTGAAAATTATTATTCATACCTGGGATTATGTTAGGACCACTTAATGTTTCTATGTCTCTTATTTTTCCTCTAAAATTATAATCTACATCTGTAAAATCGGGGGTATATAATTGGCTTTCAGGTATATAATCAACTGTATATGTAAAATAATCTTGATGTTGGGTTATGCCTTGTATGTCATATACTACTTTATCACCATTAGTAAAGGGAACTGTTATAGTTGATAAAGATGATAAGGTTGCTGTGTTATCATTTCCATTAGCATCAATTTTATTGATTTTTATATATGTTTGAGGTTGAGTAAAAGGCATATCTTATATTATTTTATCTATATATCATTACTGATGCTACCCACATCCATTGTCTGTTATTTCCTGGTTGGTAGTTGGCCCATATGGAATCTGTATAGGTAATCATTCTTCCATAAGGATATTTCCCAAGGCCAGTGTCTATTTTGTTATTATTATGATCATTTTGTCTATAGTGTAAACCATAATCATCACTTCCACCAAAACTTCCATTATGGTCTGAAGAATATTCTCTTAATCCTATAAATATAAAAAAACATACAGCTCCTCTTTTTTTGCTACCACCAATTTGGCTTTCATGATGGACAAAATAATCAATATTATCGTAATACCCATTACCACCTCTTGTGTGTTGTAAGTACAAATAACTCCCAGCATCACTAAAACGCCATTGACCATTCCAACCCCCATAATTATTTACTATATTTCCTCTACAATCAAATCTTGCGGCACCTTCAGTGTTCCATTGACCTAGTGCATAATCTACTCTTGCAATATATGGTACTAAATAATTTGAATTAGAATAATTACCGCCATCAGGTCTTTTGAAGTTGGACCATCTAAATCTTCCAACGCTTGCCCAGTTTTGGAAATTTTGATCAGAATTTTTAAATCGAGAAAAACTTGGGGCTCCATCTGTGGTGAAATTCATTGCAGCAGATTCTCTATATCTAAAAGTTTGAGTACCAATATTATTAAATCTAATAGGTTGTTGAAGTACATTAAGGTCGTTAGTAGGAATACCAGCATTTATAAAAGAGTCTAATAAAGGTGTATTAAAAGGTCCCCCTTGATCTGCCCATACAACTGCTCTATTATCGGGACCCCAAGTAAATAAACTTATATTATTATCACTTATATAAGGAGTACCTGGAGTATTTACAGTAGTTGCAGAAGGATTTGAATTACCATAACCAAAATTATACCAATTATAATTAATTGGTGGACTATTATAACTTGAGTCGAAAAATCCACTTTTGTTGTAAAATGATCTATCAAAACTTCCATTAAATGCTCCATTTTGTGTAGGTTCATAAGAAACCTCATCAAAATAAGGATATTTATTAAAAATGAAAAAATAAAGGATAAAAGTTTTAGTTTCACTATTGGCTTCAACAGTAAACTCAGCTCTAAATCTTGCTCTTGTAGGATCAAAAACATTTATTGAAGGATTAATAGGTTCATTTCCTTCCGCACCTATTTCTAAATCACTATCTCTCCAATGCTCTCTTAACCAGTTATTAGCAATAACCCGTATTCTTGAGTTATCTGTATTTGGTATAAATTCAATGTCAACACCTTTATATTGGGATGAGTTTGTTTCCCAATAATCATCATCCCATGGATGATGAGGATCACCATAGCATATTACCTTAGATACTGAAATTTGAGCATTTGGGTCCTTAATAGGGAAATTTTCTTTATCTTTTATTTCAAATTCCTGAATTATGCAAGTTTTAGGATCACTCCAATCTTTTTCATGTATATTATAATTAGTATATATTCCTGGAAAATCGGGGCCTACCGTTAATTCTTGATTAGAATGTAAAATGTTATTAGGATTAGCCCCCATTTTTACCCAACTATAACTTTCTTCCATTTCTTTAGTTAAAGTAGTATTACCATCTACTAAAACTGTTGAAGTTCCAGAAACTGAGTTTCCTTCGAAAGAGAACATAAATTCTTTCTCTGTATAGGGTTGGTTAGTAGGATAATCTACAGAAGTTACTGTTTCTAAATGAGATATAGGTAAATCTTTTATATTAACTGATTTTGTATGAGATGGGTAATCTGTTAAAGTTAATGTTAATGTTTCTTCACCTTCTGTTATTAGATCATTTCTAAAAGGAATGATAAGTTGGGATGAATTATTAAATACAAAAAATCCTGTTGGTAAATTTCCATTAACATCATCATCCTCTATATAAGGAGGAGATGAAGGTGAAACCCCTGCTCCTGTTATAGTTATTGGAATTATAGTATTATTTGGAACTCCTTGTGTTTGTAATGTGAATTTGACTGTGTTAGTCTCAAACATATCAGTTCTATCTATATCTAATATAAATAAAAAATTTGGTAATATTTCAAAAGAAAGTTGATTGAATATAGAAATATACCCTTTAAGTGGAGAATTATGAGAATTTATAAATTTTGTAATTTCCCAATTGTCTGAGGAATAGTATCTAATTCCATACATATCTGTAAATTGGGTTTGGATTGTTTTAATATCACATCCTTCATTTAATTCCCCATTTGTAACTTCTACTAAAGATCCAGAATAAATCCCATCATAAAATTCATCTTGGTTGTCATATATTTTAGTATGGTCTCCTATAAGACTAGGAGTAGTATCAGCCCAACTTTGAGTTAATGCAAATTTATTATCAGGACCATTTCCATCTTCTCCTTGAGGAGACATTTTAACATCATTAAAAGGGTTTAACATTCCCCCTGTTGAACCTGAAATAAATGCTGTTTGGATTGAGCCTGTGAATATTTCATTTTCTTGAGATACTACAGGTTGTTTGTATTTGTTTCTTTCTAATAAATGTTGTTTTATTACTAATCCTGATGATAAACTGGTTCTTAGAGGTATAAAATCTTTGATCATTTTAAATAATGAATTATCAAAGAATTTTATTAATCTTATGAAATCTTTTAAGTTATAGTTTTTGATATATTTTTGGAAATATTCTTCACTTAACTTATGTAAATCTTTATAATTGGTTCCTTCAAATCTATGTTTTGGGTCTCCTATATAATCTCCTACATTAAAATGACCTATTTGATTGATAATATCATCATTTAATTCGTTTTGAGGTGAAAATGCAACCTCTAAATAATTGATGTTATCTGTATATGAAGCACTAGCCTCTGTTTTTTGGGTAACTCTTCTATAAGGAGATAAAGTATCTCCTTTCTCATGAACATCTTCTTCAAACCTAATTTTATCTGTGATTCTATTTTTTAAACCTACTGCGGGTTGATCTAGGAAATAGTATTCTCTATTAGGGTTAAGTAATATATCTTCTTCAAGATTATATAAACTATTATTAGCAAAGGATTCACTAATTTCCCAAGTACCTGCTATTTTAGGGTGGAGAGAATTTCCTTGTAAACTGTTTGCTCCTGAGTTTCCTTGGGTTATTAAAATATTTCCATTTTGGGTTACAAATATATCATCAAATTGGGTTACTATTTCAGTACCACCTTTGTTTAATATGTCTCCTTCACTTCCTAAAGATGCTCTAAATGTAAGTTGGTCTGGGGATGTATTTAATCCATTACCTTCAATAGATAGTGGGTTCATTACGTAATCCTTAAATGCGGTGTTTCCTAAAGCTACATTATAGTATCTAATTTCTTGGAGGTTTCCATCGAAATTTTTATAACTATCATACCCTTTAGCAAAATGAGAAATATCTCCATTTTCCCATCCTTCTCCAGTTCCATTACCCTCAATAGAAGCAGATTCAAAGAATCCTATTTTAGTACCATCGTTTCCATTGTATATCTTATTAGAGGCAAATAAATTTATATTGCCTAAATTTGAAGTATTAGAGGTTGATTCTTTTACTATGTATTTTCCATCTTCACTTATAATAAAATCAAATAAATGGGGTTCTGTAATAATAAAATCAGCATCATTGGCTAATCCATTATTACGAATCATAACTGACCACCAGTCTTCATTAAAAAATGGAAGAGAAATACTACAAGTAAGTTCTTGAGGAGTATTTGGTTGAGAAATATATTTTAAATTTCCATATTGATAGTAAGGATCAGGTATAGAACCTGAGTATGATCCACTGTCTAAATAAGAACCTGTGTATTCTAATATTAATGCTTTATCTACACCTAAACTACTAGTAGTATACCATAAAGTTTGAGATGTAATTGGTTGTGTGGGAGTTTCAAAAGGAGTTTCAATAAAATTAGCTCCTCCATTAAGAGGTGATTTATTAGGGTCTATTATTTCCCAACTACCACTAATAATTTCAAGTTCACTGCCAACTAAACCTGCAGTATTGTCAGTAGATACATATTGATTAAGGTATAATGAACTTGTAAGTAAAGCATGATATTCTCCTGAGATTGTTGGTGATGGGGTTATGGATACAATAGAGGCGAAAGGAGAAAAATTTACATACCTTCCACCATCATCTTCCTCTCCCGCAACCCCAAATATCCCCAATCCAAAATTTAAATTTCCATTATATGAAAAGCCTAAGTTATTAACTAATGAAATAAATACATCAAGGTCTGAAGCGCTTGTGTCTATATTTTCTATTATCACTGTATCATTGGTTATTCCTCCTGGAGAAGTGGTATAACCTTTTAAGGTACATTTAGCATATAAAGCGTCTGGTATAGGTTCTGGTTTTGGTGGAATCCCCGGGGTTTTAAACCTAAATTCTACTGTTCCCGGGGAATCAGTTAATGGGTCTACTTTAAATTTTTCATTTACTTCCCAAGGAGTATTTAAGGTATTTGTACCTTGAGTATCCCATGCATAATTAAATTTATGAAAATAATAATCCCAATCATTGGAATTAACCTTGTCTTTCCCCCCAAATTCAGATATTCTGAGTATAGTATCAGGAATACCATATGAGGTTATTAATGCTCTTAATCCTGTTAATGTACCTTTAGTATTTAACAGGTAAGGTATGTTATGGTAAATTCTTTTATATAATGATTTATTTACATCATCTAAAGGAATAACATCATTTGATGCTGATATTAAGGTGTCTACAAATTCTGAACCTGGTTGGGCGGGTAAGTCTGTTGTTAAATTTGGAAAGGGGAATAAACTGCCACTAGGAGTCATCCCTAAAAATGCTGTGTATAAGTCTTGGTTTGAAAAATTATTTTGATATAATTTAACCCCAAAATCTCTAATAGCATCCGCTACTAAATCCTTACTAATACCAAAATCTAACCTATTATCAGTATTATATTTTTGGGTAATGTCTTTGGTATGGAGCCATACTGTATCATAGTATTGAGCTACCATATCAATAAATAATTCGTATGGTTTGTTTTGAGGATCTTCTCTTAAATATTCAGGTATTGATTTTAAGAGTTGGTTTGGATTTTTTTCATCATATAGAGATGCGGATAGTAAATAACCCCCATAATTAGAATTAGTATAATCATTACTTCCTAACCAAGTTAAAGCTTCAACACTATCAGTTTTAGCTAACTCATAAGGGGGTTGAGATGTAGTTTTAGGCCAAGCTTTAGAACCACTAGTGTAATACAAATAATATTCAAAACCATCAAAATTAGATATTACATTTTTAATTTTTGTGTCTAATATAGTTGTTGTTGAAGATGAATTTGAAACATTATTCAGTGTGCTTAAAGATGATGAATAATTTTCAAGTAAATGTAATTTGTAATTAAAATTTTCTAATCTTGTAGATAATGAACTAAAATGAACAAAATTGGAAGCATCCGTATAATCTACGTTTATTTCAACTCCTGATGAAGAGATTACTTTTTGAATTTGATTAAACGAAGCATTTGATGTATTAGATAAAATATCAGCTTTTGATAAGTTCTGTGATGAATTATTAACTTGACTTTTTAGAGGAATGTTAAAATTAGGACCAGCCATCCTTACATTATCTCTTACCTTATTTGGGATTTTAGGAAATTCTACTTTATATGCTGTGGGTTCATTAAAATTAGTTACAACCCATACTTCATCTTTTTCATTATATTCTGTTGGAAGTTCTTCATATAATTTAATTAAAATTGAAGGATTATCAGTATTTTCGTTTTCAATTTTTAAATTATTTGCTATAACTAAATCATTTCCACCTAAATTTAGATTAAAATCAACAAAATATATCTGTTGCTCCCTAAATCTTATAAATGCATTAGCTTGATTATTTAAATCTAAAGCTGAAAGGGAAGTGCTATTTAATTTTATTTCTTTTCTATCAGAGGATATGGATTCAATGTATAAAGGAAAAGATTGGGTACCTATATGGTTTATTAAAAAGTTATAATATACAATGTATTCACCTTGATTAAAACCTAAATTTTTTAAATCTTTATCGGGATGTAATGTTATTTTTCTGATTGTATTGTCAGAAGCATCTGGGTGTGCTGTGTAGTTAAGATGGTTTAAATCTAAACGAATTAGATTTTCATTCATGTCATAAACATAAAGCTCAATATAACTTGAATCAGTAAATTGGGAATCTAATTCAAATTCAGTTACTAATCCTGTATCTGTAGATTCGTAATTCCTTATAGAATATTCAAAAGGATTAACTTTTATAACATTTCCCATTAACTATTAATTTTCAATATTAAATATTTGTTTTTGTGCTTCTAATAATTCTTCTCTTAATTCCCCTATCTCAGCTTGTAATGCTTCTATTAATTCATTGTTTTCATCAAAATTAATATACTCAGAACTTGATTTGATTAAAAATTCATGGGAACCTTCTTCCCCTTTTTCTGGGATTTCATAGAATAATTCATTATACATTTTAAAAAAATCTTCAACTGTAGGTAAATCTTCTATTTGCTCTTGAATGGATTTAACCCCAAATTCTTTAAAAGAAGTATCTATTATTTTTTTATATTCCTCCTTGTTATAAACCTTTTTATGTAAATCTAATTTTCCCATTAAAACCCATTTACAACTTTAAAATAATAATTATCATCTAAAACCATTGTTGAATTCTTTATAGTAGTTTTTACTAAAATTTTATAATACCTTTCAGGTTCTAATCCATTCATATAGAGGTCGAAATAATTTCCTTCACTATCAGAACTTAATTTTGTGTAAGTGTCGTCGAAATTAATAACAAATTCATTAGTATCCAAATCTTTTACAGCATATTGTGAAGAAGTAGGTAAATAATTTACACCTGTAAAAAATGAAGATGTTTGGTATGTTTTTTTAGGATATTTTTCAGCAACATTAAATCTAAATCTATGTATAGATTCAGGGAGAAATTCACCTGGGTTTTCAGATAAAGCTCCTATTATATTTGTAGTTTCTAAAATACTTGAAGTTGCTGAGCCAGTTAGTACTGTTTCAAAATCTTCCCATTTAAATTCTAATTGGGGTGGGTAAATTGTATTAGTGTCAACGCTATAAAACTGCATTATGGGTTGTATTTGTTTGTTGGAATTCCATTCAACAGAATCTTCCCATTTCATTATAAACCCGTAATTACTCATGTCTCCCTTATGCCATTTTTCAACTATATTTTTAACAGGAACATCTAAATCTTTGGTGGATCTTGTGTCAAAGGATTGAGTTACTTTATAACCTTCAAACCAATTTCCACCTCCTGCACCTACATAATTAAAATCAGTGTAGGATATGATAGAATTTGATACCCCATTTGGGTTATTACGATCGAATCCTCCGGTTACCCATCCCCCTCCGTTTTTATGATAAGGTGAATACCATGAAGCTCCATCTGTTGTTTGAGGTATATCTAAAAACATTCCTGTCCCATTGTGCCAATATTGGCCTACAGGGTGAACTTCTAGATCTGTGGACTCTACAATTCCTTGTGCTGTTGCTATGTAAGATTTTAAACTTACATCCCATTTTTTTTCTTTAATTTTATTATCAACTACGTCTTTAATTTCTTCCTGTGAGAATTCAGTTAAGAATCTAGATACTTGAGGAAATGAACCTATGGCTATATTTAAATTAGTAACAGAAGTAATAGCATCTAAACCCGTATTCATATCAGGATATAGAGAATACAATGTTGCATCTTTATGGGGGAATAATTTGTAAATAGCCATTTTATTTAATTTATATATTTGTTATTAGGTGAATATTGATGCAAAGTATTATTTACTACATTTCCATTTAAATCCTTTAAAACACCTGTAGTTGTTGTTGTTTGATATACCCCTGAAGTTATATTTCCTGCTCCTGCATTATTTCTATTGGGCCCTCCATTTGGGAAGGAGTGTTCTAAATCTAAACTAGTGTGGTTTTTAAAAATATTTTGTGGCTCGATTTCAGTATTATTAATACCAAAATCACTTTTTGGTTCTCTTTTATCTTGTCTTGAATCTAAATAAGTATTATTTGGTGAATATTTTTGTATATGGTTATATTCAGGAAAGTTTTTTGGTCCTCCTTCTGGTAGAGGGTTTTCAACATCTAAATTTGTTTTATCCAAACCATATGTTGGGTTTGGGGAAATAGAAGTTGATTGTTCTCGTGAAATACCCAAAGTAGGGGATATTTCTAAGGGGGAATTGGTTTGTGATGTGTTTTCAGCCATTTTATTTTATTATAGGGGTACTACTCTTCCTTTAATATCTGCATCAGGGTATCTGATTTCAAAAATTGAAGGATCTAAACTTGGGTAAATTACATGGTTTTGTGTTGCTCCTTCTATATCATATGCATATTGAGTATAACCTGTTGAAATTCCTGATCTATTTGAGAATTTTATATCTTTTACAGTTTGAACACCTTCTACTCTATCTAACATAACAAATAAATCTTTTATAAAAATAGGTTGGTTAAATTGCCATTTATCTCTGTTAAAATGATCTTGTAATACTTGAATACAAGATAATAATACTTTACTATTTATAAAATTAGGTAATACTACTATTTCAAAATCTATAGCTATGTTTATAATATATCCATTTTTTATTTCAATGCTATCACCTATCATTTTGTACTGTGAAAGATAGGTTCTTAAATTATTTTTTAGTGTAGAAGTAGGATATGTGAATTTTCCTTGTGAATTTAAAGATAAAACATACATACACAAAGTTTCAACTGTGGAAGTTTGTTGGTCTAATTTAGGTTTTTCCATATAAACTTTAGAAATAGCTCCAAAATCAGAAGGCATACTTAAAGCTCTAACCATATAATCTTCTAATGTAACAGTTCTTTGTTGGGTAGCAATTTGCATTAATGTATTTTGTCTAATTTCTTCACTAGTATCTCCATCAGCTCCTCCATCTGCTGCTACATTATTAATACAGGATATAGAATCAAAAACATAATTAGCTTTGTTGGGAGTAAGACCTACTTCATTAAATTTAATTGTTGATGTGTTTAAATCTGTTAATTGTCCAGAACTTATATTTGAATTTACTCCACCTCCTGTTAAATATCTTACAGTTAAAACTGTATCCGCAGGAGAAATTCCATAAGTATTTGTGAATAAAAAATTGGTTGGTGAATATGCGGCTGTAAGTTTATTTTTTTCAAATGGTAAACCTATACCAACATTATCAGGATTTGGAATTATTTCTTCATCTATATCATTTGGATTACCTGCACCAAATTGAATTTGTAAATTATTTTCTGATGTTAAACGAGTAGCAAAACGTCTTTGTACTTTTTTTAATTTTAATAAAAATGGAATATCTTTAGAATCTGTTATATTAGGGTCATTAATATTAGTATTTTTTATTTTATCATAAACCATTTCTTGACCTAAATAATCTACCTCGGACCAAACATTTCCATCACTATCAATTATATCTAATATTCCTATTATGTTACTAGATTCTATGTTAATTGTTTGGAATTGTTGGGGTGAATTAAAAGTAAAAACTTCTTCATTTATAGTAGCTGAGATGGCTTTTCTTGATTTTTTTAATAAGAAATAAACTGGAGTAGTACCCATTACTTCATATACTGATACTTCAGTAGGATCTAATGAACTAGAGTAAGAAAAATCACATTTATCTTCAATTAAAAAAGTATCTCCTGAGGGGGATTTTATTGTAGTATTTTCATCAATGGTTAATGTATATCTAAAATCGGGGTCACCGTTTGGGTTAGCTGGGATTTGTTGGTAGAAATCAATTGTTGTTTGGGAAGCTTTAGTTGCTTTAGGTTTATACCCAAACATATAAGCTAATTCATATAAATTATTTGTTTGTTTTGCTAGAGTTGTAAAATTTTCTTGTAATTGGTTATCTAAATAAAAAGACATTACATCACCAACATAAGCGGCTTGTTCCATAAACATCATTCCAGGTGATGTAGGGGAAAAATCGTTATAAGTATTTGGAAAATAAGTTTGAGAAAACTCTATTAACCTAGATCTAATATCAGAAAAATCTCTATTTAAGTATTTTACGTCTCTATTTATTTTTGTAGCCATTATATAAAGTTCATTTCTAATGTATCATTAATATCAGTATTAATAACACTATATGTTAAAGAGATGTTTATAGTATTACTGTCTTCTTTTTGTAAAATATCTAAATTATTAATAATTACATCAGAGAAAAAACGGTTTAAATCATCTTCTATTCTTTCTTTTAAAAAATCTAAATTACCTATTGTTATTTGTTCAAAAATAAAAGATCTTAAACCCCCACCAAAAGTAGGATTAAAGAATCTTTCTCCTTTATTAGTTAAAAAATAATTAATTAGATTATTTTTAATTGCTTCTGCAGTGGTATAATTAGAAACAAATGGAGATGAATCTTGGTTTAATTTAAAGGAAAGGGGATCTAAAGGGTTTTCATTATTTATATAACCTGGTTGGTTTGAAAAAGGAATATTTACCCCTAATGCTGCTCTTTTATTAAGATCAATTGGTGATATTTTTTTAGTTCCAAATGCCATTTTATTTCTTCATTAACCCCATTATTTGGTCCATTCCTACTTCACCTCCGGGTAAAGACCCATTAGGTGATGCTGTGTTAATATTACCTTTTGGGTTAAAAGTTTGAGCATTTTTACTAGTTAGGTTAAATTGAGTTTCACCTATAATATCTAAGTATTTTTGCCTTTGATCTATTTGAGATACAGGTGGAGGAGTTGTAGAAGTTATAGTTTTATTTTCTTGAATTGGTTGTGGGGTGATAACTTTGGGGGCTTTCACTGCCTCTAGTAAAACTTCTTTTAATTCCTCTTGTATTGCTTCTTTAACTGCTTCTTTTATTAAATTTTTAAGTAACTCGGTTTTCATACACTATTTTGTTATGGATATAAATATAATATTATTCTGCTTTTAAATCATTTTGGTTAATATAAAATTTTAATTCATCTATTAAAATATTATCATTTGAAGAAAATGAAGGTTCTCCTTTAAGCATTGTTATTCCTTGTGGATTTAAAGCTAAAGCTCTTCTTCTCTGTAAGCCATTAACTTCTGAGGTGTTAATGGATTCTACTTTAAATGTAAAACCTTTATATTCTCTAGATTTAATTACTTCTTCCTCTTCTTCTGATTCTAATCTTTCTATTAAAGCATTCATTAATTGATTATCTACTTGAGATTGGATTCTAGCTTCATCTTCAGGGTTTTCTTTTAAATATTCTTCAGTACACCCTTGAATTAAAGAATCTAACATATTTAAATAATTTAAAATTTTTAATAATAGATCTGTTATTACTTCTAATATTAATAATACAGATGAGGAAAGTAATTTTAAAGCTGCTAGGTCCCTTTTTGCTTTTTCTAATTTGTTGGATACTGAGGGAGGGGTGGGGATGGGAGGAATTACAGGGAGAGGTAAAAAAGGTAAAATAGATGCTGCTGATCCAATATCAACTGCTATTTGAGCTGCTAATATTAATTTATCTACAATATTAACACCTGTTTCTATTCTTTCTAAAAATTTATATATATTGTTTAATCTTTTAGTAAGTTTATTTTTTCTTTTAATTAATTTATTTAAATCTTTTAAACTAGCAGGACAAGCTGCATTCATATCTCCAAATTTTTTCCCTAAAAAACCTTGTGCTTTAGATATACCAAAAGCAGCTATTAAAAGTAGGGCCTGTGGTAGTAATACTGTTTTTATATGAGAAATCATTTTATTCATTGCTATCTGTTTTCTCATATCAGAATCAGTCTTTGACTGTTGGAATGCTTTTATCTTAACCTCGGGAAGTAATAATTCTTTTCTTTTTGTTTCCTCCATAGCTACTTCATTAGATATTACAGGTATTACTCCCATTTCTTCTCTTACATTTCCATCTAAGGTTACAGGAGTAATAGTATGTTGTTCATGGGATTTAGAAGTAATTATAATTTTAGCGGGTTTAATTTCTAATTTTTTAGGTTGGTTTGTAACTTTAGCTGCTTCTAATGATTTTTCTTTGTCATAATCATCAAGTACTAAAGCATCTGCCATTTCCTTAGGAGTGTCTTGTTTTATACTAGCTCCAGATTTACTTGTGAGTAAGGCATCTTCAGCAGAAGAATTAGATAAAAAAGAAGAATTCATTTCTTCTGTTGGAATGGGGATTTGGGGTATTTTCAATTTTATTTCAAAATCTCCATTTTTATCTGTTTTAGTACTTTCACCTTCATTTGTTTGAATAGTAGCCCCTACAACGGGTTCTTTAGTATCTCTATCAACTATTTTACTTTTTACTATTTGTGTTGGAGTAAATTCATATATCCCTATGGTAAGATAGTTTTTAATATTAGTATTATTAGGAAGACCATAAACATGTCTATGAATAGTAATAGCAGAGGGTGAAGAGGAATATTTGTATCCTGTTGGAAGAGTATCTAATGTAAAATTATCAAAGGAATTGTATTGGGATTTTTTCTCTGATGTAGTTTGGTCAATACTTAATCCTTCTCCTATGTATTGGTTTTCTTTAGGTTGACCATAAGTTTGGAAAAAATGTCTTCTAGCTTGGTCTTTGGGAGATTCACTATTTGATGGAGATTTATAAGAAAATTTATTTTCTTTTAGATTTAATTCGCTAAATTTAGAATCTATTGCATCTTCTATTAAATCCTGAAATTGATTTTTAATTATTTCATCTGGACTTTGTCCTGATATTGTAAAATTTTCATCTTCTTCATCTGAGGAAAATGTATCTATTATTGAAGAATTTTTTTTGGTTTTTACACTTAGATTCCAACTAACTTCATAATTAATAGAAATATCTGGGGTTAGAGTAATTGAACCTTCAACTAGGTATTTTGATAATTTTCCTCCATCATATAATATTTGGTATGTTAAACTTTCCCCAGCCATTATATAGTTTTACAAGTTTTAGATAGTATATTTTTTAAATTAGTTTTAATTTCCTTTAATGCTTCTTTTGTAGTTGTAGATGTTGTAGATAATGTACTATCTGGAATAGGTATTCCTCCAGGGAACATTTGACTAAATTCAAGAATGCTAACCAATTGAATAAGTGATGCTAACATAAAATCTAGATTTCTATATAAAGTATCTCCTTTTACTAAAGATTCAGTTGCATCTTTACTTCCTAATTTTACTGTGGTTCCTACTTCAACTACAAAGTTTGAGGGAGTATCAAAATTAAAACCCTTTTGTGCATTAAAACTAATTGTTCTTTTTGAAGATAACATTAAATGGTCTAAATTAGTATTAAGTAATAAACGTCCTGAATTTATTATAACTTGTTTCCCTGTATAGGATTCTGTTGGGCTTGGGATTTCATTATCACTAGTGGTATATGAGTTATAAATTTTACTTGAAACTTCAATTGGAATCTTTTGTGTTGAAGTCAAATATATTGAAGATAAATCTTTATTAATATCTTCAGAAATAGGTTCCCACCCTTTTACAGATGAATCTTTAGGTTGACCATTTCTTAAAATTGTTATAGGATTCCCATTTTCTCCTTCATCAGACCAATTATTTAAAGAATCATTTGAAGAAGGTCTTGCAGTACTCCCTAATCTTAAACTATTCCCCCATCTTCCTTGAAATATATTATCTCCTGTAAAGGGTTGGAGTGGGTGGATATTGGTTTTTTCTTTAAATGTGTTTTGAGATTTATTGGATGAAGTGTTAAAATTAATCTCGGAAGAACCATCTGATGTTGGTCTTGTTGTTGGGGTGTTTTCTCTATTTGAAATAGAATAATTTCTTCTTTGTTGAGTAGGATTTTTTCCCTCATTTAAATCCGGATAACCATTATGATGGGGATGTCCCCATAAATTTACAGCATTAATGTAATAATAAGAGGATTCATTTTGATTAGTTCCCATACTAGTATCAGGAAGTTCAATTATTAGTACAACTTCATCAATAAGAGGAAAGGATGAAATTTGGGGGAATAAAGGTTTTGCAGTATTTGTGTCTTTAGTTTTAAAATTTATAGGTGTAAAAAAAATAGTTCCGATAGAACTTAACCCTCCATATAAGTTTATGTTGGGATAGTTTCTATCTAATATTATATCTTTTACTCTACCCGTATGTAAGGTATCATGAGTATTAATAACATCACTTACTACATCATCAAAGGCATTTGCTAAAAAACCGTAAAAATTTCCCATTACTCTTCTTCTTTTTTAGGAGGTAACTGTAGATTATTTATTTCTTTAAGTAATTGTTCTTTTTCTTCTTCAGAAATACCAAATCCATTATCTTCATTACCCTCATTTGCAAATATACGTTGGAAAATTGTAGCAACTTTAATAAGTGCTTCATCATTTTTAATGCCTAATTCCATGTACTCTTTTATAAGTGGCACAATCATTGTAGCATCACCTATATCACTGATTAGTGGTTTTAATTCGTTGATTAATGCCGAAATTTGGTTTTCTTTCTTCTTTTGATTATCGTATATTTCTTTAAGTAAATCTGAGTATGATTTTTTGCCGAATATTTTTTTATCTAGATGACTCATATTTATAAGTTTTATGTATATAAATATAAGAAACTATACTTTTTCAAACTCTACATAACCACGTTCTAAAAAAGAAATATAATTGTCTTTAAATAAATCATATAATTTCCCTGCTATTTTTGTAATTTTTGGTGTTTTTACTTCTAAACCATTAGTTGCCATTATTTCTCTAATATAGATATAAAGAGCTTTTTTATTAAATATTTCTATATTTTCTCTTTTTCTAAATAATTCAAGAATGGCATCTGCTACTTTAGCATCATTACCCTTTGGAAAAAATTCATCAAACCTTTCCTCAACATATTGAATATATTGATCTATGAAAAAAGAAAGCTTATCAGCTACTCTATCATCCTCTAAACTGTAAGAATATGTTTCGTCTTTATATAAATCTTCTACTGGGGCTTTTTTAATGCGATTTTTATAATTTTTAGTATTATATAATATAAGCCAACGTTTTACTATAGTACCAAAATATGAATATGCTTTAGCTCCTTTACTTGGGTCAAATAAGTGTATTTTAGATAATAAAAATATTATAATTTCTTGTTGTAAGTGTTCTATTTTATCTACTTCTGTATAATAAAATTTAAAGGTATGTATTATATTTTCAGTGAGTTTAAAAAAGGCATAATGGATTTCATTATTATATAATTGGCTTTTCTTTTTATCACATTTAGTATTATTATATAATACAATAGCATCCTCTGTTTCTTGAGTAAAGTAATTCCTCGAGTTTTTTTTTCTACTTCTAG
>CEUU01095136.1_pt1 | contig 23661 bp, 7 predicted proteins | sample 531321 | NCBI WGS metagenome assembly CEUU01 (sample SAMEA2622658, study PRJEB7988) | marine metagenome | isolation source: saline water (ENVO:00002010), including
ACTGGCATATTCACCATGGGTACCCCCCTAGTGGCGAGGATTCTGGCCATCCGGTCAGAGTTTAGGGTTGAAAAGATCCTTGGCTCAGAAATTACTGGGTCGACTGGGTCTATTGTCACATCAAGAATCGGATTTTTGACGTTTCCTTTTCTTCCTATCTCCATTAGTTCATACTTAGTTCCTAATGAGTACGCTTCACGCCAGTTTTCCGGGGCAATAATACCGTGAACATCTCCGTTTTTGCTCTCAACCCCTGCAGGGAACTGACAACCGCCCCCGAGTCCTCGAAGAATTTCTTTTTCTGTGGTCACATTGTCCTCCGTGTTCTTATGATTAAGAATCTCCTTGATTTTGGAAAAATGGTTCTTTTTGTGTGCAGGGCAATGCACACATATTGCACCTTGACCGGGTGCCGCGGGCCACGATTTTGTTGGAATTCTGAAAGCACCCAGTGACAGCGCCTCGGATGACAGCATTCCTACCTCGAGAAGTCTGGATAAGCCTGCTTCGGCTAGAATTAATCCGTCCACTCTCCCATCTATCAATCTCTGAATACGAGTCTCAACATTTCCCCGGACAGCAATTGGGAGTAAGTCCATTCTGTGTGATAGAATGAATGATTGTCTTCGGACTGAAGAAGACCCAATTTTTCCTCCGAATGGGATAATGTTGAGGATCTCATCTAATGGAGTCGTGGAACCATTCTTCAGTACTTGATCTAACCTCATTTTCTCTTCATTCAATTCCCTGTGCAACAAGATGTCGTTCATCGGCCCCCTCTCTAAGTATGCCAGAGGGGATATCAGACCGTCGTAGTAATCCGCTGGAACGTCTTTGCTCGAGTGTACAGTGATATCCACATCATCGATTATCAGACTCATGTCAACTGCCGTGACGAACTGACCGATATTTTGGGACAGATTCCCTCCCAGAGATCTGTCCCCGTCTGACGATATTTTTACTATCTCGGTTCTGAATCCTGATTTTTCCAAGGACGAGCTTACTTTCTCTGCTTGATAGATTGCTAGATTTGAAGCCCTTGTCCCTATCTTGATCCTGTTCAAGCCACGACCCCCGGAAGCCTGTCGGATGAATTTATCCTGATCAGTTCCCTTGTCACATCTGTTATTATGGTCTCTAGCGTTGAGGGTTTGATGTTCCTTTCGGTTCCCAGGACCTTTGTCTGGAGTTCCTCTTGGTGAAAAGACCCCTTTTGGTTGCATATCCAGGTCGCAATCTCTCTGGAGAAAGCGGTCATCTGTGTAGATTCTGGATCTTTTGATCCAGAGGATTCCCAGCCGGTAGATATCGATTCCATCCTTGCATAAATGAAAGACCTGAAAGCAGCTTGATTCTTTTCCTCTAGTACTCTTCTAAAGCGTTCTTCAATGCCGGATATGATTCCCTCTCCTGTTTGGATAGTCTCTTCATAATTCCAATCGATTTCCATCTTGTGAGCGGCTCTGATCCAGTGTTTCATATCCAAAAGGATCTGGTTTTCATTCACTCCGGATACATCAATAGAAGGTGGCCATGAGAAATCAAGAATCCGAGTCTGGTTAGTGACAGGGAGTGGATTTTTTCCGGAGAACATCGCCTCTGTGTTCCTGATAGTTGATATTATTAGCTGAGGTTTGTCGCTTTCGTCCCATTCGTCAAATCTCGCGAATCTTACGCTTTTTGAAACATCTGGGGTTCTGTCGGATGCCTTTTTTGTATCTCTGGTGACTACAAGGATGTTTTCATGGCCGCTGTCCACTAGTGCCTCAACAGCTTTTATTCCCATGTCTCCGTAACCTATGACGGTGATCGAGGAATTCTGATCTGAATCCATTGATTCTTCGATGGCTGTTGCAGCAAGGTTGAACATGGATTCGGTGGTCTTGGTAAATCCAAGTTCCTTCCTGACCGCTCGGTTTGCGGCCACCACGTGGTCAAAGAACGAGGCGTTAATGTCACTCAAAAGGCCATTTTTTCTGTGCCATGAAACTGCGCCTCTAAACTGGCCCATGACCTGCAGCTCACCGATTATGAAAGAGTCTAGTCCGCTGCAAACCTTGACTAGATGCCTCCAAACCTCCATGCCCCGGTATTTCTGAAAAGGTGCCGAATTCAATTCGCACACGGAAAGAACAGCGTCTTGTAGATCATCCGGCGTTACTCCGAAACCGACGTAAAGCACCCTGTTACAAGTGGAAAGTTCGAAGACGTCGCTACCAACTGAATCTGATATTTTTCTGACAAATGACGCCCTATCTTCGGATGACATACCTTCAGTTGTGATTTTTCTTATTGACGATATGGTGGAAGTTGATAGTTTGATGGCTATCATGGATAATTTTGCAATTTCATCGAGTTTCGAGTTTCTCCCTTTACTTTCTTCAGACTCTCTGAGGAATCTGGTAAAGTCATAGGTTACACTGTCCATATCTCGGCGCCCCCAATTGATCTGATTGTGACTTTGCAAGATCTCTTAAAAACATATATTTTGTCAGATCATTTCAGGTCGGCTTGAGAATTCAAAGATTCCATGTTCTAATCGTGAACTTCGTTCTTTATCAGTGTGAAAAGGATTAGATTCCTCGACATCTGTCTCACCACCGGTTACTCCTACAATAATTTGGGTTAAAATCGCGGCTTTGGAATGCAAATTGATATTGTCATCCCTAGCTTGTTCAGACTACATCGGGGTCATTTTCGAGTTCATCGAGGATCCCGTCACCGTCATCATCGTCGTCCAAGTGGTCGTCTAGACCGTCGTTATCGTGGTCAAACTGACCTGTTAGGTCAGAACCGTCATGGATTTCAAACCAATCTGAGAGGCCGTCGTTATCGTCATCAGTGTCAATGAGATCTGAGAGGCCGTCGTTATCGTGGTCATATCTGTAGAAACTCCATGCGCCACCCTGTTCATCAACATCTAGGATGCCATCGTTATCATCGTCATCGTCCTCGGCGTCGTCAATACCGTCATTGTCGTGATCTCTTGGCATATCATCTGCGTAATTCATTATTCCGTCATTGTCGATGTCTATGTCAACACAGTCGTAAATTCCGTCATTGTCGTGGTCATAGATGTCAGTGATTGGGTTGCCGTCCTGGACTTCCACACGGTCGTCCAATCCGTCTCCATCGTCGTCATCGTCCTCGGCGTCGTCAATACCGTCATTGTCGTGATCTTGCGAGTTAGTGTCCAGTGCATCTGGTATGCAATCGTTGTCGTCATCGGTGTCAACGTCATCGGGAATGCCGTCCCCGTCGTTGTCATTTTCTCCGTTATTGTCCTGATTGTCTAATTGCTGGCCCTGTTGTTGGTCAGATTGTGTACCCTGTTGACCTTGTTCGGATTGAGTACCGCCCTGTTGTTGTTGATTCTGTCCATTCTGGTTGTTACCATTCTGGTTCTGACCTTCTTGGTCGCCTTGCTGGCCACCTTGTTGTCCTCCGTTTTGCTGTTGCCCCTGACCATTGTCTTGTTGGTTGGATTGTGAGCCATCTTGGCCATTGTTCCCTTGTTGCCCGTCTTGACCGCTCTGAGATCCTTGGCCGTCTTGCTGGCCCTGCTGGCCCTGGCCCTGGCCCTGTCCTTGTCCCTGGCCCTGTCCCTGGCCCTGTCCTTGTCCCTGGCCCTGGCCCTGTCCTTGTCCCTGGCCCTGTCCTTGTCCCTGGCCCTGTCCGCTACCTTGTCCCTGGCCGCCTCCTTGGCCCTGTCCTTGTCCTTGTCCCTGGCCCTGTCCTTGGCCCTGTCCTTGGCCTTGGCCTTGACCTTGGCCTTGGCCATCTTGTTCGGAGCCGCCGCCTCCGTCTGTGCCGCCGTCACCAGTTCCGTCTCCTTGGAAGTCCGGGTCGTACGCGTCAGGTATTCCGTCGCCGTCCGAGTCGCTCATCTCTCCGTTTGATGGGTCGTTTGGATAAGGGTCACTTCCGTCATCTTGGCCGTCTCCGTCTGTGTCAGCGGCATTCGGGTTAGTGCCTGTGGCATATTCCTGTGAGTTGGTCAGACCGTCTCCATCCGGGTCGGCGTTTGCGTCTGAAGCTGAATTTGGATTTAGTCCATATGCCACTTCCCATCCATCTGGCAATCCGTCGCCATCGGAGTCAGGGTTGTTCATATCGGTACCAGCTGATTGTTCTTGGGCGTTGGTCAGTCCATCACCGTCCCAATCTGCACCGCCATCGTTGGGATCCAGTGGGTCGGAGCCATCGGCGGTAACTCCTATTGCACCAGCCATGGTGACTAGCAGGAGTGCTGTTAGTATGCTTGCATTCTTTGTATTATCCATTATTCATCACGTTCCTATTTACTGATTTGTGTGTGTTTTTGGTTGAAGGGAACCCGCCGCTCCCTCTATCCAGCATCGGCCTGAGCATCGTCAGGACTGATGTCTGGGAGGGATGAATTTTCAATTAGATGGAGAGGCGAACATAATTGTTTTGAAATGTTCTTTTTTTCTTATTTTGGTCCTCTCCTCCTATTTTTCATCCTTTTTGGCTGTCATTCTCAGGAAACCCTCTGTCTCCTCTAGTTGTGTGAAGAGCGTAGATAGTATAAGAACTGCGCGGACTGATGATATCTGGTTCAAGGTGTTAATTTGGCGAGATCGGACTTGAATTTGGTTCTGGTCATGAAATGTCTTACTGGTGTTGTAACAGAAAGGAGGATCAACGCGACAAGAAAAAGTGTGGACCATGGAGGGATGCCCCTACCTAGATTGAGGTACAGGGTCCACCCAATTATGATTAGTACCCAAGGCCGATATCTTCTCGAGAACAATGAAAGTCTGGCACTTGCTACCTCTTCAGAATAAAGAGGGGAATGCTCACCGGGAGCAAGCATGTCATTTTCGATTGCGCATCTTGCACAAACAAGGTATCTGGGACCATTGCCCTTGGCGAACTGGTCAATGGGATAGTTTTGAGTGCACATCCGGCAGGTTGGCATGTTTTACGCCCCTAGCATGGGGAGCCTTTTCTTCAACACTGCGGTCAAGTGCACAGAGATAGGAATTCTTGAGCGATGAGGTGGCCGCCGACGCTACCGGCGGATTCAGGGTGAAATTGAACGCCGTGAATCGGAATATGGCGGTGTCTAACACCCATGATTATTCCACTGGGGCTCTCCCAAGCATTCGGGACCATTTCATTTCCAGTTTCAGTTATCACTAGGCTGTTGTATCTCATCATGATGTGAGTTTTCTCCAGGTGAGAGAAGAGGCCTGTTCCATCATTGTTCACAGAACAAGGTGCCCCGTGAACGGGCCCCTTCTCAGAGGGCCCGAGGGTAAAACCATCAACAAGGCACAATGCTTGATGCCCAAGACATATTCCGAGCACGGGGATGAGATTTCGATCATTGAGGAGGTCCCCGCGGAGGGCGGATTCCGCAGCCGCCATCGATCTTGCATAGAATTCAGGCCTTGACGGCCCTGGTCCTATAACGATGCCTGAGGGCGCGATGCTTCGAACGGTTGAAATTAACCAATTCTCGGAGTCTTCAGAGGGGTCTTCGCTCCACCCCTGGAGCACAGATACTCTGGCACCGAGGTTGACAAACATATCTCTTATGTTATTGGTGAAAGAGTCCATGTTATCGAGTATGATGATTTTTTTCCCGATGGTTCCCACAGATAAATCAAGTTTGGGTGTACCTACAGAGGGCCTTGGCATAATTGTGTTACTCATTTTCAATGTCGGGAGTTTCTGATCAGATTCCAAAGCTGTGATGTCCCATGTGGCTTTCAATACTGCATCAGCTTTCCATTCAGCCTCTTGTGCCTCTTTTTCTGGTATCGACTCATGGACAATGCCACCTCCTGCCATCACCCTACCGAAGTCAAGGCCGGATTTACTCTTCACATCCAATGTTCGAATGAGGATGTTTAGCTCAGCTAACTTGTTGCGTTGATGGATATGTCCGATGGATCCGGTCCATGATCCCCGGTGTTTTCCCTCGAGGTGATTTATTATCGCCATACTTATTTTCTTGGGGCAGCCTGTTATCGATCCTCCCGGAAACATTGCAGATATTGCTGCAGGGATGTCTTGTGATGGCGATAGTTTACCAGTAATGTCAGAAACTAAGTGGTGAACATTGGGATGGGATTCCAGACGGAAGCTACTCCAACTGACTGAGCCAGGGACGCAAACCTTCGATAAATCATGCTTCTCCAGATCGACCAACATCATGTGCTCCGCCAAGTCTTTTTTTGATTCCATTAATTGTTCTCTCGCCAGTATATCGTCGTCTTCATTGTACATTCTAGGAGAAGTGCCTTTTATTGGCGACGTTTTCAGATCCTCCCCCTTGAAGTGAAGAAGTTGTTCTGGGCTGGAGGACGCTATCGTCCAACCTAGATCTTTACAACTCATCCATGCTGAATATGGTGCTGGATTGGAGGAGGAGAGTCTAACAAATGCATCCCAGGGATCACTGTTAACCTCGCCTTGCCAACTTCTGCCGTAATTTACTTGGTAAACATGGCCATATTCAATGGCTTCAATGATATCCCTCGCCTTTTTTTTATGGCTCCCTCGCGGCTCCGATACGACATGTGGATTGATTCGTTTTTGATGCGGTGGTCTTTCAGTTTCAATCCACCCGATGATATCAGTCGTATTGCAGGGTGTTTCACCGATCAAGGATATCGAGTTTTCAAGACGATGATGTATTATCCAACCACTTGTGATCCACATTATTCCGAGGACTTCTCCTCCATCGGGTGTATTCTTCATTCTGGGTGCTGATGTCCACTGACCCAGATCATAACCTAAAATTCCGACAAAGCCGCCTGGAGAAAGTCCAGACCTAGGATCTACAGGGCCGATTGACTCAAGATCGCGGATCGATTTCAGTGCTGATTCTAGATCTTGGTGTTTCTGTGTCTCGACATCTACCCACGCTGAGGTTTTCCTTTTCTGGATTTTCACGATCAGATCTGGAACTGGGGATAAGTCGAGGAAACCGTCCAATGGATTATGATCGTCGTGCTTTTTGATTGAATGGGGTTGCAGAAACAAAACTCTCACATCCCCTATTGTAGGGATCATTGAACTTTGACCTCGATCATCAACTGGACCTCCGGATAGAAAGAAGACTTCGTCTCCTGATGGGTCCCTATTTCTGATGCCCTCAAGAATCGACATCAATGGATTTTCTTTTTCAATATCAAGAACGTACTCGATGCGTTTGGATCTAGATGTCAAGTAAGTGTCCCTCCAAAATTCCTGAGTCTTCAATCTCGCAGAATAAGTCCTCCAAGGGAGAGTCTATTTGATAGTTAATTTGATGAGAATCTATCGACTTTATTCTGCGAATTCCCACTCCGGTTCCAAAAGCCAATGCATCTTTGATTTGATTCATTTGTGAAATTTTTATTGGTTTCTGAACTACACTGATCTTTCTTGAGATTAGATTCAGAGTCTCATTTAGTGTTACAGATTTTACTGCCCCCATATTTGAATCTGGGATTGCAAGCTCGCCAGTTTCAAGGGAGAAAAGCGGTGTGAAAGTGTCACCGTCTACAATTAAATCTCGATGGATCAACAGGGCAGCATCTGCCCCCTTGCTCACTGCTGCACGTCTGGCATTGGAATAATCGGTCCAACTACCTTGCTTGATTCTTGGTCCATTTCCATATCTGCTTGGAAGTGGTTGTGTTGACAAGCGAATACTGGAGGGTGCGGTAGTCATTCGCCTCGGCAAAACAACAATCCTTCCGTCTCGGTGAACTTCTATTCTAGCAAGGAAGGGGGTTTCTGGAGGCTGTTCAAGTCTGTCGATTAGATGTTTGACGCGGTTTGGATTGGTATCCAGGGTTTTGTTGAATACGGTTCGGTAGGATTCTCTCAATCTAGATATGTGGGCGTCTAAGAACAGGGGTCCGTTTTGATTGATTCTCATGGTTGTGAAGACCGGTCCTGAATTCAACACGCCCCCCCACATGAGATCTCAGTATTGAACTCGTCTATTAGATTAGGTCATCTAGATCCCTGGCCAAATCATCCAGATCATCCATTTCGACGGATAGGTCAGACTCTGACGGTGTATTTATTTCCGAAATGGGTTTTATTGGGATTTCGACTGTCTCCTTGGCCTCAGTCCCGGATTTGATGTCGTCATCGAATAGAGCATCTATTTCCACCTCCCTGGTTGATATCTCCCACAAATCGTCCACAGATGTCCTTCTGGATCTGAACGTGAAAGCTGCTCCAATCGCGGCCAGGCCAAATATTATTGTGCCCAAGAGGATGTTAAGATCACCGTTAACCAAAAGGTCAATGACAGAATCTCCGTCACTGACTTCTGAGTCGATTGATCCCAATTGTTCGGTCCATGGTAAGACCATGACCGGGCTGGCTCTGTACGTGAATTTCTCCCCGTCGTAGGCCACGACTTCCACGTAGTGATTTATGGTTCGGTTCAATGGTCTGTCGTCCATACTGTCAAATCCAAACTGAGTGACAGTTCGATCGAGTGCTATTACGCTTGCATCCCTGACATCAGAAAAGGGAGTCTTTGCTGCATACACATGATAGCCTATCACATTCTGATCGCTACTTTCAGACCATTCCAATACTATTCTGGAGCCCGACGGGTTCCAGTAGGCGGACAGACCTGAGACATCCGGACAGGCCGGGCAGGGGTCCAGGCCCAATTCATCAGTAAGTATGATATCGCTTGATTCCAAATCAGACGTCCATGCGTTTCCGTTCGAATCCCTTGCCACTATGGAAACATAGTATCGTCGATCTGGCATCAACTCCGTTTTGCCGTCTGAACCGGTTGAGAATTCTATGAGGGCGATTCCTGACCAGTCTCTTGGTAGAATAGCAGATGGGGTTGTATCACCTAGGTTGGTGAGTAGGAACGGGGAGTCTTGTACAGCATATACCTCGTAGGATGAAATATCCGGAGCTTGGCTGGGCTCAAAGAGAATGAACATTCCATCTCCGTGATCCGGATCTCTGTCAATCAACTGGGGTGCAGGTATCCTGTCAGGCGGGTTAGTATCTTCTAGATTGGATTGTGGTAGTACCAAGGCAGTGTTCAGGTCCTCCAGATGCACATTTCCGGACAGGTCGTGGACGGTCACGGCGACATATAGTGGGATTTGGGGAGTAATCGGTAGACTGGCCGAATCAGTGAGGCTTGTGCCATACAATGCCTCGGATAGTTGCAATTCTACCTTTTGGGACCCGCCAATTTGCCTCTGTTGGATTGTCCTCAAACCACATGATTCTGGGCTCTCTGAGCAAAAGAACCACAATGAGGCCACGGAATCTAATGGATGCTCGCTCACCCATATCGTGTAGTATGCAAAATCAGGGGCTTCGCTTCTTGACCAAACTACGTCTATTGAGGTACCGTCATCGGATGGATGGTCGAATGCTGCAATGTCTGTAATTCTGGCTGGTTCTGGACCCTCTGATCCGAGGTTATCGAAGGGGGTTGCATCGTCAGGTAGAACATTGTTTAGATCACCATTCCCCCAATCATCGTAAGCGATGACTGCAACCCAGTATCTGACACTGTTCTGAAGCTGGTTACCATCCCCGGCTCCGATTATTGCATATGAGTTTTCACAGCCTGATACAACATCTGCAACCGGCCACCCCTCTGCGCTGGTGGGAGGTGAGAATCCCGAAGCGGGTAGAATATGTATGTAATAGAGAACGCAATCTTCTTCTTCGTTGGGAGTCCATGTGACCTCGAGATAGCCCCCATCGTCGAAAGGCAGGTCTGATGCGGTGACACCGTTAACTCTCATTGGAGGGATGGAATCATCAAGACCTCCTGCAGCAACGAGTGGTCCGAAAAGGGCCGGGTTCTCAGAATCGTATTGACCGGCCTCGTCCACACATGACGCTGCTAGCCAAATCGGCACCGACGGAGGCACGTCTACTATGGTCTGATTTCCAAGTGCGAAAGAGATGTCAACATAAGTGGGTATAACCTCCACATCAATTATTTCAACGGTCGAGTACCAAACTCTGGTAGAGTGTTTATCCAGGTCTGTGCATGGTTGCCACTCCACGAGTAGGCTCCCTCCGGAGAATCCGATTGGCTGTGCGTGCAGGAACGTCGGGGCCTCGGGTATGTTATCTATGGGGGTTGCTGATGCTCCAAAAATTGAGATAGGTCCCAGAGAGCCATCGGGGTATCTTATCGAGACTGCTGCGAAGTACTCCTCATTGGGTTGTATGTCTTGTAAGCTGTTACCCATGTACGCTTGATCAATCGTAACCCCCAGTGTCCGAAGGTCCGAAATGGACGCCACAGGGTTGATCTCGGTATGACCCCCGCTCTCCAAATAATCAACATCCCATCCGGTGGATGCGTGCCATACATATAGCTCGTAGGATATGAAACTCGGGTCCTCCGCAATCTCCCAATTGATCACCAATCCGTCTCCTGCGTCCTTAGGTCGATCCTCGAATAATGTAATGCTGGTGGGAATTTCCTGCCTAACCCAATCGTATTGTATTTTGATTTCAATGGAGCCTGATTCTGGCGGTGAGAGCGCGAACTCCCAATTCGCGTTTGAAGGGGATCCGGCTGTGTCAACCGCCAACTGGAGTAATTGTTGCAGACCTGTCTGTGTCGAAAGGTTCCATGAGCCGGTGTAGTTCAATTCCTTGGCTTCAGACCAGACTGGTTGGGCGGCGATCGTGCTTGAGAAGATAGCAGGATGCCATGAAAAGGGTATTGAGCCGAAGTTCTGTACCCCAGTCTGGAGTAGGGAATCTTGTATGATTTCACTTGTCGGGATACGGACAGGGTTGCCGGGTCTTGCTTGGTCAGTGATGTCGTAAGTGGATCCCATGAACGTAAATTCCAGGTTCTCTGCCCTTGAGTACTCATCGACATACAGCCTTTCCAATGCCCAGTAGGGCCGATACGCGAGAGCGCCTTCGCTTGTGGCGAGTACGAGTGTGCTGCCGTATATTTCCATGTCATTGACTGTGGAATTGAGTGCAGGGTCGTAAGATCGTGGGACGTGGTCTTCCACTCCAATGATACTGAATCCTGTTCCTGACGAGACTAGCCTAGTGCCGTCCGAAACTAAGTTAGTTACAGGCCATGATGCAAGCGTCCCGGATGAGGGCCCGACCTCCATAGAAAATGATGTGGCGTTGTAGTGGTAAAGAGGGCCTGTGTCAGTCGCAATGTGTATACCCCAGATGTCGGTGGCTATCGATGTAACTGTGTTACTTGGAAGCATGTCCAGTGGATAGTCTCGCAACAAGGAACCGCTGTCTATTGACCATGATGAAATCCATGGTCTGGATGAACCAAAGCCCGGGTGGGATGCAAGAAGGACCCTCGGCTGATAAATCTGGACAACCTGTCCGTCTGCAATTGTAATGTTTTTACTCTTAGCAGGTGCTAATGTCATGCTAGATATGAAAGAAGAAACGAGTCCGTCTGACTGTGTCGTACGACCGATTACAGTTGCGTTTTGACCAGGGTTTGTGATATACGAAAGGCCAGTGGGCGACGAGACCACGAGGGTATCTCCATAAGTTGTGTTAGTAATCCACTCGAGTTGGTCTGACTGTCCTGGTAGTCCGTCATATATGGTGATTGGATCTAACCACTCCGAAGTGGACTCGTCAAACCTTCCCAGCCCCACTGAAGTAGAGATGTACGTTATGTTACCTATTCGTTCAAAATCCCCTATGTCATTTGCAGGTAGGGAGGCAAGGAGTTCAGGCTCGGCCCATATCCTCGTCGTTGTATCCAGCATTTGGAATCCCGATGCCGCGTCTAGAAGGCTCGTCAATCCAGTGTAGAGGTCTGTACCGTCCAAAAACAAGCCGTCGATTGAATCGTGTATTAGCCCGGGATAGGAGCGAATTTGCCGGGTTGATAGGTCTAGGCTCATCAGTCCTCTGTACGTGGTTGAAAGCCATAGAGTGTCTCCATCGAGGAACATGTCCTCCAAGATATCATCGTTTAGATTGTATGAGTAGGTCCATGATACATTACCATCCTGACTCACGACACCTTCCAGGATTGTTTGGCCATAACCGCTGCTGGATTGCCAACCTCCCTGGTTCGATCTACCCACAGCGACCCAAACCTCTGCCCCCCGTGAGGCATACTCAACCACATCCCCTGATGGCAATATGAGAAGCTCGTCAAATCCACCTTCTATCAAACCTGTTCCGTCCAATCTATCCACTCGGTTGATTGACGTCTCTCCTGATCTTCCAATGGCGTATGCAGAATCTGATTCGGGTGGAGCTCTGACGATAGAGCTGCCGTCCATGCCTACTCCCAGCACAGTCCCCGTCTGGAAGTTGGATCCGGATGTCTCCAATCTTGAAATCCCTCCCTCGTCGACGTGACTTACTATGAGTAATCCATTGTCGTGTAGCATACCGCCGGGAAATACAGGCTCCGATGATATGCCTGAGGAGGTTGTTATAGTAGGAGCGACGAGGCCGGAATCATAGTCGAATCGAGAAATTCCGACATTGTCTGAGTCATATCCTGTGTACAACATTGGATGATCTTCGTCACAAGCAAGGGCACGTGGATCCGAGTCTTCCAACCCGTCTCCGTCTTCCCAACTGTCGATCCATTCCCCGGAAATTCCGTTCCCGTCTGAGTCAGAGTAATCGAATCGGGCTACGTATCCTCCTTGCCACCATTGCAAGCGTCCAAATGCAACATGAATTATATCGTTACAAAGCTCGAAATCTGCGGGGTATGCATAACCCCCTAGATCAGAGTACGGAGTCACATCCCAGGTTGCTTGTGTCGAGTTGTACAAGGAGACATCTATGTTGCCACCTTGATAGGTCCCTACCCAGAGATCGTCTCCCACGGTTAACATCGAGTAGACTCTGTCTGCGACATTGGATGGCATTCCATCGCCCGGTACCAGCGGTGTCAGGAAGGTGGAGTTATTGGCGCTCCATCTCAATATTCCATCCATTGAGCCAAAGTAGTATGTTTCCCCGATCGATTCTATCCCACGAATTGGACCTGGTATGTCCTCCCACGACTCGATTAGGGTCATGTCCGTGGCGTTGTAACGGCGTAGTATGGAGTCGCCGTATGCAACCCATAGCTCACAGTTGTTGCTTGCGACTGGAAAACAGTCGCCCAGAAATTCCGCATTTACTCTTTGAACACCGCCATACGATCCGATTGAATCCTCCCAGTCTTCAGTGCTGGTGTTCCATCTGGCTATGTCTCCTGACTCTGATCCGGTCCATGTTTGGACTCCGCTTACACCCAACCACAGGCTGTCCTGAACCAAGTGCATGCCGCGGATCTGTCCCTGGTAGCCCAGACTGTCAGTTGTGTCTATTGATGAGAGCGTTGTGTTGTTGTTCAGGTCTATTCTGAATACAGTATCTCTGGTCTGCCATGACTGGGACGGTGTGATCTGTTGGTAGTATAATATTCCGGTATGAGTGATTATGTCAACAGGTGGTTGATTCGGTAATGTCGGTCCGTCCGTGTTCTGACCAAGGTTCCAGTCCACCACGACTGTGCTAGAAGTTGTGTTGATGAGGACCAGCCCGAAATAACCACCAGCCCAGAGAGTACCGGGCTCATCACCCTCCTTCAGCATAGTTATGAATTCGTTGTCGATAATCCCGGCAGTGCCGTCCCAGGTTGTCAGCCAGTCCTCAGCGATCGTGTCGTACCTTGCAATACCTGTTTCCTGAACTCCAAGATAAACGACTGATCCTACACGGACAACATCGGTTTGATCTGAATCGGCTGCTGCTGTCCACAAGTCTACCAGTGTGCCAGTTGAAGTGTCAATTATCGCTGCTCCTTCGGACGTTCCTGCATAGAGGCGATTCTGATCCAATATGGAGACTGTATTAACAAATCGCGATGGCAGACCATCATCGGTGCTCCAGCAATCAGGTCCATTGAATGCCCAATCCCACATGCAAGCACCACGGTTGGTACCCATGTATATGCCGTCGGTGTTGGTGGTTGCTTCGAAGAACTGGTAGGGATCATTGTTTCTTCCGGGTATGCTGGTTGGAAAGGAAGTCCACGAAGGTTGAATGTAGTCGGATCCATCCCACAATGCCGCAATTCCTGGATTAAACCATGATGGTCCCTCGGTTGAGATGATCAGATCCCCGTTTATGTCTACATGCAAGTCGTTGACATCATCATCAGGCAAAGAACCGTCGGCCTGATCCCAAATGTGCAAGACTTGTCCAGTGAATCGATCGAGTATAATGACCCCGAAGCCTTTGAGTCCTAGAAATATCGTGTCGTCACGGTCGAAATAGGCTATAGGAGCTTCTTCGACATCGTCGATCCCAAGTGACCTCCATGATGGCAAAACAGTCTCAGTGGATATCTCTATCCTTATCACACCTGCATCAGAAGTGCCAATGAAAAGGATATCAGATCTAGAAGCCATAGCAGTAAATTCCAGTGAATCCAGACCCGAATCTTCGTCGTAGAATACGTAGTCGTCAAAATCAGTGGAATTGCCGATAGCGATCCCAAATTCAGGCATGGAAACAAATACAAGGTTTGTGGCCTCATCAAACACCATCTCATTGATCCCGGCTACGTCTGATCCTGATATCGTACCAAGCAGATCTCCAGAGGATGAATCCAATTGCAGAATCCCATGCCCAGTTGTAGATACCAATACTATTGATGTGTCAATTTGGACGATGTCGGTTATTTCTGACGTAATTCCATCTGATGCGAAATCCCGAGCACCGAGCCATCGCTTCGACTCTTCATCGAACCTGTCTATTTCACTGTCTTTGGCAAACCAACTCTGCTTTCCGGAGGGAGTGTCAATTACTGATACTACATTCGGGTTGAGGATCGACGGTCCGCTGGCTATAACAAGCGGTTCGACTGGAACCATATCCACGATTCTGGAGAGTGACCCCGATCCGTCGGAGGTCACAATTCCATGTTGTGATGTAGGCCAATCAAAAGCTGATATAAATTGAGTTTGATTCACTTGGGAAGGAGTTATGTCTCCGTCGAATGCTAGGACTCTCGTGTCATATCTGTGTATTTTGGCCGGTGTAACAACATGCAGAAAATTATCAGTTCTGATAAGTGTAGATACCTCATTCGTGTCTAGCCAATTCGCCACAGTCCACGGGCTGAGCCAGGTTTGTGACGGAATATGCAATCGATCGACACCTCCGTTACCAGCGATTAGGATCTGATCCCCCATCATCAGGATGGATGTGATGCTGTCCGAGACGAGAGCCTGGGACGATTCGGTGTTGTAGATGGTCTGGTTCATAAGGTCTGGATTGCCATTCGTGTCCGTAGTGTAATCAAATGTTAGAAGCCCATCACCAGCCGTCCCCAGGTACAGTGTTTGATGGGAGAAGAAGACTGATGAAATACTGAGTTTTTCTCCATTGATACAGATATTTCTGTTATACCATGTGTCGAGTGCCATTCCCATTTCCCTCCACAAAACATGACAACCATGTACCACCCAGGTGAAATTGTCTTGCCCCGAATAAATTTGAGTCTGAATAGTTGCGTTCCACGAAAGTGGGGCGGCTGTGGAGGTTACCACTGTGCTCAAATTATGTGTAGATTTCAGTTCAGTATTGCTGAGCTTGTAAGAAGAGAGTAGACCTGCATGATCAATGACTAACAAAAGGTCTTCAGATGGTAAGACTTGTAGCGCTCTTCCCGCGATTTCCTCGACATGGACTATTGGTGTGCTGACATCTTCATCGATAACCAACAAGTCATCGTCAACCAGAAGAAACATCCGATCTGTTGATGGATCGTACGAAGTATCATGGATACTCATGGAGGGTGTAGAGCTTGACAGCCTCGGTGAGGCTGGGCGCAAAGCCTGGATCACCAGATCGGTCAGCTCAGCTCCAGATGGAAGGAGGAAGCCTGAGTCTGAGTTAGAATATGGATCCATGTAACCATCGATTATCGGATCGGGGGTATATGCCAGATTACATCCGAAACCCCCGATTCCTGAACCGTCGAATATTGCCTGATTGGCATCGACGAGTGTAAGGATCGGGTCCTGTGCGCAAACGCCTCTGGAACCGTTGACCCCTATCTCAAATGAAAGATTTGAGATTGAGGCTCCTGGAGGGTGCTGAATTATGGTTGTTGATGTGCCATTGTTGTCTGAACCTACGGTAATCCAACCAGTGTCAACAGATCCGGACCCGCCCCAAATTATTCCGTTTGTCTCAGCAGGCTGATGGTTTTCTCGTAAGTCTAGGGAAGCGGACCAGGGCATCGATAGCATCAGTATGATCGCAATTATCGGGGCCAAGAAGGAGGTTTGTCCAGTTTTGCGCCGCCGCTGGCCTGACCTCATTAGGCACCACTCCTTCACCATCCCATAATTAAGAAGATGCGTTGATGTTCGTAGAGAATCTACCGCGCAGATATCTCTGTTTTATGTGAAAAGCATGGGATAGCATCATATCAACGTGGTCATGGGGCAGTAGACGGTAAGTGACATGGCGAACGACAGGCTGCGCGAGGAGGCACTCGACTATCACAAGCTTCCAGTGCCGGGTAAACTGAGCACAAAGCCCACTAAGCCTCATTCAACAGCCCATGAGTTATCGCTGGCATATTCACCTGGTGTGGCGTATCCATGCTTGGAGATTCAAAAAGATGGGGACCTTGCTTTCTCCTACACATCTAAGGGGAATCTGGTCGGTGTGATCAGCAACGGTACAGCTGTTTTGGGATTGGGAGACATAGGTGCACTGGCCGGAAAGCCTGTAATGGAGGGCAAAGGGCTGTTGTTCAAGTCATTTGCAGACATTGATGTGTTTGACATCGAAATAGATCGCAATTCGGTCGAGGGTTTTGTGGAAGCAGTAAAAGCAATTGCTCCGACTTTCGGCGGGATAAACCTCGAGGACATAAAGTCTCCAGAATGTTTTGAAATAGAGAGGCGGCTCAAGGAAGAGCTAGATATTCCAGTGATGCATGATGATCAACACGGCACCGCCATTATCAGCGGCGCGGCTCTGTTGAACGGATTGGAAGTTGTTGAGAAGCCCATCGAGAAAGTCAAAGTTGTTATCTCCGGTGCTGGGGCTTCTGCCATTTCCTGCGCAAGGCATTATCTCAGATTGGGTGTCGATCCGAGCAATTTGTTCATGTGTGACTCAAAGGGCCTACTCACAAAAAAGAGGGGTGATAAGGGTGAGTTGAACGAGTACAAGATGCAATTCGCGCAAGATCTACCAAACAACACCCTCGGGGAATTGATGAAGGACGCAGATGTGTTCTTAGGACTCTCCAAAGGAGGGGTTGTCGACAAGGAGATGGTTGCATCAATGGCGGAAAGACCGTTGATTTTCGCTCTCGCAAATCCTGACCCGGAAATATTGCCAGAAGAGGTTCGCGAGGTAAGAAGCGACGCCGTGATAGCGACTGGAAGGAGTGATTACCCCAATCAAATTAACAATGTTCTAGGATTTCCCTACATCTTCAGAGGAGCTTTGGACGTAAGGGCTACAAGCATCACAGAAGGCATGAAAATGGCTGCGACCAGGGCACTGTCAAAACTAGCAAAGGAAACTGTGCCTGATGATGTCCTGGAAGCCTATGACGGAGTCCGGATCCAGTACGGTCCTGATTACCTGATTCCCAAGCCATTCGATGCAAGGGTCCTGATATGGGAGGCATCAGCGGTGGCGGAGGCAGCTGTAAATGAGGGAGTAGCGCGGATACCCAAGGGAAGTTTCAACATCCAGGATTACAGAGAAGAGCTGGAAAGCCGTTTAGGGCTGACCCGCTCAGTGATGCGCTCGGTCATTAACCGAGCTAAGTTGAACCCCAAAAGAATTGTTTTCTCCGAGGGAGAGGATCCTACAATTATCAAAGCAGCCGCTCATTGCGCACAAGAAGGGATATGTCACCCCATATTGCTTGGCCAATTGAAGAGGATAAGAGGTGCTATAGTTGATTTGGGCCTTGATCTGGACTGTGAGATAATTGACCCGAGATATGACAAGAGAAGACGTGGGGAATATGCTGATGAGCTTCATGAATTACGTGGAAGAAGAGGTATAAGTCAGCTTGATGCGATTGAGCTTCTCAAACAACCGACATGGTTCGCTCCGATGATGGTTAGAATGGGGGATGCGGATGGGTACCTAGGAGGAGTCAGCCACAATTATCCCGACATAGTGAAACCATGTCTGAAGATCATCGGAACCTCGGAGGACGCCCACAGAGTAGTGGGGTCATACATGATGACAGTTGGTGGCCAAGTAATGTTTATCGCAGATGCTACTATAAACATAAACCCTGATGCAAGGACCCTTGCTGAGATAGCTGTCAGGACATCCAGAGTCGCCAGGCGATTCGGCGTAAAACCCAAAGTTGCAATGTTATCTTTTTCCAATTTTGGATCTAGTGGGGAATTGCGAACCACAAGAATCGAGGAGTCGATTATAATGGCTCGTGAGATAGATCCTGACATCGTAATCGACGGACCCATGCAGGCAGACACCGCTTTAGTGTCTGAGCAGCAAACAGATTTCCCATTCATGACATTCAAGGGCCCCGCGAATGTCCTAATATGTCCAAGCTTGGAATCTGCAAATATTGCATATAAACTACTTCAGAGGCTTGCGGGCGCGGAAATGACCGGCCCTATACTGGACGGGCTTTCGAAACCAGCGCACGTTTTGCAGCGTGGGGACAGCGTCAGGGAAGTGGTGCATATGGCTGCGATATGCGGCGTTGACGCACAAAGAATGAGTGCTCAAAGACTCTGATTCTCGTATATCTTGGGCCCGGCTGCTCTGACTTCAGGGCTGCATCCATCAGCAAAGCTTTCGAAGTTTTCATTGAACATCTGAACTAGCACGTTCGCGACATTGTCGTATCTTTGAGGGTCTGCCCATGTTGAACGCGGCTGCAATATCTCGGAGGGGACCCCATCGCAGGTAGCAGGGATCTTGAATCCAAATCTCTCATCTGTGACGAACACAACATCTTCAAGCGCCCCAGACAAAGCTGCATTAAGCAGCGTGCGCGTCCATTTTATTCTAATTCGGCTGCTCTCTCCATACCCTCCTGCGATCCAGCCTGTATTAATTAGCCAGCAGGATGCGTTATGTTCGGCAATTTTCTGAGACAGGAGATTGGCGTATTCGCTAGGGTGACGCGGCATAAAAGGTGCACCAAAGCATGCCGAAAAAGTGGCCATTGGCTCTGTGACGCCCACCTCTGTCCCAGCGACCTTGGCGGTATATCCGGATATGAAGTGATAAGCAGCCTGATCAGGGGATAGTCTCGATATGGGTGGGAGGACCCCGAATGCATCACATGTCAGGAATACCACATTTTTGGGATGTCCTGCGGTCGAGTCTTCTGTTCTGTTCTCGATGGATTCTATTGGATATGATGCCCTTGTGTTCTGTGTTAGGGTAGAATCGTGAAAATTAGGTATTCCATCGGCGTCAAGTATTACATTCTCCAGGATCGTTGACTCCATCCTCGTAGTCGCGTATATGGCCGGCTCATCCACTTTTGACAAGCCGATCATTTTGGCATAACATCCTCCTTCGAAATTGAATATTCCCTTGTCCGACCACCCATGTTCATCATCGCCGACTAATGCCCTTTCTGGATCGGCCGAAAGAGTTGTTTTACCGGTCCCGGACAGTCCAAAGAATAGCGCTGATCCATTGTCAGAGGTGTTTGCCGAGCAGTGCATGGGCAACATGCCGCGTGAAGGGAGAATGTGGTTCATAATCGTGAAAATGGATTTTTTTATCTCCCCAGCGTACCTCGTACCTCCTATCAGAACCAAGCCCCTGGTCATTGATATTGCAACGAAAACCTCTGAATTGACTCCGTCTTCCTTGGGATTTGCGATCAAAAAGGGTGCGTGAAGAATTGTAAATTCGGGGACATGCGAAAACAGTGAGTCCTTCTCTGAGCGGATGAACATGTTGTGCATGAATGCAGAATGCCATGCGCTCTCGCTAACTAACCTCACGGGCATTGCTATTTCTGGGTCTGCGCCACAATGCATGTCTTTCACAAAAAGTCTCTCTGCAGAATTGAGGTGATCTCGAGTCATTTCCACCAGATGATCGAAAGCCTCGGGCGAAATGGGGCGATTGACATTGCTCCAATGGACGTCTGAGGATAAACCCGGTTCATTTACGATGAATCTGTCATTGGGCGACCTTCCGGTTCGTTCTCCTGTCGTTGCAAGAAGAGCTCCATGGGCAGTTTTGGTTGCCTCTCCTCGCTCGACTGCGATATCTCGGAGTTCTTTTCCAGAGAGATTCCAGTGAACTACTCCCTTTGGATCTAAGCCGTGTGTGCCCAGTGGTGTCGCGTACACTGTCGCAGAGTTCGTTGGCGTCTGCTCGCTCATGGACCTCCGAGTAGAATTTCGGATATGAAAGATTGTGAAGAGGCATTTTGGCCGAAAGATTGCGAACCTTTCATCTCGGTACCCATTCAGCGGTCTAACATGCCCAAGGAGCGGGACGTCGTCCTGCGCAGAAAAAATTTCGATTCAGACGGTATCCTAGAGCTCTCAGGAGACTTGGATTTCAAGTTTGAAGATAGAGGAATAGTGGATAAAAAAAGCAGCTTCGATGACGCTCTTGGCCCCATACCTGAAATCTTCTCGGAAGACCACAAGGTTCCAGATCGATTTGATCTGGCACCCTCGATCAGAGACACTGAGCGACGGGTCAACTGGGTTTTGATGTCGGTTATGGTGATTGCCTACAGTGCCCTGAGCCTCTTGATCGGGTTAGAGATGGATGCGGGGGCTGCAATACCCATATTGCTCGTTCTAGCCTCGATCGGATTGTTCCTGGGGGAAAGGTGGATCAAAGACGTTCATCTAAGATTGCTCGGAATCGCATGGGTGATTATATCCATGAAGATCCTTTATGGAGCAGCTCTGGAACTGGACAATTGGGTTGTTGGATCTGTTCTTCCATTGACACTCCCCCAAGTTGGTTTGGCCCTGTGCTCCTTGGTCTGTCTGAATATCCTGCTGTCCTACAGGTACGATAGTGATGCAGTAGCGGCCCAAGCCACACTGGTTTTGTTGGCAATTGGATCCTCTGCTGGCTCAGTCGCTGGAGAAAACGGCGTCATAATCATGTTACTTGGCTCCATATTCCTGTTGCATTCAATTGCCTCTAACCGCTCTTCTGGAAATTTGGCAGCGCTTGGTATTGCGATGTCAAATCTTTGGTTCGGGATGCATGTTGCAACAGATGGATTTGAAGTCGGTTCCTTGACGATTGTCGCTCTTGAGAGTCCACTGAAATTATTCCTAGCCTTGATCGCTGTTAATTCTCTGAATGCTGTAATGGCGACACGTTTCTCCTCATCTGAGAACTGGTTCTCCTCCGGCTTGGAGTTGTTGGGGATAGGGAAGCCGGGTCTTTGGGGCGTCTCAGTTCTCCTGTCTGTGTCGGGAGCTCTCGTAGTTGTGGGTTCTGTTCGCGAGAATGCTGCCTTTGCTTTCGCAATTGTTGCACTTCTGTCTTTATGTTATTTCGCTTCCTATCTCGTGGTTAGAGGGACAAACAGGTCGAAGGTTTTGCTTTTCTCCGCTTTCTCCATCCTGATATTGTCATCTCTGACAACAGGGATTGAAGTTGGGTTAGTGGGTATCGGCGTAGGGCCATACTGGATATTCTCTGCTGGAACTTGCATCAGTCTGGCCTCTTTGCTATGGAGGTACCAAGGCAAGGTCAGCGACACTGTCCTCTGGACCGGTTCAATAGTTTCGACTGCCCTTGTGCTAGTCATAACTCCCTTAGATGGAACGTATGAAAACGGTCTTTTCTTGGTCGTAATGATCCTCTCAACCATGCACATCGCCGGTGGATTGCTGTCCGTGAAGAGGAAATCCGCATCCCTAGCAGGTGTTTCGATCCTGATTCCTTGGATCTGGCCAGTGTTGATCCTGACTGTGTATGAGGTCATTGCCACAGTTTCTGATGTAAACTCAGATCCAGAAATGAAGATTGGTAGCCTGTTGGAGATCGGAGATCGAATTTTGATTGGTTATTTGTGCGGATCTTCGATATTAGCAGCACTAATCTGCTCAAATTTCAAAAATGCCTCCCTCAATATATCCTCTGGAGTAACCGGGTCTTCCGAAATCTCAGCGGCTGTAAAACAATCTAATGCATTTAACCTATGGAATTTGGCTCTCTGGCTACCAGTATCGAGTACTGTGATTTTGTTCATTGGAGGGCAGTTTTCTCCGGTGGAGGCTCCTATAATTCTGTTTTCTATCTCAATGGTGCATTCCCTATCCTCATTGGTAGGAGCAAGGATAGAATCAACACTTTTCATTCCAGTCGTGACGGGTTTGGGCGGGATGTGTCTGCAGTGGCTGGGATGTGACGCATCAATTGTCATATTGGTCGTAGGACTGTCAGTCCTGACACCCATAGCGATAGGAAAATGGAATCCGACAGAAGATTGGCTTGGGTTCCTAATCCAAGTCGGACCAGTGCTCATATTGATGCCTGAAACAGCAAGCATGAATGTTGTTAATTCAGACCTGCAATGGCTACCTGATCCGGCCACTTGTGTGGTATCCATAGGTGTTTTTTCAGTCTTAACGGCTATGCAAAGGACCTCTCTGCAGCAACGAATACTGCCTCTTTCCACTGTTATTATCGTCCAAACGACTTTGAACAGCATTCTATCATTTTTGGATGGTCGTCTAACTTTAGTGGCACTTTCTCTGACTGCATTCTTCGCTTCTTCAATTTGGTTTGTGACCAAGGGGGAGTTGATTAGGGAGTTGAAGTCTGTCTCCGAAAAAAATCGACGGATACGGGAAGTAGCGGCATCACAGGCCTCCTTATCGATGTCGCAGGATTACCATCCCGTTGTTGAAGAAAGTCGAAGAAAAGGCATGAAGGAGTCACACGGAGAGTCATACATAGAAGAGGTTCGCCACTTCCCTGTCGTAGCTATAAGTGTCATCGGAATTGTTTCAATATCACTTGCGTTGTACTCTTTCTTGACTGGACCAGCGCCCTTTCTACTTCTCTGCGCAGGATCTTTCCTTGTGATCATAGTCATTCTCGAAGGTCAGAGATCAGAAAGAATTGGTATCAGACTGACTGATACTCTGGGGTCAGACACAACTGCGGCCACGGCTGTGATCGGGGTTTCTTGCGCCGTGGTATTAGGCCACACAAATCCATCTTCATCTGTGAGGGATATGACTGACTTTGGTGTGGCCACTGCGCTGACAGTCATGATTGCAATGTCCAGTCTTTGGAACAGTGACAAAGGCCTTGAAGCGCGCAGGGCCATGTTGAACTGGATCGTATATCCTTTGGCATCGACTAGAATCATCGGTTTTGTTCTGATAGGTTCACTTCCAGCCCCACTTGGTGTAAATCCCTTTGACGGAAATATGTTATCTTGGACATATCCATTCGTTCTCCTAGAGGCGGTATTAGCCTTATGCATCTTCCTTGACTTCCTAATTGACCGCCAAGGGGGCCATGAAGGACACAGACGAGGCGCAGATGAGGTATTATTCCCGTTTTCTGTGATTGTGCTATCATGGGGTCCGGCTGGAATTTTAGCAGCTGTGAAAGGAGTCTACAGTACTGTGAAGGGTAGGAGGGAGAGGGTTGCTGCTACGTTGGCCTTGCTTTTACCAA
>CEUU01076934.1_pt1 | contig 23528 bp, 21 predicted proteins | sample 531321 | NCBI WGS metagenome assembly CEUU01 (sample SAMEA2622658, study PRJEB7988) | marine metagenome | isolation source: saline water (ENVO:00002010), including
CGCGCCAGTTGCTCACGAAGTCCGAGTTCGCCCTGCACATGGCCATAAGACATGCCATCCTGCGGACGGTGGCGGTTGAGCTCGTAGATATTTTTCAGTAGCGGTTTCAAAGTCGATGAACTCATATCAGGCATGGCATGCTGAAACTTACAACTGGCCTCTACACCATGGCCCATCAACATGGCCAGCACATCTTCCCAGAGCGACACGTCCATGGGCCGCTGCGGTGGTTTAGACTCCCTTGGCCGCGCAATGCGTTCTTTAGCCTGTGCAACAAAATAGCCCGACTTTGCCTTAGCGGTAACCAGACCTTCCTGCTCCAGCACCCGGTAGGCTTCCTGTACGGTGGAAATGCTAACGCCGTGCTCACTGGCAAGTTGACGAACAGACGGCAATTTATCGCCTGGTGCAAAGTAGCCCATCTGAATGTGTTCTTTTAGCCGCGTGGCCAGGTGCAAATATCTGCTCATCTGTGTATCCGCTAAATATCGAAAACCATACAATCTTCAATATATCAGCACTTTTAAATACAAAACCATACAGTTTGTGGAAATTTGCACCATACAGCCGACTTAAATAGCTATCTGTATGGCTACTTACCCAACTTATTGCATCTAAATAAATACAGATTAATCCCGCATGCTATAACAACAGCCTGCGCTGTAACGCTACTTTAATCACTTACTTTTCAGGGCGCACTTTTATGGAAACCTCATTATTGCTGGGCATTGCCACCTTTGCTTTTATTACTTCCGTTACACCAGGGCCAAATAACATGATGCTGCTGGCTTCAGGGGCACAATTTGGTTTTACCCGCACGTTACCGCATATGCTGGGAATTGTATTTGGTGTGTCTATGTTGTTACTGAGCGTACTGCTTGGGCTCGGTGTGCTGTTTCAGCTTTATCCGGTCATGTATTCGGTGCTGAATGTTGCCGGTGCGGCCTACCTGCTCTGGCTGGCGTTTAAAATTGCCTCAGGCCCGGTTAACGGTATCAGTAGTGATAATGGACGCTCAACTCAGCCCTTCACCTGGTGGCAGGCGGCGTTATTTCAGTTTGTTAATCCCAAAGCGTGGATGATGGCGCTTGGCAGTGTAAGTACTTTTAGCCTGCCAGGTAATGACTACGCCCAGTCCGGCGCGATGATTATGCTGGCCTTTGCACTGCTCGGGTTACCCGCGATTTCACTATGGGCCGGCACCGGTGCGAAACTGCGACTGTGGCTGAATAACCCGCGACGGCAAAGAGGTTTTAATCTGGTGATGGGAGCAGCCACGGCCGCCACATTACTGTTGATTGTGGAGGTTTGATCAGGACGTTATCAGAGGCGGATATTTATACTCCCCGATAATATGAATGGAGATCCCCGCTCAAAAGCATGCGGGGATGACGAAGGATATATATTCGGGGTTAAAAAATTCTCTCATCCCAACTAAATTCTTCTGTCATCTTGGCCACAATGTCTGTCATCCCGTATATGGCCCTCGAGCCGGGATCTCCCGAGAAGGCTGACTCAGCCGAAAAGTGAATCGACAGGTTGTTTAGCCAGCCCCGATAACATATTTGGAGGTCACGGATATTTGCTCTGCAAATTCCGGGAAGACTGAGTGTGGGTCAGCACTTTGCTTTACTGGCGGCGCCAGGTGGTGCCGCCAGCGCCGTCTTCCAGCACAATGCCCAAGGCTGTGAGCTTGTCGCGCGCGGCATCGGCTGCGCCCCAGTCTTTTGCAGCACGGGCATCATTGCGCGCTTTGATAAGCGCTTCGATTTCCGCTACCTCGTCGTCATTGCCTGACTGCATAAAGGCTTTCGGATCGCGCTGCAGGAAGCCCAGAATACCACCAATGCCTTTTAGCACGGCGGCAAGCTTGCCAGCTTCTTCTGCACCAGCATTGCCCTGTGATTTGTGTTTATTTAAATCACGGGCAAGGTCGAACAGCACCGAGTAAGCCTCTGGCACATTCAGGTCATCATTCATGGCTTGCTCAAAACGCTCAAGGTATCCGCCGTAACTCAGGTCTGTGACACTGTCTACTTTTACTCCGCGCAGCGCAGTGTAGAGACGCTCAAGGGCTGATTTAGCCTGGTCGATATTATCCTGGGAATAACTGAGCTGGCTGCGGTAATGGGCCGACATCAAAAAGAAGCGCAGAATTTCTGCATCGTGCTCGCCTAATACATCACGCAAGGTAAAGAAATTACCCAGTGATTTAGACATCTTTTCGTCATTCACCTGCACCATCCCGGTGTGCATCCAGGTGTTTACATAAGGCGTATCGAAAGCACAGCAGGATTGCGCCACTTCATTTTCATGGTGCGGGAAGATTAAGTCAGAACCACCACCGTGAATATCGAAATGCTCGCCCAGATGTTTGTGATTCATGGCACTACATTCAATGTGCCAGCCTGGTCGGCCGTCGCCCCAGGGTGAAGCCCAGGCCGGTTCGCCCGGCTTGGCGGTTTTCCACAGCACGAAGTCCAGCGGATCGTCTTTACCCGCTGCCACTTCAACACGTGCACCAGATTGTAACTGTTCCAGATTCTGTCGGCTCAGTTTGCCGTAATCATCAAACTTGCTCACGTCAAACAACACATCGCCGCTCCCGGCCTGATAGGCATAGCCTCTAGCCACGAGCTTTTCGATGACGTCGATAATCTCGGCCATGTGCCCGGTGACCCGTGGTTCGATATCCGGCTCAACCAGATTCAGCGCAGCGAAATCTTCGTGCATCATGGCTATGGTACGCTCGGTAAGCGCTTCGGTTGTTTCGCCGTTTTCATTGGCCCGGGCGATGATTTTATCGTCCACATCGGTGATGTTACGCACGTACTTAACGTCGTAGTCGAGGTGGCGCAGATAACGCACCAACACATCAAAACTAAGATAAGTACGGGCATGGCCCATGTGGCTGAGGTCGTACACGGTTATGCCACAAACATAGAGTCCCACCTTCCCTTCTACCAGCGGCTCAAAACGCTCTTTCTGACGGGTTTTGGTGTTAAACAGTTGCAACATATCCTAATTTCCTCTTAAACCGGTTTGGGTGGCGAAGTTTAGCACTGTAATTCCCGTCTGACCACGCTCTGGGGCCAGTTATAAACGCATTTTCAGGTGAATAAACAAATAGGTACTTCAGAGGGGTTTTCGCATTCTGGCATTTGGGCTACCATTAGCGGTCTATATAGCCAAAAACTAAATTAAGGTAAGGTTAAACACTATGGTGACGTTTAAAACAAATCACGGCGACATTACCCTGGAACTGTATGCCGATAAAGCACCGAAAACGGTTGAGAACTTTCTGTCTTATGTACAAGACGGTTTTTATGACAACACCATTTTCCATCGCGTAATCGACGGCTTTATGATCCAGGGCGGCGGTATGACGCCTGATATGGAACAAAAAGAAACCAAAGCACCTATCGAAAACGAAGCGAACAACGGCGTAGCCAACGAAGCTGGCACTATCGCAATGGCCCGCACTAACGATCCACATTCTGCTACAGCACAGTTTTTTATTAATGTAAAAGACAATGACTTCCTCAACTTCTCCAGCGAGAGCATGAATGGCTGGGGTTATTGTGCATTCGGTAAAGTAACCGAAGGTATGGATGTTGTTGAAAAAATTAAAAATGTAAAAACAGGCAATTACGGTTATCATCAGGATGTGCCGGTTGAAGCTGTTATTATCGAAAAAGCAGTAGTTAGTGAATAATCTGCACATTGCAGCCTGATAACTGAACACGCTCCGGGGAGTCTGCAGGCTCCCTTTTTAATGCCTAAAAGCTAATAATTAATGCCGTTTACTTATTTTATTGCAGACATACATCTAAGCGCAGAGCGTGATGACATCACCGAGTGTTTACTCACTTTTCTTAAGCAGGATGCCCCGCAGGCGGAAGCACTGTACGTGCTTGGCGATCTGTTTGAGTTCTGGTTAGGCGATGACGACGTCACGCCCTTGTCTGAACGTGTAGCCAGTGCTTTTAAGGCGTTATCGGCGACTACGCCGGTGTATTTTATTCATGGTAATCGCGACTTCGCGATCCGTGAAGGCTGGACCCAAAAAGCGGGCATGACGCTGCTTCCGGAACAGCAGGTGATTGACCTTTATGGCACGCCAACTTTACTCCTGCATGGCGATGAACTGTGCACGTTGGATATCGAATATCAGAAATTCCGGAAAAAGGCCCGGGGATGGTGGTGGCCTCGGTTAGTAGGTGCCCTGCCATTATGGTTACGCCGTAAGCTCGCTAAGCGCGGGCGCAAAACCAGTCAGAAAAACCAGCAAAATCTTACCGCTGAAATTATGGATGTCACCCCCGATGAAGTGGTTTACGTTATGGTAAGACACAATGTTCAGCAACTTATCCACGGCCATACCCACCGGCCCAACATTCACTCACTTACCGTTAACGGCAAACCCGCCCACCGTATCGTGGTAGGCGACTGGTATACCCAGGGCAGTGTGTTAAGAGTTAGTCCGGTTGACGTTCGCCTTGAAAAACGGCAGTTTACGCTTAGCCGGTAATATTCCTGCAACATTAACATCACCATTCTGACAACAAACCTTCATTTATAGGTCAACTATCCTTCACACATCCTGATTAGGCTAATTTTCATTCAACGCTTTGTGTAGCTTGCAACCTGCAAAACCGTCCAGCCGCGTTGATTAAACCTCGTTAAGCAACCCTCGGTTTGCATGACAAAAAATATAAAATGTCATAATTGGGAATACAAAAATGAAATTGATCTTGAAAGCCGCAGCAAGTGCGATAGCCCTTGCCGTTTCTTCAGGACTGCACGCTGATGTTCTGCCTGACACTCAGGCACAAAGCGCGTGGTTTACTGACGCTCAGTCTAAAATTGCACAAAAACTTGAAGTAAACAGCAAGTTTAAGGCAAAAAACGTTATTTTGTTTGTGGGTGACGGCATGGGGGTTTCCACTCTCACTGCTTCACGTATCTTAAAAGGTCAGATGGCCGGAGAGATGGGTGAAGAAGGTTACCTGGCCTTTGAAGAATTTCCGTACACCGCGTTGGTGAAAACTTATAACGTGGATGCACAAACCCCTGATTCAGCCGGTACCATGACCGCTATGATGTCGGGTTTAAAAACCGACGTAGGCGTGATTGGTGTTGACGAAGACATTGAGCGTGGCGACTGCTCGACAGTGGCAGGTAACGAAGTGATTACCGCACTGGAGCTGGCCGAAATTAAAGGCTTGTCTACGGGCATCATTTCTACCGCACGTATTACCCACGCTACACCAGCGGCTACCTATGCAAAGTCTGCCGACCGTAACTGGGAAGATGTATCCGACATGCCTGAAGCTGCAGTAACGGCAGGTTGTAAAGACATCGCCGATCAGCTGGTTAATTTTGAAACCTACCTGGAAGACCGTTATACCGGTATTGATGTAAACGGTATAGAAGTCGCTTTCGGTGGTGGCCGTCGTCACTTCCTGCCTCGCGATGCTGCGTTTAACAGCCCGGATGCCGTTAGCTCGGTAGAAGGCGATCGCACCGATTCACGCGACCTCACCGCAGAATGGCAGGATATGTACGAAAATGGTGTCTATGTTTACGATCAGGCTGGCTTTGACGCCATTGACCCTGCCAGTACCGAGCGTGTATTTGGTTTGTTTAATGAATCTCACATGCAGTACGAAGCAGACCGCGCGAATGATGTGGCCGGCGAGCCTTCGGTTGCCGATATGACCACAAAAGCCATCGATATTCTGGACAATAATGAAAAAGGTTTTTTCCTGATGGTGGAATCTGGCCGTATCGACCATGGCCACCATGCTGGCAGTGCCTACAATGCCCTGACAGACACCCTGGCATTTGAAGCGGCAGTGAAGGCTGCTTACGAAAATACTAATCCTGAAGACACGCTTATTCTGGTTACCGCTGACCACAGCCATGTATTTACCATTGCAGGTTACCCTAAACGCGGTAACCCTATCCTGGGTAAAGTGGTAAATGTTGGCTCTGATGAGCCGGCTATGGCCGCTGATAACATGCCTTACACCACGCTGGGTTACACCAACGGTCTGGGTTTCCAGGACCTGGGTAACGAAACAGATGCCGATGCAATCTATGCTTATGCTGCCAACACCGGCCGTATGGATATTACAAACGTTGATACCGAAGCTTCTGGTTACCACCAGGAAGCCCTTATTCCTTTGGGTTCAGAAACCCATGCTGGTGAAGATATTTCACTGCATGCCACGGGCCCGGGCAGTCAACTTGTCCAGGGCGTTGTTGAACAGAACGTCGTGTTCCACCTGATTAATCAGGCACTGGATCTGGTAGAAGAATAAGCGGAGTAATCATAATGAATTTATTTAAATTAAGTTTAGTGGCAGTAGCCATAATGGGGCTTAGCGCTTGTTCTCTCGACGGTGACGACGGGCGTGACGGTGTAGATGGTATCGATGGTGTTGACGGTACTGCTGGTACCGATGGTGCCGATGGTGCGGACGGTCAAAATGGCGCAGACGGTCAGGATGGCACTAACGGGCTCAATAGTCTCGTAATTCAGACAGCTCTTGCTGTGGGTGATGCAAACTGCCCTAACAGCGGTGTGCAAATTGATTCTGGTCTGGATGCCAACAGCGATGGCGCGCTTACCGGTGACGAAATTGAATCTACCAGTTATGTGTGTGTGCCGGCTTCGACCGAAGTTAGCAATTCAGAGCTGCTTACCTCACTCAATAATGACTGGTTTGTAGCGGCAGCTGCCGAAGTCGAAGCCAACAAAACTGTATGGCTTGAAGCCACTGGCGCGTTAACGACTAACAGCACCAGCTCAGCCAAAGTCGTAGTAACGTCCAAGGAAAATCTGCAACGCACCGTTACTGAAATGCGTGGACAGGCTAAAAACGTCATTTTATTTGTGGGTGACGGTATGGGTGTCTCTACCGTAACCGCCGCACGTATTTTAGATGGTCAGATGAAAGGTCTGGACGGAGAAGAAAACAAACTGAGTTTTGACAACTTTCCGTTTGCAGGGTTAGCGAAAACCTACAACGTGGATGCACAAACACCCGATTCAGCCGGTACCATGACCGCCATGATGTCTGGTGTGAAAACCGATGTAGGTGTTATCGGTGTTGATGAAGACATTGAGCGCGGCGACTGCTCCACTGTGGCCGGAAACGAGCTGGTTACAGCACTGGAACTGGCTGAAATTGCTGGTAAATCTACCGGTATTATTTCAACGGCGCGGATCACCCACGCAACGCCCGCAGCGACTTACGCCAAATCGGCAGATCGTAACTGGGAAGATGTATCTGACATGCCTGCAGAAGCTGTAACCGCCGGTTGTACTGACATTGCCGATCAGCTGGTCAATTTTGAAACTAACCTGGAAGCACGGTTTGCCGGTCTTGATGTAGATGGCATAGAAGTTGTTTTCGGTGGTGGTCGTCGCCATTTCCTGCCTCGCGATGCCGCATTTAACAGCCCGGATGCCGTCAGTGCCGTAGAAGGCGATCGTACTGATAACCGTGATCTGACCGCTGAATGGCAATCCATGTACACCAATGGTGTTTATGTGTTCGATCAGAGCGGATTTGATGGCCTGAGCACCGAAACCACAGAACGTGTATTTGGCCTGTTTAATGAGTCTCATATGCAGTATGAAGCCGATCGTGCCAACGATGTGGCCGGTGAGCCTTCACTGTCTGAAATGACCGAAAAAGCCATTCAAATCCTTGATAATAATCAGGACGGCTTCTTCCTGATGGTGGAGTCAGGCCGCATTGATCATGGCCACCATGCTGGCAGTGCCTACAACGCGCTAACGGATACCATTGAGTTCGCGAACGCCGTTGCTGCAGCCGATGCTATGACCAGTGATGACGATACGTTGATTATTGTAACTGCCGACCACAGCCATGTATTTACCATAGCAGGCTATCCTAAGCGTGGTAATCCTATTCTGGGTAAAGTAGTGAACGTGGGTTCAGATGAGCCCGCTCTGGCTGCTGATGACATGCCTTATACCACATTGGGCTACACTAACGGTTTTGGCTTCCAGAACCTGGGTAGTGAAACAGACGCAGACGCGGTGTACAGCCTGAACATCAATACCGGACGTATGGACCTTACCAGTGTGGACACCACTACTACCGGTTATCACCAGGAAGCACTGGTACCGTTAGGCTCTGAAACCCATGCCGGTGAGGATGTTGGGATTTTCGCCAAGGGTCCGGGTGCCTGGCTGGTGAATGGTACCAACGAACAAAGCGTGATTTTCCATGTAATGGATTACGCTGGTGACATGGTTGAGCAAGCCAACAACGAAGTGGAATAATCCACGACGGTAAATGCCACAGGGCAACCGTAAGGTTGCCCTACTTTGGTTAAAAAAGAGATACCTAAGATGTACAAAACGATTTTTACGCTTTTCGCCTTTTGTTTTGCCCCGCTGAGCTTTGCACAGAGCTGTGAAATCAAGGCTAACGCCCTGGTAGCACGCTACACCGTAAATACTCACAACGCCCGGGGTGAACAACAAAAACTACTCGAACTGTGGCGAAACGAAGGGGTAGTCGCTCACCGCTATCCCCAAACACAAATTACTGAAGCCTGGGAGCTGGTAAATGCTTCCCTGATTAAGCCTACCCGCTATTTTGATGCGCATGCCAGAGCCATTGAATATCAGCCCGGAGAAAAAGTGCACGGTAAAAGCGAAACAAACTGGTCTTTCCGCAATCAGTTATTCAGCGATGAACTCATTGCCACCATGACAGAGACCAGCCGGACTGGCAGTGGTTGTAATACATTAATTACTTTTGAACGAGAGGATAATGGCACCAGACTCACCTTGATTTGGCAGCCGGCACTCAAACTGGCTACTTCATTCACGGCAGAATCAACTCACCAGTCAGTTCACTGGACACTCACAAACACTGAGTTTGATAAACAACAAATTGAGCAATTTTTTGCTGAGCGCTACGCTTATCAAAGCACCGATTTTGCAGATATAGGCGACGACCATACCGACCCGTTTTTAACCAGAATGGTCCACCAGGGGTTTATTGAAAAAGGGGCTTCCGGTTACTACAACAGTGATGGCGACGCGCTGCAAGGCGGTCACCAGCACTAATTTTACTAACAGGTTGCTGAGTACCAAGCTCGGCAACTAATGACTGACTGCGCGTTTGTCGGCAACCGGCAGGCCTGCACCCATCCAGTTCTTAAAACCGCCTTCTAAGTGGCAAACGTTATCCATGCCCATTTGTTGAAGTGTTAGCGTGGCCAGCGCAGAACGCCAGGCCGACTGACAATAAAGAATCAACGGGCCAGACTGACCAAACACCTCACGGTAATAAGGGCTGTCCGGATCAACCCAAAACTCGAGCATACCACGCGGCGCGTGAACTGCTTCAGGGATCATACCGTCACGTTCTAATTCGCGAATGTCTCTGATATCAATAAAACAGGCTTCACTTAACTCATACAGCTCCCTGGCATCTTCCAACGGGATTGTTTTTATTTGCTGCATTGCTTCATCAAGCAATGCTTTATAACCTTTACTGATCGCCATCTGCACTATTCCGGATTTCTAAAACTCAGAGTCTAACCAGCAGACAGATACCCGACAACAAGACCTTAGTGGTATAGCCGAACTGGCGGTTTACTACTGATGTGCTATAAACCAAAGGGTGTGGATTGTTTATCTGGCAGCCCCCTCTACCTTTTAGGACGGCCGCGACATCAGGGAAGGCGACAATGTCAGTATTTCTGTTTACCCAGGCTTATTTTATTTATAGCGTGCCTATTCTCGTTGGGTTAATGCTGTGTACCATAGAAAGCCTGTTTCTGCTGCGCGGTAAATCGTTTTTTGGTTTACTGGATATGCCGCAGCAATTCGGTCAGCCGGAATTAACTCCCTATCACGTTGTTCCGCACATTCTAAAGTTATACGAAGTCACCATTGTCTTCTGGTTGATGGTGTTTTTTATCACTTTTGGCACCAGCGGCATGCTGATCCAGCGCTTGTACTTTGCCTACTGGCAGGCTTATGCCCCCCAGGCCATATTGTTCCCTGTATCGCTGATAATGGCAGCCACTGCTACTGCGGTGGTTATTCACCATCTGGCGCCACATTTACGCAGTTACAACAGCCTGCTTGCAAATCAAGAATACCGGGCGCATTGCTACTATCGTGGGCTACAGCGAGTTTCTCGGCGACGAAGTTCATGCGACGGTCTTTGATCATAACTACCAGTTGCAGAATATTACTGTTCGGGCAATGGAGGCCGGCGAGCGATTGCTGAACGGCGATAAGGTGGTGTTGGTTAAGCGCACCAATGAGAGCTGGCTGGCAACCCGCCACATTGCCCTCGAACAGCACAGTCCTCAATCCCGGGCGAAAATAATCCGCTGATTTCTACTGCCTGGATAGTTTGTCTACGGCACTGATAATCTGTTTGGAGCCGGAGGCAATTTCACTCATCGAAGCTTTAGTTTCTTCCACACTCTGAGCAACTTCATTCAGGGTATCCAGCCCCTGCCTGATGGTACTCACAGCATGCTTGGTTGACTGATCGTTGCGGGAAAATACGGCCATGATCTCTTTGGTCGATTCGGTGGTGCGTGACGCCAGTTCCCGCACCTCATCAGCAACCACGGCAAACCCCCTGCCCTGGTCGCCGGCTCTCGCCGCTTCGATAGCAGCATTAAGTGCCAGTAAATTGGTTTGGTCAGCAATCGCACTGATAGCACTCACCATTTTATTCAGCTCGGTGGACTGTTGTTCCAGTTCACTGATTTCAGACGAAGCTTTGGTCATTTGTTCAGTGAGTGAGGCCAGTGAAGCCACGGTTTCGGTCATTAGCTGCTGCCCTCTATCCGCCTGCGCACCGGTTTCAGCAGACATGGAAGACGCCAGCTCCGCCGCCTCTTTTACCCGACATTCATTGTCTACCTGTTGGGTAACATTACTGGCGAATTTAATGACTTTGTATACTTTGCCGTCATCATTTATCACCGGGTTATATGACGCTTCAAGCCAGACCGGGTTACCATGTTTATCAACCCGCTGAAAACGTCCGGAAATAAACTTACCCCGAGCCAGTGCATCCCAGGTTTGCTGATAATCAGGATCATCAGTCACCACCTTCGGGCAAAACATGCGATGATGCTTGCCGCGGATTTCATTTAGCGAATAACCGGTGGTTTGCAAGAACAAGGAATTGGCTTTGATGATCACACCGGTGGGCTCAAACTCAATAATCGCCATAGAACGGTCAAGCGCCTCAAGAATATCTTCGTTACTCATTGAGGATTGGGTGTCCACTTCCAGACGGGAGCCAAACACATCGATATGATCACACCCCCCCTGCGCAGAGTAATGCGGTTGAACAATGAGCTGCACTGAAGCGTGAGAATCCTCGGCCTTTAAATTGATACTACCGGACCAGTGACGGTGATTATTGATGGCATCAGATAAGTCGCGCAAGGCTTTGGATTTATGCTCGTGGTCGGCAACTAACGATGTAAATGGTACTCCCACAGCTCTGCCTGCACGAGAGCCGAGCACACTTTCATTCTTACTACCACATACTTGTATCACGCTATCGGAGGTTAACTGCCAGTGCAGCAAGTCTTGTTTAAGGTTGTCTGAGGCGCGTTTATATTGAGCAAGCTCAGCCCGCAGGCTGGCAATTTCCGCTTTTAATTTCTGATTGAACATGGATAAAAGGGCTTAGAATAAAACTACATTTCGTTTGAGTATGGCACAAACCGGAGTATGCGCCATTTGCCTGCTTAAAAAGTATATATTATGAAAATCAAAGCGGATTGAAAATTTATACTGCCGGTGCACCACTGTGAAATTTAAAATCGTCATCAGAAGATGAAATCAATTCGGCTTCCACATCAGCAAAGAAGGCAACCCGCTCTGAAATATCAGAGCCAGCAATTTCTTCTGCCAGCGTTAAATAATCCTGATAGTGCCGGGCTTCTGAACGTAACAATGATACATAAAAATCGCCCAGTCTTTTATCTACGTGAGGCGCCAGTGCCGCAAAACGCTCACAGGAACGGGCTTCAATGTAAGCGCCGCAAATTAACTTATCGATAAGCGCCTGGGGCTCATAGGTACGCACATGACGCAGCATCCCCCGGGCATAACGACTGGAGCCAACCGATTCATAGGCAATACCGTACTCCTCCATAATTTCCAGCACCTGATAAAAATGGTGCAGCTCTTCTTTTATCAGCATCACCATTTTATCGATGAGATCCTGACTATACGGCGCACCGGATTTTGGCATCATAGACTTGGTGAGCTTTTCATGCTTGGCGAGTTCACGCCAGTCGCCCTGTTTACGATAGGTAAAATCCTCAAAGGGCTTTAACCAGGCCAGTAGTGCATCACCACTTTCCTTATCCACGGCATATTTGCGAATAAGATACATAGCTGATTGCGCTGCCTTCAATTCGCACACCAGATGATCAAGCAGGACAACGGGCAGGTTCTCCCGTTTCTTAGCCTCGTCTACCCAGCTTTGTGGCGTGGGGCATTTTAAAAATGCATTGATGGGTGATAGTAATTCATTCACCTGAAAATCTCTGACCTTTTATATGCGTAGTTAATAATAAACTTCGTTAGTTTATCACACCGTTTGCCACTGAAATTAGTCTCAGAAAGTATAATCTTTCACTAATTGATAAATCATTCACGGCCGGAGAGCCTTTCAGGTATAGTGTAAATTGGGCAAGTTATCTGACTAGTCTCTTATCTCATTGAAATACTAAAACTAATGAAACGTACTATTAAAATTCTCTTGCCCTTAGCTCTGCTAATCCTAACGATTATAGCGGTTGAAGAGTTCGTTGGCTGGCATACCATTGTACGCGGCTTTAATGATTTACCAGGCAATTATTTATCAGCGGCAATGGGGTTAATGGTATTTTCCTACGTGCTTCGGACCTGGCGTATTCAGGTAAGCCTCACTATAAAGGGCCACTTTAGTGAACTGTTTAAACTATCACTAACCCATAATATCCTGAATATTATGATGCCCATGCGTACCGGTGAAGCCAGTTTCCCTATCTTCATGAAAGCGCAGTTTAATGTGCCAATGTTAACCGCCTCTCTGCATCTGATTATGTTCAGGTTACTGGATTTACTTTGCCTGCTTTGTATTGGCGGTGTGCTGCTATTATGGCAAGACTTTCCGCTCTTCTCACTCGCCATCTGCGGATTATTTGTCCTGGCAATCAGGTATAGTGAGTTACTAAAATTGCTCACTCTGCGGTTAATTCGCAACAGTCATCAACCAGCTCTGGTAAAAATCAGAGACACACTTACACAACTTCCCACATCAGGAAAAACCTATTTTACCATCGCACTGCTGACACTCTGTTCCTGGCTGAGTAAATTAACGGCGTTTGTGTTAATTGTGCTGGGCATATCGGGCTTGTCGTTTCATACCGCATTACTGGGAATTGTGGGGGCTGATCTGTCATCGGTATTACCCATTCACGGTGTCGCGGGCAGCGGCACATTTGAGGGAGCCTTTATTCTGGCAGCAGAAATTGATGGTATCAGTAATCTACAGTCGAGTTTTCCGCAGTTACTCGAAGCCAGTGTTCAGTTACATGTTTTCCTGCTCGGCAGTGCCGCATCAATCTATGCTATGAGCCTTCTGCTGGCTTCACTTATGCCATTGCTAAAACCCTCAGCGGTGGCAGAGAAAAAACAGCCATAAACACCGCTGGCTTATCTGCCTTGGGTTTTGGCCTGCTCTGTTTAATTTATCAACAAAATCTATTGACTTAATTTTCGCTTTGGATAAAACTGAAAATGTTGATTATTTGTTAAATAAATAACAAATTAAAAACATTCTCAGCACTGAGGGAAAGATTATGATCCTGAACCACCTGTGGGGTATTTACACCCACCCAAAAGAAGAATGGCAAGCTATTGATAAACGCCACGAAAACTATTTTTACGCGTTAAGTCACATAGCCATCATTGCACTGATCCCAGCGATCGTCGGGTATTATTCGGCAGCACATTTAGGCTGGAGCGTTGGCGCAGGTGAGTTGATCAAACTCACCCAACAGAGCGCCATGGCCATGAGTGTGGCAATGTATTTTGGCCTGATTGCGGGCGTTATTGCTTTAGCAGCCCTGATGCATGAACTGGCAAAAGCGTTTGATACCTCACCTACTTACACCCAGTCTCTGGAATTGGCAGCCTATACGGCCACGCCTTTATTTATGGTTGGCTTCGCCGGCCTGTATCCTGAATTATGGTTTCTTATGTCGGTAGGGCTGGTAGGCTTATCCTATTCGGTTTACCTGCTGTATTCTGGTGTACCAATTATGATGCACATCCCGGAAGAAAAAGGCTTTATCTATTCAAGCTCGGTGGTAACTTGCGGTCTGGTGCTGTTAGTGATCCTGATGGCAAGTTCAGTGATTTTATGGAGCATGGGCCTTGGCCCGATTTATATGCACTAGCCTCCCTTCTTCAACGCATTAAAAAAGCCGTTCATGTGAACGGCTTTTTAGTATCTGCGCTACCAGTTACGCTTCGAAGTTATGCATATCCAGGTTGGATAATTCAGCCTGAACAACCGGCGCCTTTCTGGCCTGATCGTTACGGGCGGCATCGATGCGTTCCAGGTATGCCTGGTCTACGTCACCGGTAATGTAGTTGCCATCGAATACCGAAGTTTCAAAGCGTGAAATTTGCGGATTCTCGTGCTGAACGGCAGCGACCAGGTCGGAGATATCCTGGAAGATCAGACCGTCGGCCTGGATCAAATCAGAAATCTGGTCAATCTCACGGCCATAAGCAATCAGTTCGTTAGCTGATGGCATATCGATACCGTACACATTCGGGAAACGAATCTCAGGTGCTGCAGAAGCGAAATAAACCTTCTTCGCGCCCGACTCACGAGCCATCTCGATGATTTGGCCGGAAGTGGTACCACGAACAATGGAATCGTCAACCAGTAGTACATTTTTGCCTTTAAATTCAGAGGAAATCGCGTTCAGCTTACGGCGAACCGATTTCTTACGCTGAGTCTGGCCAGGCATAATAAACGTACGGCCAATGTAGCGGTTTTTAACGAAGCCCTGACGATAAGGTAAATCAAGGGTAATGGCAATTTGTAGCGCCACATCCATGGAAGTTTCCGGAATTGGGATTACCACGTCAATATCAAGGTCGGCCCATTCCCGAGCAATCTTTTCACCGAGCTTTTTACCCATGTTTACGCGGGAGGCGTACACAGAAATACCGTCAATGAACGAGTCAGGACGGGCAAAGTATACAAACTCAAAGATACACGGTGAAGTCAGTGGCGTCTGGGCGCACTGTTGGGTGAACAACTCGCCCGCTTCGGTGATAAATACGGCTTCGCCCGGTGCTACGTCACGAATAAACTGAAAACCTACGGCATCCAGTGCAACACTCTCAGAGGCAACCATATATTCTTCGCCCATTTCGGTAATACGCTTGCCCAGCGCCAGCGGTCGAATACCATTGGGATCGCGGAATGCCACAACACCCAAACCAATAATTGCCGCCACACAGGCGTAAGCGCCGCGGGCTTTATTGTGAACATTAGTGACCACTTCGAAGATATCTTTGGGTGACACTGTCAGCCCGGTGGTCCGCTGTGATAACTCGTGGGCAAAAATGTTCATCAGAATCTCTGAGTCTGATGTGGTATTGATATGCCGGCGCGCTATTTTGGCGACTTCGATTTGTAAATCGAGGGCATTGGTGAGGTTACCGTTGTGGGCAAACGCCATCCCGAAAGGAGAGTTGACATAAAACGGCTGAGCTTCTGCGGAACTGGAAGAACCGGCAGTGGGATAGCGACAATGACCAATCCCCATGTTCCCTGTGAGGCGCTTCATATGACGGGTGTGAAACACATCCCGAACCAGTCCATTGTCTTTACGCAGATTAAACACACCGTTGTCTATCGTCATGATACCAGCCGCATCCTGACCACGGTGCTGTAAAACGGTTAAACAGTCATAGAGTGACTGAGCAACTGGTGTTTTACCAACTATTCCGACAATACCACACATGTAGGTTACCTATTTAAGCGGGAGTTAAAAAACTGGAGCTGTCTTTTACGTAACTAAAAAACCACTCAATAATAATTGCAAATTCCGGCACTAGCACCGACTCATCCCACCAGTCTGATGAGGCTGAAGGCGTAAATGTATCCAGGAAAAATAATAGCGCACTTACGATCAGAATGCCGCGCAATGCGCCAAAAACTGCACCGAGTGCTCTGTCGGTGCCAGACAGACCGGTGGCCTGAACCAGTTGACTGATGGTGTAATTCAGCAAGGCACCGAGCAATAGCGTTGCCACAAAGAGTGCGGCGATGGCCGCGCCGTTACGAATAAGTTCGTCACTGATGCGCGTGAAGTAAACGGCAAGGTCGGCATAAAATTGGCTGGCAACAAACATGGCGGCAAACCAGACTGCCAGTGAAACAGCTTCTTTGACGAAGCCGCGCACCAGACTGATTAGCGTGGAGAGCGCTATCACACCTAAAATCGTGTAATCCAGCCAATTCATTTGAAGATTCTTACCCGTCCTGTTAACGATGCGTTAGGCTGTTAAGCCAAACCTCATCGCGTCAAATTCGCGCGCATTCTACCAGAAGTCTGCCTGATTACCAGTGCCGAAATTTTATCCAGTCACCGGCTGTCAACAATTCTGTCCTGAGTGAGCCTGTTGATTTAGCTGTTTACACTGAAGCGGGTTACTTTGCCTCGTAAGCCGGTTAATTCCTGAAGGTGAGATAAGGCACCATCCAGTTCGCGTTTGTTCAGATTGGGCCCTACAAATACTTTGGTTAACGGCCCGGAACTGGTTTCGATAGGCCGGCTGAACGCACGGTAACCGGCGTTTTCCAGCTTATCCAGTAATTGCTTCACGTTTTTCTGATGCCTGAAACTGCCCAGTTGAATCACCCAGCTGTTGTTTTGCTCAGATTCTTCCGGGGCTTCCACCACGGTCTGGCGTGCCAGATCATCATTAGGCGAATTATTCACCTTAGCCGTGCTGTCGCTTCTTGTCTCCGGCGCAGACTCAGCGGGGCTATCGGGCTCATCAACCGGCTTTTCGTTAACAATTTCTACCGGACGCTGCGCTGAAGCCTCCACCCGTTCATCAGGAAAAGGTTCGGGGTTTACAATAGGCTTCTTGGCTGGTGCCGACGGAACATTAACAAACACGTCCCCATTGCTGGATTTTTTACCATCCAGCATGTCTGGTAATATGATTACCGCTACTGCTACCAAAATAACAGTGCCCACCAACCTGTTCTTTAACGCTGCCGCCACTACCTGTGATCCTGTTATGAGTTTTGTGTATTGTGCGGTAACGCCAGGATATCTGCAACTGTATGAAAAGAACCTACCACTAAAATAAGGTCTTCGCTGTGTGCATCCTGACGAGCAGCCTCATAAGCCTCGGTCACAGCCGGGAACAAACGCTTTGGCGTATTTTCCACGGCTGCCGCCAGCTTTTCGGCTGACAGTCCACGAGGACCATGTGTTGCAGCCAGGTACCACTGCGGCGCGAAACGCTTAAAAGGGGCTAGCGAAGCCGCTGGCGCTTTATCGTTGAGCATCGCCACCACAATATGTAACTGCTTAAATGTTTTGCTATCGAGCCACTCAGCGAGAGATTCGGTGGCCTGAGGGTTATGACCAACATCCAGATAGGTAGCCGGATGTTTGGCAATCAGCTGACGACGCCCGGGCAACTGTGTGTTCGCAACTGCCCGTTGCATAGTCGCATCACTTACGGTGAAACCGGCATGTTTGAGTACGGCCAGTGCCGTAGCGACATTGTTCAGCGGAATAGCGGTATCCGATAGTTCTAACGTCTGCTTTGCGGCATTAAAAGTAACAGTACCGTCAGTGCTACGGGCAATACTAAATTCCTGACCCTGCCACCAGGCATCTGCATTCAGAAGCTTTACTGCCTCGCGCAGTGTATGCGGGGGCTCAGGTTCGCCGATCACTACTTTACCGCCATGGCGAATGATCCCAGCCTTTTCTACAGCAATCTTTTCCCGCGTATCACCCAGCCAGTCCTGGTGATCAAGCCCAATACTGGTTATCACCGCACAATCCGGAGTGATTATATTTGTAGCGTCCAGTCGCCCGCCCAGGCCAACCTCAAGCACAACCACGTCGAGGTCTGCAGCCATCAGCATCAACATAGCCGCCAGCGTACCAAACTCAAAGTAAGTTAAGGTGATATCGCCACGGGCTTGTTCCACTTGTTCAAAAGCATCACAAAAAGTATCGGCATCTGGTAACGCGCCATTAATACGCACGCGTTCGCGGTAATCGAGTAAATGGGGGGAGCTGTATACGCCGACTGACTGACCTTCAAGAAGCAAGGCATTTTCAATCAGGGCAGAAGTGGTGCCCTTACCATTGGTACCACCAACGGTGATAACCCGGGCGTCGAAACGAAGATTAAGCCGTTGCGCTACTTCGTTTACGCGATCCAGACCCATATCAATGGCACTGGGATGAATGGACTCAAGATATTCGAGCCATTGCGTTAGAGTTTTACTCATAAGAGATATAAAGCCCTGAATTAATCAGGGCGATGTAATTTGGCCAGAACGCTGTGCATCTTATCGCGCATTTCGCGGCGATCCACAATCATATCGATTGCGCCTTTCTCCAGCAGGAATTCACTGCGCTGGAAGCCTTCAGGCAGTTTTTCACGTACGGTCTGTTCGATCACCCGCGGGCCGGCGAAACCGATTAAGGCTTTGGGTTCTGCAACGTTGATATCGCCGAGCATTGCTAAACTGGCCGATACGCCGCCCATGGTCGGGTCAGTCATCACAGAAATATACGGTAAGCCTTTCTCGCTCAGCTTGGCCAGTGCCGCGGAGGTTTTCGCCATTTGCATCAATGACAGTAACGCTTCCTGCATCCGCGCACCACCACTGGCAGAGAAACATACCAGCGGGCAATTAGCGGCAATGGCTGCATTCACTGCAGCAACAAAACGAGCGCCAACTACCGACGCCATAGAACCGCCCATAAAGGCAAACTCAAAGCTGGCAACCACAATCGGCATGCCTTTCAGTTTGCCCTGCATAACGATTAACGCATCTTTCTCATTAGTCGACTTCTGAGCTGCCGTAATACGGTCTTTATAACGCTTGGAGTCTTTAAACTTGAGAACATCCTGCGGCTCGAGGTCGCCGGCAAGTTCCTGACGATCACCAGCATCGAGGAAGGCATCCAGTCGACGACGGGCGCCAATGCGCATGTGGTTGTCACATTTCGGACAAACTTCCAGTTGCTTTTCCAGGTCATGCTTGTACAGCACGGCCTGACAGCCATTACATTTCGTCCAGATACCTTCAGGAACGTTACCTTTGGTGGAAGTTTGTGTCTTTGGAAGAATTTTTTGTATCCAGCTCATGCCAGAGATGTCCTTTTAGCTAACCTGTTACGCCGGCTTTTTATGCTTGTTCGTGCCCGGTACAGGATGATGAAATAATAAACGATGGATTATATCCGCATATTGCGACATATTAGAGCATATTCAACGCAATAGCGAAAAATAAAACTGGTCTAAGAAGTACGAATATTTATACGTATAAACGGTTTTATTGGCATGGCCTAATGAATTTTGCTGTTAATTTCGCCAATGGCCAGCCAGACAATCCGCAGGCGCTTAATTATCCGGCAAAAACAGTGGGCCGAGTACTGCACGCGGTAAACCGTAAGCGGCGGGATAATCCACATCTACCAGATATAAACCGTTTGGTTTTGCTGTAGCGGCGGCCAGGGTTCGGTCTTTACCAGCCAGCAAGGTGGCAATCCAATCGAGAGGCTGATGGCCGCTGCCAATTTCTACCAGCGAACCCACAATATTGCGCACCATGTGATGTAAAAATGCATTGGCACTGATATCCACAATCACATAGCAGCCCTGGCGGGTAACGGTTACCTTGGTGACATTTCGAAACGGCGTTTTAGACTGGCAAAGTGATGCTCTGAAGGCACTGAAGTCCTGCTCACCCAGCAATGCCTGAGCCGCCTCATGCATGCGTTTTTCGTCCAAATCGCGGTGCACATGGGTAACCCCGTGGTGCAGAATTGCCGGGCGCATTTTGTGATTATAGATGATGTAACGATAACGCCTGCCGGTAGCTGAAAAACGGGCATGAAAGTCATCTCCAACCTCACAACACCACTTCACTGCTACAGAATCCGGCAGATTCGCATTTACGCCCATGGTCCAGGCTTTGAGTGGCCGCACTACCTCACAGTCGAAATGTACCACCTGACCAGTAGCGTGAACGCCGGCATCGGTTCGTCCGGCGCACTGCACCTCAATAGTGGTGTTGGCTACTGTCGACAGCGCTTTTTCTAAATAGCCCTGCACACTGGGCACTTCCTGCTGTCGTTGCCAGCCAAAGTGCTGGGCACCATCATATTCAATACCAAGGGCTATTCGGGTCATGTCTTCTGTTGCTTTGCGTTGCTAAGAGGCGCGTAAGTTTACGTAAAGCGAAGCCGTTGGGCAATCCGGATAAACAGGAAGTTTGGCAATTGCCGGCAGGAATTTGGGGCAAAGCAGCAGCTCAGCCCCACATACTTTTGATTATTGACGGTAGTCCACGCCGCTGTTTGCAGCGTACCAGGCAAACAAGGTGTAAATGGTGGTATTTACTTTCAGGGCATTCTTATCCACCTTATCGAGGGTGTCGTTTTCGGTGTGATGATAGTCAAAATAATCGAGGCCATCCGGTGCAAAGTTAAACGCCGGCTGCCCCGCTTCGCCCAGCAAGCTCATGTCCGACTGGCCTTTGGCGGTATTGGTACTTGCCAAACCTACGCCCATTGGCGCCAGGTAATTGACAAAGTCACGCACCGATGCGAGCGCTTGAGGCCCTACTCCCGGCTCCAGTTCATAAATGCGCCCGTTGCCGAAATCCCACTCAGCGCCAAGCATATGTTGCGACATATCGTCTTTGTGTTGAGCCACATAGTCGCGCACACCTACCAGACCAATTTCTTCAGCCGCAAACAAAATAACCCGAATAGTGCGCGCCGGACGCTGCTCCATGTTGGCAATGTAATGCCCGGCCGCCAGCACGATGCCAATACCAATACCATCATCAATAGCACCAGTACCCACATCCCAACTGTCGATATGCGCGCCCAGTGTAATCAACTCATCAGGCTGTTCAGCGCCGGTCACCTCACCAATGACATTAGCGATAGTAACAGTGTCACCGGTTGGGCCGCTGGCGCTGGTATTTAATGAAAACGTGACTGGCTGTCCACGGCGTAACATGTTTTCCAGCAGATCCGCATCAGGGTTAGATAACGCCACCGCCGGTATTTTTGCCACACCCTCTTCGTAGCGCATCATTCCGGTGTGACCAATGCGGTCGGTGTCTGTGCCTACCGAGCGCATAATAAACGCCAGCGCGCCTTTTTTGGCCGCTGCAGAGGCGCCAGCCACTCTGGCCCCAACCGCTTTACCATAGCCATGCCCATCAATATGGCGTTCCATTCGGTAGCCAACATAAGCAATCTTGCCTTTAAGGCTGCCTTGTGGCGCGGCCTGCAGTGCTGTTAAATCGTCAAAGAATGCCACTTCGGCGTTAATGGTCTGGCCATTGGTACCAACACTGCCACCCAGTGCAATAGCTACCACTTTGTGGGGGTAAGGCGAGGTTATACTGGCCGTGAGGTCGCCGCGCTGCCACAGTTGCGCCTGGCTTTCCTCAACCCACACTTTATCAAAACCCAGAGCCTTCATCTTCGCCACGGCCCAGTCGGTTGCCGCATCGGCTCCCGGCGTGCCAACCATTCTGGCCCCCACTTCGGTGGTTAAGGACTCTACAATGTCATAAGAAAGGGTGGATGAACTGACATCTTGTTTAATGGTGTCGAGTACTTCGGTTTGCACTGTTTGCCGTGCTTTAAGACCCGGTGATGCCAGCCCGATGGCAGTAAGACCAATTGCCGCGGCTAACAGGGTGACTAATTTATTTTTCATTACTATCAGCGTTCGTCGTTTGATGTGTTATTTGCCGAATTTATTGTGCGCCAAATACAGAATGTAAAGAATGCCAATGCCATGACTGGCCGAAAAATTATGATGAAGGAAAAGGCGGTCTACTTTGCTAGCGTTAATTTTGGTAATTACGCGTCAGGGCATTCGGTAGAGCGTGGTAAGTTCACCATCTGAACTTTTAAAGGTAAACGTTTCAGCGGTTAGCTCGATGATTTCATCACACCAGAACTCGCCAACAAAATCGGTGATGGGGCTGGATTCGGTAATGGTAAGACAGGAAAAAGTGCCGAATTTCACTTTTAACTCGTAGTCGGCCCGAACTTTATAGCTGAAATCAGTCTCAGGATACGTGCCCCACGACACCAGCGTGCCATCTTCAAGGTATTTATCGTAGCCCCAGAAGGTTTTGCCGCCATCATCAGAGTTTCCCCAGGTGCCAACCAGTAGTGAAGTGTCTATCTGTCTGGCAAAAACTCCGCAGGAAAACTCAGTAATATCCCGCAGACAAATAATTTCATCACTGCTTTAGCCATTACATTGCCTGCACTACAAGGTTTCAATGAGTTTTCTGGCTTCCGCCTGTTGTGCTTCAGAGCCTTTACTCATGACTTCTTCAAGCAACTCTTTAGCCGCTTCCGGATCATCCATTTCAATGTAAACCCGGGCCAGGTCGAGGTTAGCGTTCTGACCCGCGTCTTTATCGATATCAAATACGTCATCGTCGTCGCTGACGCCGCTGAACTCAGATAAACTGACATCGAGGTCCAGCTCTCTCTCATCTTCGGCCTCCGGCACATCGTCGGCTTCCGCCATGAGGGTTTCCACGTCAACGTATTCTTCCTCGGGCGTTGCAGGCTCTTCTGCAACTGGCTCCGCGTCTAACGATTCTTCGGTACTTTCTGGCTGCTCACTGAACAGTGCATTTAAATCAAGGTCCGGATTATCCAGTGCCAGCTCTTCGATTTCTTCTTCTGGCTTAGCTTCGTCTTCGTTATCGATGGCACCAAGCAGCTCGTCAAATTCGCTGTTATCCAGCTCATCCAGAATAGCGGCTTCTTCACCTGAATCGCTGTCGTTCAGCCACTCATCAAGGCCCGGGACATCCTCAAGCTCATCGAAATCACCCGGTCGGCTGGAACGCTCTTGCTGAGTATCACTCTCTCCCGGTAATACACCATCCTGCTCCTGTTCCAGTTCGAAACTATCAATTTCACTCTCAAAATCTTCCAGTGCCTGGTCGAGAATGTCGTCATCAATATCGTCTGACTGCTCTGGTTCAGCTGATTCAGTTTCACCGGATAACGACGGAATGTCATCCATCATCTGCCGATCAAATTCGGCCAGGGCTTGATCTAGCGCGTCATCACTCAGCTCGTCACTGTTATCAGTATCTTCACTCGGCTCTGGCTCTGGCTCTGGCTCTGGCTCTGGCTCTGGCTCTGGCTCT
>CEUU01036101.1_pt1 | contig 23433 bp, 19 predicted proteins | sample 531321 | NCBI WGS metagenome assembly CEUU01 (sample SAMEA2622658, study PRJEB7988) | marine metagenome | isolation source: saline water (ENVO:00002010), including
GAACAACCTTTTTTCCCCAACTCATCATGAAGAAGACGCACAAAGGCATCGCCAAGCGGTTCAAGGTCACAGGTACAGGCAAAGTGAAGTTTCGCAAGCCCGGCCAGAGGCACTTGCGCCGCAAGCGTACCACCAAGCAGGTACGGTCGGGACGGCAGGACCAGGTCCTGGCCGATGGAATGGCCCGCCGCGTAATCAGGGCGATCACCTGACCCATTTCCGCCAAAAGATAAGGAGAACTCCTCATGCCAAGAGCACGCAACGTACCCGCTACCCGCAAACGCCGCAAGAAGGTCCTCAAGAAGGCCAAGGGATACTTCGGCAACAAGTCACGCCTCTTTCGCTATGCAAAGGATGCCGTCGATCGGGCCGAGGCCTACGCCTACTCGCACCGCCGCAAGCGCAAGTCGGAATTCCGCCAGCTCTGGATCGTCCGGATCAACGCGGCCTGCCGGGCCGAGGGTATCCGTTACGGCCAATTCATGCATGGGCTGACCAAGGCCGGCATCCAGCTGAACCGCAAGGTCATTTCCGAACTCGCCATTCACGAACCCGATTCCTTCAAGGAACTGGTCGGGAAGGCAAAAGCCGCAATCGAGGCCTAAGGGCCCGTTCTTTTTTTTCGGCGTGGAGAAGGATCTCCAAGCCATTGTCGCCCAAGCGGAGGCAAGCCTTCAATCGATTGCATCCCGGGCGGACTGGGAACAGGCCAAGGCATCCGTCCTCGGACCCAACGGCGCCCTGACGCAGGCGGCCAAGGGAATAGCCGACCTGCCCAAGGAAGAGAAGCCCGCCTTCGGCCAGGCCCTCAACCAGGCCAAGGGACGGATCGAGGAGCTTTTCGGCAACGCTCTCGCGGCCCTCGACGAACGGGCCGACCTCGAGTCCCTTGGCGAAAAGGTCGACCCCACCCTGCCCTCGACTTGCAGCCTGAACGGTGGCACGCATCCCCTGACCGACGTTCGCCGCAGGATCGTATCCATCTTCCGAAAGATTGGATTCACCGTGGCCGAGGCAACCGAGGTGGAAACCGAATGGTTCTGCTTCGATGCCCTCAATACGCCCGAGGATCATCCCGCCCGTGATGCCCAGGACACCCTTTTCTTCCCTCCCGATTCGCAGTGGTCCAACGTTTCCCGAAAGGGCAAGGAGGCCCACGTCCTGCGCACCCATACCTCATCCGTGCAGATCCGCAGCTTGCTCGTGGAATCGCCACCCCTGCGGATCATCGCCCCGGGGAGGTGCTTCCGTCGGGATACCGTGGACGCCACCCACTCGGCCAACTTCCACCAGACAGAGGGGCTCTACGTAGACCGCAAGGTCACGGTCAGGGACCTCAAGGGCGTGCTCGACTATTTCCTCAAGGAATTGTTCGGAAACAAGCTGGAGACGCGCCTGCGGCCCAGTTTCTTCCCCTTCACCGAGCCCAGCTTCGAGGTCGACCTGAAGGGACCGAACCTGGGCAAGCTGAGCGACCGGTGGATTGAGATCATGGGATGCGGAATGGTCGACCCGGAGGTTCTCCGCCTCGTCGATCTCGACCCGGCCGAATGGACCGGGTTCGCCTTCGGGCTCGGCATCGAGCGCGTGGCCATGATCCTTCACGGCATCGACGACATCAGGCACTTCTACCAGAACGACCAGAGATTCCTGGCCCAGTTCTCAAGCGGATCATGAAGGTAAGCGTCGAATGGCTGAGAGAATACGTCGAATTGCCCGACTGCGCCGACGAATTGGTCGACGTCCTCCCCATGCTTGGGATCGAGGTAGAGGAGGACGAGGAGGATGCCGGCGCCTCGCTCGACAAGGTGGTGGTGGGCGAAGTCCTGAGCAGGGAGCCTCATCCCGAGGCCGACCGGCTGAGCGTTTGCTCGGTAGAAGTCGGTGCCGACGAGCCCGCGACCATCGTTTGCGGAGCGACTAATTTTTCTCCCGGAGACCGCGTGCCCGTCGCCTTGCCCGGGGCCAAGCTTCCGGGAGGCTTCAAGATCAAGAAGTCCAAATTGCGGGGCGTGGCCTCCGAGGGTATGATGTGCAGCGCCAAGGAACTGGAGCTGGGCGACGACGAATCGGGCCTTCTCCTGCTCCCCGGCTCCCCCGGGATCGGAACCCCCGTGGATAGCCTTTACGCCAAGGACAAGACCCTCGAGCTCGAGGTAACCGCCAACCGGGGGGATTGCCTCAGCCATTTCGGGGTGGCCCGCGAACTGGCCGCCCATTACCAGACGGGCCTCAAGTTTCCCGAGGTTTCCGTCGATACCAGCCAAGTCGACCGGCCCGGCGACGCAAACCTGGTTGACGAGTTGACCCTGGAAACGGTGAATTGCCCCTACTACAAGCTCTACTCGATCAAGGGGGTCAAGATCGGGCCCAGCCCCGACTGGCTCAGGAGCCGGCTGGAATCGGTCGGACTGCGGGCCATCAACAACGTGGTGGACGTAACCAATTTCGTTCTCATGGAGACGGGACAGCCTCTGCATGCCTTCGATGCTTCCAAGATCAAGGGGCGGGCCATCCGGGTGCGCCAGGCCGAGGAGGGTGAGAAGATCACCACGCTGGACGACGTCGAGCGTACGCTCGATCCTGAAATGATGGTTATCGCGGACACCCAAAGGGCCCTTGTGGTGGCGGGCGTCATGGGGAGCGTGGATGCCGAGGTCGACGATTCGACCGTGGACGTCGTTCTGGAATCAGCCTGGTTCGCGCCGGGCAACGTGCGGGCAACCTCCCGCCGGCTGGGCCTTCATTCGGACAGCTCCCAGAGGTTTTCCCGGAACGTCGATCCGGAAGGGTTGAGCTATGCCGCCGAAAGAGCGGTTTCGCTCATCCTCGAAACAGCGGGAGGCGAACTGGTCCCCGAGCACGTCTGCGCAGGCTCCTCGCCGCGCGCAGAGAGGACGATTGAAATCGAAAAGAGCTTCGTTGAAGAGACCTGTGGCTTCGAGGTGGACTCCAAGGACTTGACGGGTTCCTGGGAGCGCCTCGGTTTTACCGTATCGGGAAAGGATCCCTGGACCGTATGCGTTCCCTCCTTCCGCTGGGAAGTGGAGCGGCCGATCGACTTGGTGGAGGAATTCCTCCGCATCCACGGGACGAACGAACTGGAGGTTCCATCCCTTTCATCCCCCGCCCTTCTACGGGAGAACGCCCCCAGTTACGACTTCTGCAACCGGGCCATCGACAACCTCGTTGGACAAGGCTTCCAGGAAACCTGCAACTACAGCCTTCGCTCTTCGGAGGAAACGGCTTCCTGGTTTCCCCAGCTGGAATGCGAAAAGGTCGCCCTCCACAACCCTTTGACTTCCGAGCACACGCACGTCCGGCCCTCGCTTCTGCCCGGCCTTGCCGACGTCCTGGCCCACAACCAGAAAAACCTCAACGACCTCCAGGGAGTGTTCGAGACCGGACGGGTCTTCCGCCCCGGGCCGAGAGGAAACCTGGAGTGTATCAGCGTGGCCTTCGCCACCCTCGCCCAACCCGGATCGAGGCAATGGAAAGAGGGACAGCCGGTCGACTTCTTTACCATCAAGGCCATTTTGTCTAGGCTCATGGCGGCAACGGGACTAAGCCTCCCGAAGGACGACTGGAAGACCTTGGCCGACGACGACTCCTGGCAGGACGGGCATTCGGCCTCCATCGGTGACTGCAACCGCAACAAGCTCCAGGTCACGATCGGCATCATCCGCCTGTCCCTGAGCAAGCAAAAGGAGGTACGTGGCCCCGTCTTTGCGGGCGAGTTGCTCATCGACCCCGTTTTTCTGGCCAAGAGAAAAAAACCAGTTGCCTTTCAGCCCTTCAGCTCCTTCCCACCCGCCATCAAGGACTTGGCTCTGGTAGTGGATGGAGCGGAACCTGCCGAAGCGGTCAGGAAAGCGGTCGAGAGAGTGGCCACCGAGGTCGGTTCCGGCGCATTCGAGGTGGGTCCGGTATCCATTTTCGACCTTTTTGAAGGAGAGGGCCTTCCAAAGGGTAAAAAGAGCGTAGCCTGCTCCATGCGCCTGCGGGCTCCCGACCGCACCCTGAGCGAAAAGGAAGTGAACGAGGCTTTCGACTCGATCGTCGAGAAGATACAGGCTGAAACCCCATACGAACTAAGGCAGTGAAATGAGCGGGCAAAACGAAATGGACATAGACTACGTCTCGAACCTCGCCCGGATCGAACTGACGGCCGCGGAGCGGGAAAAGTTCCAGGGACAGCTCGGCGACGTCCTCAAGTATTTTGAAAAGCTCCAGGAGGTCGACGTGGAAGGGGTCGAGCCCACGGCCCATGCCTTTCCCCGCTACAACGTCTGGGATGAGGACGAGCCAAGGGAGGGCCTACCTCTGGAATCCGTCCTTCGCAATGCCCCCAAGTCCCGCAACGACCAGGTCGTCGTCCCCAAGGTGGTCGAGTAGCGCTCAACGATCATGAACCCGGATTCCCTCATTGCCAAGACCGCGAACGAGTTGGGGCGGGACCTCGAGTCCGGGGCCTGCAAGGCCGAGGAGATCGCCGCCGCCTACCTCGAACGCATCGAGCAAGTCGACGGCAAGGTCCACGCCTTTCTCCATCGCGACGATGAGAATTTCCTCGCCCAGGCCCGGGCTTCCGACGAAAGAAGGGCCAAGGGAGAGACCCTCGGGCCCCTGGATGGGGTTCCCGTTTGCCTCAAGGACGTCATCTCGGTGGAGGGTCAGCCACTTACCGCGGCGAGCAGGATTCTCGAAAACTACGTCTCGCCCTACGATGCAACCGTCACGCGTAAGCTGAAGGAAGCCGGCGCCGTCATCGGCGGACGGCTGAACCTCGATGAGTTCGCCATGGGGTCATCAACAGAGAACTCGGCCTACGGTCCGACCCGCAACCCCTGGGACCTGGAACGAGTTCCCGGCGGGAGCAGCGGTGGAAGTTCCGCCGCCGTGGCGGCCCGGGAGGCCCCGCTCACCCTCGGCTCGGATACCGGCGGATCGATCCGTCAACCGGCCTCGCTTTGCGGCGTGGTCGGCATGAAACCGACCTACGGAATGGTCTCCAGGTACGGCCTGGCCGCCTTCGCCTCCTCTCTAGACCAGATCGGCCCATTCTCCCAGACCGTGGAGGACGCCGCCCTTCTCCTCGAGACGATTTCCGGGCATGATCCGCTCGACTCCACTAGCTACCCCACGGAAGTACCGTCCTATTCACGGGCCCTGCGTGAGGATACTTCCCCCTGTACCCTCGGCCTGCCCAAGGAATTTTTCGGCGAGGGCATGGACGACGAGGTCCGCCAAGCGGTGGAAAAAGCGATCGATTTCTTCAAGACGGAGGGCTACGAGATCGTCGAGGTTTCCCTGCCTACAACCGATCTCTCGGTTCCCGTGTACTACGTCGTCGCTACCGCGGAGGCATCCTCCAACCTCGCCCGCTACGACGGCATCCGCTACACTTCCCGCAGCGAACGGGCCGAGAATGCGGTCGACGTCTATGCCAAGAGCCGGGGGGAGGGCTTCGGCGAGGAGGTCAAGCGGCGCTGCATCCTCGGTGCCTACGGCTTGAGCAGCGGATACTACGACGCCTACTACCTTAGGGCCCAAAAGACGCGTACCCTCATCAGGCAGGACTTCGACCGCGCTTTCGAGAAGGTCGACGCCATCCTGACCCCCACCTCCCCGACCCCGGCCTTCAAGTTCGGGGAAAAGAGCGAAGACCCCATCTCGATGTACCTGAGCGACGCCTATACAATTTCCACCAACCTAGCCGGCCTGCCCGGCATATCGGTCCCCTGCGGCTTTACCGAGGCGGGCTTGCCCATCGGTCTCCAGCTGATCAGCAAGGCCTTTGAGGAAAGCCATCTGCTGGCCGTTGCGCACGCCTACGACCGCGAGCATCAATTCGGAAGGAGGGCCCCCGAGCTGGGTTAACGGCATGGAATACGAAGCTGTCATGGGTCTGGAGGTGCACGTCCAGCTGGACACCAAGTCCAAGATGTTCACCCGTACCGGCACCGGTTTCGGAAAGGATCCCAATACCCTGACCGACCCCGTCGTTCTCGGGCTTCCCGGGGCCCTGCCCGTGATGAACCGGGAGGCCATCGAGAAATCCATCAAGGTCGGTCTTCTCCTCGGTTGCAAGATCGCGGAGGTCTGCAAATGGGACAGGAAGAATTATTTCTACCCGGACATGCCCAAGAACTACCAGATTTCCCAGTTCGACCAGCCTATTTGCGAGGGCGGTGAGGTGGAGATCGAGCTACCCGGTGATTCCCCCGCCGTTATGGGAAATCACCGGATGGTCGAGCTGACTAGGATTCACCTCGAGGAGGACGTAGGCAAGCTTACCCACTACGAGACCGACAGCCTGGTCGACTACAACCGGGCCGGATCCCCTCTCCTCGAAATCGTGAGCGAACCTGACCTGTTCTCGCCCGACGAGGTCTTCGCCTACTTGACCTCCCTGAGAAACTCCCTTGTCTCGGCAGGTATTTCGCCCTGCGACATGGAGAAGGGCCAGCTCAGGTGCGATGCCAACGTAAGCATCCGCCCGGTCGGATCTTCAGAGCTTGGAACCAAAGTCGAACTGAAGAACCTCAACACCATTTCCGGAGTCAAGCAAGGGGTCGAGTACGAGATCAGGAGGCAGACCAAGGCCCTTGAGAACGGGGAGGAAATCTTTCAGGAGACGAGAAGATGGAACCCCGAGGAAAAGCGCACCTCCTCGATGCGCTCAAAGGAAATGGCCCATGATTACCGGTATTTTCCAGATCCCGACCTCATGCCGGTCAAGATCGACCCGGAATGGGTCGAGCGCGTACGGCTGGAACTTCCCGAAAAGCCCTTCGACAAACAAAGACGGTACTTGGCGGAGATGAACCTGCCTTATTCCGCCACCTCGGCTCTCTGCGGGGACCGCCCCCTTTGCGAATACTTCGAGAAAGTCGCCGGCCTGACCGAGGACCCCGTCAAGTCCGCCAACTGGGTCGTCAACGACCTCCTGAGGGAACTCTACCAGGCCCGCAAGGACGCAGGAGAGGAAGAAGCCGCATCCATCACGGACTGTCCGCTCTCCCCCGAGGGACTGGCCGAGCTGATCACCCTGATCGAGAAAGGCGCGGTTTCCAACAACGTAGCCAAGGAGCTTTTCCCGGAAATGTTCGCAACCGGAAAGTCGGCCGGCGACCTGGTTGCCGAGAAGGGCCTGGAAATGAAATCCGACGGGGATGAGATAGAGGCCCTCTGTGCCAAGGCCATCGCGGACGACCCCGACGCGGCCGCGAAATTCAAGGGGGGCAAGGAAGGAGCCATCAATGCCCTAAAGGGATCGGTCATGAAGGCAACCCGCGGTCAGGCCAACCCCAGAGTCCTGGACGAGACCCTCCGCCGCCTTCTGGCTGAGTGAAGATCGGGAATCCACCTACATGAGAATGCTTCAGCCTACTATCGCTAATTGAGATCCAGTCTCAGTTTCAGCTTTCAATTATTTTTCAAACAAATTAGGATGGAAAGCTAACTATCGTGATTATGAATTTCCCGCCACTCGTTGCCCGGAATATCTTTCCTTGTCTGGTCCTGTGCATGCCCTTGGGCGCCCAGGTCAAGGAGACTCACAAGATCGTGGAGGAATGGGTCCAAACCAAGCTGCTCATTTCCGAGGAATCAACTAAATGGAAATCGGAGAAGGCCGCCTTGACCGACTTGGATAATGCCCTGACTCGTGAAGTCGAGGAACTCGACAAGAGTCTCAAAACGTTCCAAAACGAGGAAACAACCATTGAGGAAGAGCGGATCAAGCTAACGGCCCGCAAGGAGGAAGCGGAAGACTCAACCCGAAAGCTCTTTGAGGAACTGGAGGATTTACGGGCCGAAATCGACTCGATCATGCAAATCCTTCCGGCTCCTCTCAGCGAAAAGCTGGCTCCATTCCGGGAAAAACTCGGAGAACCGGAAGAAGAACCGGATCTACCCCTGCGCAAAAGGCTGGAGATTGCCGTTTCGATCCTGCAGTCGGTGCATCTCTTCAACCGTTCCGTCACCATGGAAAGGATCGAGTTCACCCTCGACGAAGACAAGTCGAGGGAATTTCTCGTCCTATATTTTGGGCTAGGCGCGGCCTACTTCGTGAACGAGTCGGGAACGATCGCGGGATACGGAGAACCCGGGACGGATGGATGGGAGTGGACCCGAGATGATTCCTTGGCCTCGGAAGTCTCGGCAGGCGTGGACTTGATGAAGAACCGGGCCCTTCCGCGCTTTCTGGAGTTGCCTCTACCTGCTCCTGAAAGGATTGAGCGATGAAGCCGTTCCTTCCGTCACTCCTGCTTTCCCTGGCCGTCCTTGCCGGCGGAGCCTCGGGGCAAACCATCCAGCAAGCCAAGGCCTCCGCCGAACAGGACCTTAGGTCCGCCATACGTGAACTGGGTCAATTACGGGCCAAGATCGAGGGAGAAAAAATACCCCTTGCGAAAAAAGTGGCCGAGCTCGAGCGCGAGGCGGCTGGCAAAAGACGCGAACTGGACCGCAAGCTGCGCCTGCGCGACAACCGGGATGCAAGCCTTATTCAGCTCAAGGAGGAAGTCCGGGAGAATGAAAGCCAACTGGATCAAAGTCTCAGGCTGCTCCAGGACTACGCCCGCAGTTGGAGGCAAAGCTCCCCTCCTGCCGAGCAGGAGCTTTGGAAAACCCCTATAGCGGATGCCTTGAAGAAGGCGGGCAAGGGAAGAGCAAGCCGACTTGGAGCCTACCTGCAGATCACTTCACTCTCTACCCAGGCAATCCGTCAATATTCAGGCGGTATGATCTTTCCGGGCAACGCCATCATTCCTCCCGAAGGCTCGCGTGAGGACGGTCATTTTCTTGCCCTCGGGCCAGTGCTCTTTTTTGCCGGCGAAAACGGGAAGGCAGGCTTCGTCGAGCGAACCATCATTGGAGCAAGCGAAGCCCAGGCCGACCTTACGGTCGAGTCCGTCGCAAGAATAGAGCCCTCAAGGCTCCTTCCCACCCCAGAGGATACGGCCGGCCTCATCTCTCTTGCCCTTCAGGCCGATTATGCCGAAGTCATTACCCTTCCGCTGGATCCCAGCATGGGCAAGGCCCTCATCATGGAAGGAGGGGAACTTACCCCCCTCGAGGAATTGGAAAAAGGCGGAATCTGGATCTATCCGATCATTTTCTTTGCAGGTCTTTCCCTCCTAATCGCCCTCTTCAAGACCCAGCAGATCGTCTTTATCTCAACGCCAGGGAAGGCCCCATCACTCTCCGGCAGATACCGCGGGCCCTTTGAGGTTCTCCGCAAGACGGCTCAGGCCTACAAGGGCAAGCAGTACGAGATTCTTGAGGAAATCCTTTACGAGACCATCATCGACGTACAGGTCAAGCTGGAGAAGGCCCTTCCCCTCGTGGCCGTCACCGCCGCCACCGCACCCCTGCTCGGCCTGCTGGGAACCGTTACTGGAATGATCGACGTCTTCAGGCAAATCACGAATTTCGCCAACCCAGAGAATAGCGAATTGGCCCGCGGGATCTCCGAGGCCCTCGTCACTACGAAGTTCGGCCTGATCACCGCCATCCCCTCCCTCATCGCCCATGCCCTGCTCTCCAGGCGCGTGCAGGGCCTCGTCTCCGCCATGGAAAGCTTCTCCGCGAGGCTCGTTCACCTCAAGAAGAACCAACCCGAGGAAGATGAGGAGGAAGATGGAAGTGATTCTTGAGTTCTGGAAGGAGGCAAGCCTGGCTTGGGAAAAGGGAGGCTTCCTAATGCCCGTCCTTGGGTTGCTTTCCCTCTACACCTATTACCTCGCATTCGATCTATGGCTGAGGCTCCGAACGGTCATTCCTTCCGATCTAAAGGCGTTCCCGCGCGAAAAGTGGGATGCCTTCGAGGGAGGAGGCCGGGTAGACGGCATCATGAGGTACTGCATGGACGACCTCGGCGACGCCAAGGAAACGAGAAAGAAATTCGATCAAATCCGGTCCGGAGACTCCTCTTACCTAAACCGAAGGCTGCGCTTCCTAATGGTTCTGGCTACCTCCGCCCCCCTCATCGGTCTTCTCGGGACGGTCGTGGGCATGCTGCGGACCTTCGATGGGCTGAGCATGCAGGACAGTTACAAGATGGACACGGTGGCCAGCGGAATTTCCCAAGCCCTCGTGACGACCCAGACGGGGCTTCTGGTTTCGATCCCCGCCCTAGCCTTCATTCACCTGCTGCAAAGGCGCAAGAAAGCTTGGCTCACTTGCATAAACAGGCTTGAAAGCCTTTCCATGAGGCAAGTTTCCTCCGCTTCCAACCCCTCATGAGCCTGCGAAGAAGAAGCCTCGATGAGGAAGCTAGCGAGTCGATCAACGTCTCCCCCCTGATCGACGTGGTGTTTATCCTTCTGATCTTCTTTATCGTATCCGCAACCTTTGTTACGGTGCCTGGAGTCGAGGTTAAGCGGCCCGAGGCCAGGACCGCACAGTCGCTTCAGAAAAACTCCGTCCTTTTCGCTATCTCCGAGCGGGATGAGATTTTCCATGCGGGCGCCAGGGTGAGCCTCGAAGAAATTCCCCGCCTCATAGAAACAGCCAGCAAAAATCGTCCCAAGCCGGTCGTCATTCAGGTCGACCAATGGGCCGATGCATCCCTTATGTCCAAGGTGGTTGCGAAGGCCCGCAGGAACGCCCCCTCGGTATCGATCGCCACCCGCAAGTCCCGATGATAGTCAAGAGGCATAGCCCCAAAACAGAGGAAGCCGAGATCAACGTCTCGCCCCTCATCGACATGGTCTTCATCCTGCTCATTTTCTTTATCGTGGCGACCTCCTTCGTGAACGAGATCGGGATTTCCCCAAAGCACAAGGACTCGACCCAGACCATCTCCGACTCCCCGCCCCTCTCCTTCGAGCTTCCGGGCTCCGGCCGGATCACCCGCAACGGCTCCCTCATCCAGTTGGCCGAGATCGCACCCATTGTCAGGACCGCATCCTCCGGCGAAAGTCAATCCGTGCTGGTCAAGGTTTATCCCGGTGCCAGGGCGGGACTGGCTACCCAGGTAATGGACCGTGCTCTCTTGGGAGGAGCCAAGGCGGTCAAGCTAACACCCATGGCTAGATGAATGCCTCCGCTCCAGGCTGGATACCCGGCGTCGGCAAAGAACGCATCCGCGGAGCGGGCTGGAAAAGCCTTTCTTTCGCCCTGCTCGTAACCCTAGGCCTCTTTTGCCTGATCCCACTTTCCGAGTTCATCCGCCGGACCGATGAGTGGCTCGTGCGCGAAGTCGAAGCAGTTTCGTTTACACCGCCGCCACCCCCCAAGACCGAAATGGAGAAGGAAGTCGAAAAGGAAGCCTTGACCGAGCCGGTTCTGCCAAAGTTGGCCGAGACGCCACCCAACCTCGACGTCGACCTCATGGCGGCGACCCTCGACGTTGGGCCCGGCGACTTCAAGGCCGCCTTCTCACTGGCCACCTACAACCCCGCCCCCGACGGGTTCGGAGACCAGCTGATCTTTGCCCTGCACGAACTGGACAAAACGCCTGGAATCCTCAAGAGGGGTTCCCTATCCTATCCTCCCAGGCTCAAGAGAAAAGGCGTGGAGGGGGAAGTCAAGTTGCTCGTGCTGATCGACGAAAAAGGCAACGTCAAGGTTCTGGAAGTCGTTTCCTCTTCCCATCCGGACTTCATCGAGCCCTCGCGTAAGGCCGCCGAAAACTCGGTTTACGAGCCACCGACCAAAAACGGGGAAAAGGTAAAGGTTCAGTTTTACCTACCCATACGCTTCACCCTTCTCGACTAATGAAGGCCTCATACTATCTTGTCCTTGTTTTTCCCTGCCTTTGCGCCGTGGGCTTCGCTCCCGATCCTTCCCTAACGAAGGATTTCTGGAACAGCCCCCAGTTCGTGAGCAGCTTCATGGGGAGCTATGGTTTCCGCAGTGAAATCGAGCCCCGCATCAGCAAGAGCGAGCAATTCCTGCTCCGGGAAGTGGTGGCCAAGTCCGAGAACCAGCTCAAGGAGGCGATCGTCTATCTCGAGTCGAAGATCAATGCTAAGAGCAGCGCCGCAATCGATTTCGCGCTCGCTACCATGTACTACCAGGACGGACGTCTATCCATATCCGCCCAGACTTACGAGAAGGCCTTGCGGAAATTCCCTTCCTTCCTGCGGGCCCGCAAGAACCTCGGATTCGTCTACCTTAGCCTGGGAAGCCTACAGAAAGCGGGCGAAAGCCTGGCGCAAGCCATTAGCCTAGGGGATAGCGAAGGAGTAACCTACGTGGCCCTCGGCTACTGCCATCTCTCCCTTGGGCGCTTCCTGGCCGCCGAGAACGCCTACCGGATGGGCATACTCCTCTTTCCCGAGAGCAAGGATGCCCGCAACGGCCTGGTCAACTGCCTCCTCTCGACCGGCCGTTACCCGGAATCCCTCGCACTGTTGGACGAATTGATCGAGAAGGACCCGGAAAACGACTTCTGCCACTACGCCCGGGCATCCGCGCTCCAGGGAATGGACCGTGAAAAAGATGCCTTGGTCGCCCTCGAAACACTCAGAAGAATGGGTAAGCTCAAGACCGCAGGACTCGTGACCATCGGCGACCTCTACCATAACCTCGGATTGTACGACCTCTCCCTCTCAAGGTATCAGGAAGCCCTCGACAACAAGCAAAAGCTTTCCCTTTCCCAATACGTACGGGTGGCCCGCATTCTCATTCAAAGAGGTTCCTACGAGGACGGCTTCGCCTACCTGCGGAAAATCGAGCGGGCCTTTGGAAAAACCTTCTCCACGGAGGACAGAAAGGAAGTCCTTCTCCTTCAGGCCGAAGTCCTCAAAGCCACCGGCAAACAGAGTGAGGCGGTCAAAATGCTTCGCCAGGTCGTGGAATTCTATCCTCTCGAGGGCAAGGCCCTCTTCCTGCTGGGGCAACATGCCTGGGACGAGAATGACCACGCCCGGGCTTCTCTCTTCTTCGAGAGAGCCGCCAAGGTAAAGGAATGGCAAGTGCGGGCCTTGATCGAGCATGCCCGCATGAAGGTCTCCGTCCGAGAATACGACGAATCCATTCGCCTCCTGCAGGAAGTACAAGCCATCGATCCTCAGCCCCGCATCGACCGCTACATGCAGTCCATCCAAAACCTCGTCCTGAGCTCTCGCATTCAGCCCTAGGGCATCCGAAATTACTTGCAACGCATCAACGCATCATGATATGTTGATGCGTTTATGGCAAAAGGAAAATCCATAAGGGAATTCCTCGAGGCGGGAAAACCTCTCTTCTCGGTAGAGTTCTTTCCACCCCAGGATGAAGCCGGCGGGGAAAGGATACTGGCAACTGCCAAGAGCTTGACTCCCCACCAGCCCGACTTCGTATCGATCACTTATGGGGCCGGAGGCGGGACTAGGGCAACGACTATGCGCTATGCCCGGATCCTCCGCGAGGAACATGGCTTCGAGGTCATGCCGCACCTGACCTGCGTCGGGCATACGCGGGACGAGCTCCTGGAGATTCTGGACGACTTCGCGGAGGCGGGCTTTTGCAACGTTATGGCCTTGCGCGGAGACCCACCCAAAGGCGAAACCGAGTTCAAGGCCGTCCCAGGGGGACTGAGGTATGGTTCCGATCTGGTTGCCCTGGTCAGGGAGCGTTTCCCTCATTTCGGAATCGGGGTCGGCGGCTATCCCGAGAAGCACCCGGAGGCTCCGGACATGGCCACCGACTTGTCCCATTTAAAGACCAAGGTGGATGCAGGGGCGGATTTCATTACCACACAGCTTTTTTTCGACAACCGGGACTATCTCGCTTTCGTAGCCTCCTGCCGGAAATCGGGAATCGAGATCCCCGTGCTGCCCGGCTTGCTTCCCGTCTTGTCGCTCGGGCAAGTGAAGAGATTCTGCGACATGTGCGGGACGAGCATACCCGGGGGCCTGCGGCGGAAACTGGAAGCCGAAGACAAGAAGGACCAGCCCGAGATCGGTGCCCGCTGGGCCCTCGAACAGGTCAGGGGCCTGCTGAGGGAGGGAGCTCCGGGCTTCCACCTCTATGCCCTCAACCAATCCGCTTCCACTCTCGCCATCCTGGAAGGCCTCAAGGGGGACTGAGGATCACATTCCCGAGACCTCGGTGATCTCGGCCTGCTTTTTCAAGCCGTCAAGAAATTCATCGAAGACCTTATCCTTTCGTCTCTCGAGGAGGTACTCCGCGACTTGATCAGATACTTCCTCGAAAGGAGTAACCTCAGGCTCGGTCCGCTCATGCAGAAGGATCAGGTGCCAGCCGAACTGGGTAAGCACGGGCTCGCTCATCTGCCCGGGCTCGAGGGCAAATACGGCTTTCTCGAAGGGAGGGACCATCCGGCCTTTGCCGAAAGTGCCCAGGTTCCCGTCGTTCTGGGAATCGTCCGACTCACTGCGGGCCAACTCCGAAAAATCCTCTCCGCCCTCGATCCGGGCCCGCAACAACATGATTTCGTCTCTCGCGGCCTCAAGCTCCTCTTCGGAGGAACCCTTCTTGAGGATATGAGAGGCCGTGACCATGGACTCGGCCGTAAACAGGTCGGGACGTGAATCGTAATACTTTCGGGCTTCCTCTTCAGTAACGGGATCGCATTTCGATTCTTCCTCCAGAAGACGGTTGAACTGAATCTGGCTTGTGATTTCGCGACGAAGGTCGTCCTGGCTCTTGATGATCGGGTGCCGGCCCTTATCAAGGCCCTTCTTGCCTCCGTTCTGCCTGAGCCATTGCTTCACCCCCTTGCTGACCTCCACGGGATCCACCTCGTATTTCCTCCTCTTGCTTTCCTGGGCCATAAGGGCCTGGTCGACCAACCGGTCTCGGGCCAGGTCGAGGGCCGCCATCTGGACGACTTCACGGGGTTTCCCGGGCATTCCGCGGGCGACGTTCTCGAAGAGGGCTTCCGCCTGTCTCTCGATCGCCCAGTCTGGAATCACATGGTCATTAACTTTAACGGACATTCGCCCATTAATACTTTGATTTTTTTCGATGCCAAGAAGGAAGCGATGCTACGACGAATCCGCCCGAACCGCCAAAAGGTTTGACCCCGTAAATTTCCGGTGTAAACCTTATGTCGTTGAAACGATCTCCCAGGCAATGAGCAATCCATACCAGGAAACTTGGTCAAGATTTTCGGAGTTTCTGTCCGAGAAGGGCCTTCGCATGACCGACCAGAGAAAGAGCATCGTCGGAGCCCTCTTCAGCCAAGACGCTCATTTCACCGCCGACGACCTCCTCAAGGACGCCCAGAAACTGGATGAAACCGTATCACGGGCCACCCTTTACCGCAGCCTCCCTCTGCTCGTGGAAAGCGGGATCATCCGAATGGTCGACGTGGGTCAGGACAACAAGTTCTACGCCCTCAACAGCCAGTCGGAAAACTTCAAGGCCCAAGTCATCTGCTCGGACTGCAACCGTATCGAGGACATTGATGCCCCCTTCATGGAATGGTACGGCAAGTCGGTCTCAGAGAAACTGGGGCTCAAGGTGAAGGACCAGCGCCTTCAGGTACAGGCGGAATGCCCGGACTTCCGCAAGTCCGGAAAATGCTCCAAGGAAAGCTAGTCCCGTCATGATCAAGGCAACCACGGAAGCGCCTCCGCTTCAGGTTTTCCGTCAATCGGCGGATTCGGTCGTATTGAACTCCGAGCAGAATGAAATCGTCAGGCTCAAGGAGGAAGCCAACGCGGTTCTTCTTTGCCATAACTACCAGATCGAAGCCATTCAGCAAGTCGCCGACTACGTCGGGGATTCTCTTGGCTTGGCCCGTCAGGCCGCCGAGACGGATGCCGACGTCATCGTATTCTGCGGGGTGCACTTCATGGCCGAGACAGCCAAGATCCTCAACCCCGCAAAGAAGGTCCTCCTGCCCGATCTCAATGCGGGTTGCTCTCTTTCCGATTCCTGCCCTGCCGAGAAACTCGCCGCCTACAAGGATGAGAATCCGGACCTCTACGTCGTGGCCTACGTCAACTGCTCGGCGGCGGTGAAGGCCTTGAGCGACGTCATCTGCACAAGTGGAAACGCCATGCAGATCGTTGGCAAGGTTCCAGAGAACAGGGAAATCCTCTTCGTTCCCGATCAAAACCTCGGCCAATGGGTCAGTGCCCAAACGGGACGCCATATGCGTCTTTGGCCGGGCAGCTGCTACGCCCACGTTCTTTTTACCAAGGAATCGATCGAGCGCTGTCGACTGGAGTACCCCAATGCCCCCGTGGTCGCCCATCCCGAGTGCGTGGATTCGGTGCGCGACCTTGCCGACGAGGTTTGCAGCACCGAGAAAATGGTCGGTTTCTGTAGGGATCACCCGTCGGAAACCTTTATCATCTTGACCGAGACCGGAATGATGCACCGCCTCACCAGAGAACTGCCCGAGAAGAGCTTCGTGGTAGGTCCAACAAGCTACTGCGCCTGCAACGACTGCCGTTTCATGAAGATGAACACCCTCCCCAAGCTTCTTTCCTGCCTGCAGCAACAAGGACCCGAGATCATCCTCGACGATCAGCTGATCGAGCAAGCCAAGCTTCCCATCGAGCGCATGCTCGAGTGGAGCTAGTCGCCCCCGTCAGGATTTTTTCAACTAGCAAAGGGTTGGGATTGCCTCTAGCTTGCCCTCAGTTCCCATGAGGATTTTCGGTTACCGGACAGCTGCTTTCGTTTTCTCGGCTCTCAACGCGGGCTTTCCCCTCTCCGCCCTGGAATCCCTCAAGTTCAACCGCGACGTCCGGCCCATCCTCTCGGATCATTGCTACGCCTGCCACGGCCCGGACGAACGTTCCAGGGAAGCGGAGCTTCGCCTCGACAAAAGGGAATCCGCCCTTGGAACGAACCTAATCGGAGCCGCCATCGTTCCGGGCAAGCCGGAACTGAGCGAACTGGTCTTCCGCATCGAGAGCGACGACGAGGAGGAACTGATGCCTCCCCCCAAACTACATAAACCATTGAGTGTGCAGGAAAAGAAAATCCTCGTAAGATGGATTGCAGAGGGAGCCGAATACGAGAAACACTGGTCCTTTGAGGGACTCCAAAGCCCAACGCCGCCCAAACCCGGACTTTCCGCCAAAGTCGTCAACCCCATCGATTCCTTCGTCTTCGGGCAACTGGAGAAACAGGGACTGGAACCCTCCTCCCCAGCCAACCGCGAAACCTTGATCAGGCGCGTGACACTCGATCTTACCGGGCTTCCTCCTTCCCCGGAGGAAGTCGTTGCCTTCACGAGGGACAAGGAGGCAAAGGCCTACGAGCGCCTGGTCGACCGTCTCATGGAGACCACAGCCTATGCAGAGCGAAGGGCGCAGGATTGGCTCGACCTGGCCCGCTATGCGGACACAAGAGGCTTTGCCGACGACAAGACGCGAAACGTTTGGCCCTGGCGGGACTGGGTGATCCGGGCCATCGACCAAAATATGCCCTTCGACCAGTTTACCATCGAGCAATTGGCCGGGGACATGTTGGCCGACCCCACTCCCGAGCAGCTGCTGGCAACCGGTTTTCACCGCAATGCCCCGCAAGCGAGGGGAATGACCTATCCTGTGGAGGAATACCGCATTAAGGGGGTGATCGACCGCGTCAACGTAATCGGACGAGTCTGGCTTGGGCTCACATTGGACTGCGCCGAGTGCCACGACCACAAATTCGACCCGATTACCCAGCGGGACTACTACTCCGTCGTGGCCCTCTTCAACAACGTCGAACACAGCGGTTCCGGCTTCGGTCAGGGAGGACCGACCCTCAAGTACAAGCTTCCCAAAAAGATCGAGGAGCCAGACAAAGCCTTTGAGCGCCAGAGGTTGCAAAGAGCTCTTGCCCGCGCCCGCAAAGAGCTTCCCGAGCCTTCCTTGATCAAGAACGAACAGGTGATCGGAAAATGGGACGAGCCGACCGTCTTGAAGGATCCTGAAAAGTATGCCCTCACGGGTAATCTCACCATATCCGCAAAAATTCGTACGAGGCAACCGGTTGCCGATATCGTCTCTAAGTACGATTGGCGGGGCAAGCAGCGCAGTTACGTCTTCGGCATAGGAGGGGAAGCGGACCGGGACGGCATACCGGGGCATCTATTCTTCTGGGTATCCTCTCGGGCGGAGACCTTTAACGGGATAACCGTCTACGGCAGTCAGCCGATCAACGACGGCGAGGAGCGTCAAGTGGCGGTCGAGTTCGCGGCCGGCAAGTCGGTCCGCCTTTTCGTCGATGGGATCGAGGACAAAGCCGTCCGCTTGAAGGGAAAGGTTCCCTCCTTCATTGCCAAGTCGGATCGCCCTCTCGCCATTGGCTCGGGGTACGACGGCAGTCCGGGTGCAACTGCCTACCGCTTCGAAGGGGAACTATCCGAAGTTCGGATCAGCGACCGGGCTCTTGGTGATGAACTTTCTATCGGACGTGCCGGCGATAAGGTGGCTGCCCTCCGGGATGAGCTGCGCAAACTGGATGGGCCTGAGAGTTCGCAGGAGACGGTCGATGCCGTCCCCATCATGCGCGAACGGGCCAAGCCGCGCGAAACCTACGTGCACGTCCGGGGAAATTTCCTCAACAAGGGAAAGCAAGTGGCTCCCGCAGTCCCCAAATTCTTCGAGATTCCCCAAAGCTTTCAGCCCCGCAACCGTCTGGAGTTCGCCCGCTGGCTGGTGAATGGCAAAAACCCGCTTGTCGCCCGGGTCGTAGTGAACCGATTTTGGCAGTCCTACTTCGGCCACGGCTTGGTCCGCACCCCGGACGACTTCGGAGCCCAGGGCACCCCTCCCACACACCCCCGGTTGCTCGACTGGCTGGCCAGCGAGTTCGTCCGGAGCGGGTGGGACTCGAAACACATTCATCGCTTGATCGTAACCTCAGCCACCTATAGGAAATCCGCCCGCATTCTCCCCGGGACCCTCAAAACGGACCCCGAAAACCTTTGGCTCTCCCATATGCCCCGCGTCCGTTTGCCGGCGGAGCAAATTCGCGACCAGGCCCTCGCCGTAAGCGGACTCCTTAATCAAAAAATCGGAGGGTCGCCCGTTTTTCCCGTTCAAACGGCTGGTTATTGGGAAAGGCGCGTATTGCCGGGAAAATGGAAGGAAAGCCCCGGTAAGGACCGATACCGGCGCACCATGTACACCTACTGGAGACGAATGGCCCTCCACCCCACCCTCGAATTGCTCAACGCTCCGGCCAGGGAAAACTGCGTGGTGCGCAGAAACGTCTCCAACGTCCCGACTCAAGCCCTTGCCCTCCTCAACGACCCGATCTTCGTTGAAGCCCACTCCGCCTTCGCCCGCCGGTTGCTTCGCGAGGTGAAGAACGACACCGGCAAGCGACTGGACCGGGCCTTCCGGTTGGCCCTCGGAAGGTTGCCCGACCAGAGCGAACGGAAGGCCTTCCTCCGCTTTCTGGAAGAACAAGTCGAGGATTTGGCCAAGGACGAACAGGCCGTCCGCAAAATCGCCGGTGAGCGCGAGCTTGCAGCCTGGACCTTGGCCTGCAGCGTATTGCTCAACCTGGACGAGACCATTACCCGACCATGATCCCTGACCTCGATCCATCCGTTCTCGACGCAATGGCCCGCAGGACTTTCCTAAGGAACTCGGCTATGGGTCTGGGCTCGATCGCCCTAGCCGACATGCTCCGGGCCGGGGACGGCGGAATCATCAACGACCTGCACCATACGCCACGGACCAAGCGGGTCATTTTTCTCTTCATGGCCGGCGGGCCCTCCCATGTCGATTTGTTCGACCCCAAGCCCAAGCTCAAGGAGATGGATGGGAAGAAAATCCCACCCCACCTGCTCAAGGATCATCAAAGCTTCGCCCTCATCCGCGGCTTGCCCGCCCTCAAGGGTTCTCCCTACTCCTTTTCCAAGCATGGAAAATCCGGAACGGTCATCTCCGAACTGATGCCCGAACTTTCCAAGGTCGCGGACGACCTGACCGTCATCCGCTCCATGAAAACCACTACCAACGTGCATGACCCGGGGGTGAACATGATGAATTGCGGCTCCGTGTTGTTCGGGCGCCCGACCTTGGGGGCCTGGCTTTCCTATGGCTTGGGTTCGGAAAACAAGAACCTGCCCAGCTACGTAGTATTGACCTCGGGACCCACAAAAGGTTCGCAACCCCTCCTCCAGAGCTTCTGGGGAAATGGTTTCCTAGAATCCAAACACCAGGGGGTTCCCTTTCTCAAGGGCCCCGAACCAGTGCTCTACCTGAACAACCCCGACGGCATATCATCGGGGCGCCGGCGCCGGCAACTCGACTTGATGGAGTGGATGAACCGACGCCACCATGAAGAAGTAAACGATCCGGAAATCCTCTCCCGCATCGCCTCCTACGAGATGGCCTACCGCATGCAATCGAGCGTCCCGGAGCTAACCGACCTGAAGTCGGAATCCACCAAGACCCTCGAGGCATACGGGGCGGACCCCTCCACCTCATCCTTCGCCAATAATTGCCTGCTCGCCAGGCGTCTGGTCGAGCGCGACGTCCGATTCGTTCAACTGTACGACCGAGGATGGGATTCCCACACCGATATCGAGAAGCAGCACGGCCGGCAATGCCGTGGCGTAGACCGCCCCATCGCCGCCCTCATCAAGGACTTGAAGCAACGCGGTCTCCTTGAGGATACGCTGGTGATCTGGGGGGGCGAATTCGGGCGTACCCCTGTCGCCCAGGTTTCGGGTAAAACCTATGGACGCGACCATCATCCTCACGGTTTCACCATGTGGATGGCGGGAGGCGGCCTCAAACCCGGCCTAACCTACGGGAAGACCGATGAATTCGGTTATCACGTCGCGGAGAACGTCGTGCGCGTTCGGGATCTGCACGCCACCATCCTGCACTTGCTGGGCATCGACCATCACCGTTTCAAATACAAGTTCAAGGGCCTTGATCTGGGATTGACCGGGGTGGACCCTTCCCGGGTAGTCAAGGAACTGCTCGCCTAGCTCACTCCTGGCTTTCCGAAATCACGATGGCGACCTTTTTGCCATCGACGTTCATGATCACCTTGAGGGGAAAGGCGCCGTCGGGAACGGCCGAGGAAACGAATTTGGCGCTGTCGGCGTTGTAGTTGATCCAGGAAGGGAGCGGTGCACCGGACTCGAGGGTAATCTGGAGACCTGAACCTGAGCTGGAGACGAGGGTGGAAATCTCATCGGGCAACCCGAAGGAAAAGCCCGTACCCGCAACCGCCGTGCCTTGGGGAATGGTCACCGCGACGATCCCCGTGGAAAAGGAATCGGGCCGGCTCACCATCTCGATCTTCAACCCAAGGTCATTATCCGATGCCGTAACCCCATCGGGGCTTGAGTCGGTTCCTCCGGCTGCAGGAGCCTGCAGGAGCGTAGTCTCCACCGAAACGGAGGTCGCCTCGCTGCTGACACCATACTTCACGCTGCCGTCAAAGGCGTCGGCCGTTCCGGAGGAAAGGTCCATCAGCTGAGCGGTGATGGATTCCTCCACCACAACCGTAGAGGCGGAAACCTCAAGCGGCGCATTCAAGGCGTTGAGCTCGGGAAGGACGTAGTTCGAGGCAAGGCCCGAGCCATCAGTCGCGTCAAGCAAGACGATGCTCGCAACGAAGTTGTCGGCGGTACCCACCACCCCATCCGGACCCGCCACACTTGCAACCGCAGCCGTCGCTCCCGAATAGCTCAGGGTCTCCCCCTCGACTCCCGTCTCGATGACGACACCATCACCCAGGCCCGTTTGACCGTTGAAGGTCTTTTCCGCGGAAAGGGAAACCTTCCTAGGCCTGATGGAAGCAATTGCGGTGGCCTGGCCCTGTACGTCGTAGTTGGCCAGGTCGGCCCCGGAGTATTGGCTGGAGAGGGTGACTACCTTGCCCGAGCCCGCCGATTTATCGGCAAACCGGCCCGTGGCTACGAAGGTCACTTCATCCCCGGAAACCAAGCCCGTCTTGAGGGCGGAAGTGACGTCCAGCTCAACCGATTGGTCGCCATCATACACCTTGTCCAGCGCCTTTACGCCGCTTATCGAGAGAGTCTTGGGCAGGATGGAGGCGAGCCCGGAGGCTTGGCCGGTAATGAGGTAGTTTCCGACGTCCGCTCCACCGTATTGATTGGCTAAGGCGACCGACTTGTCGACTCCCGCCTTGCGGTCCCCGAAAGTACCGGCGGAGTTGACCGTCACCTCGTCGCCGGGAACCAAGCCATCCCTCGTGGAAGAGGAAACGTCGATGGCGGCCGAAAGGCTGCCGTCATAGACCTTGTCCACGCCCTTAAGACCGGAAATCGAAAGAGCCTTGGGCGTTATGGAAGCCGTGTCCGAAGCCTGCCCGGTAATGTCGTAGTTGCCTACGTCGGAGCCTGTGTAGGTATGGGACAAAGATACGGTCTTGCCCGATCCAACATGCTTGTCGGAAAAGGTACCGGACGAGGAGACCCGGATGTCGTCCCCGGTCACCAAGCCGTTCTTGGCGAGGGCGGACAAATCGGTCCCGGCAACCAGGTTGCCGTCGTAGACCTTCCCCACAGCCCGTATTCCGGAGATGGATAGAGTTTTGGGGGTAATCGTGGCCTGGCCCGTGGTCTGCCCACTGATGACGTAGTTGCCCGCATCGGCTCCAATGAATTGGTTCGTGAAGTTCACCGTCTTGCCCGCACCCACGTTCTTATCCGAAAAGGCTCCCGTGGACACGACGGAAACCTGATCCCCCGCTATGAGGCCGCTCTTGGTGGCGGCTGAATCGTCTATGGTGGCGGACGGACTTCCGTCGTAAACCTTGTCGTGGATGATCAGGCCTGAAATCGAGAGACCTTTTGCCGTTATTGAGGCCTGGAGGATAAACGGGCTGGGAAGAAGGTAATTTGCCGCGTCCGACCCGCTCAGGGTATGGCCGGTCACCGCAACCGACTTGTTCAGGCCCACGTTCTTGTCCACGAAACTGGCCAAACCCGTTCCGCTCAGGCTTACGACGTCGGCCCCATGGCCGGAAATCGAAGCCGTGCCCGAAACCGCCACGGAGGTCGTTCCATCGTAGGTTTTCCCCGTCGCCGTGAGACCGGAAAAAGTGAGGAGCTTGGGGTTGACGACTAGCGTCCCCGAGCCGTCACCGACCGCATTGTAACCGAGGGCGGCCAAATTGTCGGAGTTGATCGGGTAGGATCCGGCCTGGATGCTCCCGGTGCTTGAGTCTACCCTGCCGGTGATCGAATAGACCGCTCCGTCTCCGTTGAAGGTACCGGCATACTGAAGGCCGGGCAGGGAATCCCCGTAGGCGGCGCTCAGCGACATGGTTTGAATGGTGGCAACCGGTCCTTCGCGGTATATGGCGTAGGAACCGTTTCCAAGCGGCGTGGTGAAGTTCGTTGCGCTCTCGTCGCTGTTGTATCGGAATCTTCCGGAACCCGAAGTCAGGTGTTCCGTCAGGCCTGTTGAGGTACTTACCTTGCCCGAATAGAGGGTAACACGCCCGCCACCGAGGCTCGAGATGGTGGGCGTACCGCTGATGATCAGGTCGCCACCCGTCGCCGTGCCGGCGGCAATGCTTCTGGCCGCG
>CEUU01011203.1_pt1 | contig 23314 bp, 34 predicted proteins | sample 531321 | NCBI WGS metagenome assembly CEUU01 (sample SAMEA2622658, study PRJEB7988) | marine metagenome | isolation source: saline water (ENVO:00002010), including
TGTTGAATCCACCGAACAATCTCTTGTCTAGTGTTGCCCAACCTGTGCTTACCTGACCATTTTGATTTTTCAATCCCATTAGTCTTCCTTTGGGATCTGCAAAGTAATCTGTACCTATGTCTTTATGTAATCCTATCTGTACTGCCTTCTTAACCAAGTCTTCAACTGGACCATATTCACCTTTTTCAAGCATATCAGCAGATTTTAAAATTGCTCTTTCTAAACTTTTGTGTCTAACAAAAGTTTCAAAATCATTTAGCAACCAATCAAAATGTTCTTCAGTAAGTTGTTCAGTTTGTTTTAAATCAATGTTGTTAGATTTGTTTACAATATCATATGTTGGCAACTGATTGTAATCAGTCACATATTTGTTTATGAATTGTGCTGTGTCTTGAAGTTTTCTATCAAACAATGAATAATCAAATATAGACTGACAACGCACGAATGTTTCTGCGTTTTGCAACATCATCTCCAGATACAACTTCTGGATGTCATAACCATAATCTTTATTCTGTTTTGCCATGTTCCTTATTATACCACATTTCGTCTGAATTGTCAATGTGTCTATTATACTTGGCGGCAACTGCTCCTATGCAACTGCCAGGGTCTCCAGGATTTTTTGGAACCCAAATATCGTCCCACACTGATTGTAATTTGGTACGTGCTGTTTTGTTTAAGGCACAACCGCCAACCAAAACAATATTAGAAGTTGGTATGTGCATTTGTATCCAAGAACTAGCACACATTAATACTTGTTCAAAAATGTGTTGTGTTGTTGCGGCAATGTCGGCTTTATCTTGTTCTGAATTTAGTTCTGGTCTCCACCAGTTACAACCTCTGTGAAAATTGAAATGTGTTCGAAATGGAAATCTTTTATCTACCAATTCTTCCATAAACAATCTATAATTTTTTCTCCAATAACCTTTTGTCGCAAGTTGTTCAAATTTGTGTTCTTCTGCATTTGCTTTCAATCCGACTCTTTGTGTCATGGCTGAATAAAATAGTCCTATGCTATGTGGATAACTTTGCGTGTAAACTTTTTTCAAACTATCATTATGTCCATGCCAAATAGTAAATGTTTCAAACTCTCCGATACTATCTAAAACTACAACTGCGGCGTCTTTAAATGGTGAACTATAATATCCATATGCCGCATGACTGTGGTGGTGATCTACATATTCAATTGGAATATTGTGTACGCCTGATTTTGCTAAAAATTTTTTTATATCATTTTCTTTCCATTTCCAACCTTGTCCTGATTTAAATTGTCTCAAAGTTTTTTTGAAAGGCTTTTCATAAAAATATATTTTTGCAGGGTAGGCCCATTTTGGATTTGCTCTTACGTGAGCCATCATTTTAGGGCATAAAGTTGGATCGCCTGGTATACCACTAAAGTCTTTAGACATACCTGCCCATTTTAATTTTAGATGATAGTGGTCAGTTAAACCTTGTACTCGCCATTCCATGACTGCTAGACTGGCATCGTGATTATTGCCTGTTACACCCCAAACTATCATTTGTTTAATCTCTCATTAGATAATAAATTTATTGTATTCATTCTGTCTTTCTTCTTGCATTATATCTAAATGCATTTTAAATTCTTTCCATGGCGTCCTTATTCCGTAATCCGCTGAATGTTTGTATAAATGTTCTGGACAATGTTGATAAAACAATTTTGCCGGATCTTTTTTCAATTCATACGCTTGTTCAACTATTGATCTGATGTTTTCTTTTTGTTGTACTCCTACATCAAACTTTTCATCAGGTTGAACTTCGTAATTCCAATCATGCGTTTTCAGAGCATCAATGTATATTTCTTTTAAACTACTCACTACTTCCTATTTGTATATAAAAGGGTCTCTTTTTTGTAATTCTTTAATTTTCTTCTTATATTTTATGTGGTCTATAAGTTTTATTATAGGGTAAAAAATAAAAGAGAATATCTTCTTCACGTAAACCATTTCTTCATCCTCAGTTTAATTTTTAGTTGCGACTCTTCAGCATTCTTTACTATTGTGTATAGAGTGTACAGTCTACCATATTTACGTACGGCATCATTAACATCCTTAACATCCTGGCTCCATTCGGGCATACTCACACTCCATCCTGCTTCAATACTATCATGTACTAATTTTTGACCTGCTTCATCTCTATCAGGAACAACTATTACGTGTTTGCCTAAACTATTCAGTAATGCTGTTTGTTGTTCTTTAACTTCACTGCCTAATAATGCCACACCATCAATAGCAATAGCATCTATTGGACCTTCAACAGCGATCACATATTTTCTATCATCGTTTTGTTCATCAATATTGAAAACATATCCTGGTTGTTGTTCAGATAGATATTTGACTTTGCTTTCAACTGTTTTCCTTGCTGTGTATCCTACAATTTTCTCTCTATAATAGAAAGGAATAATTAATCTATCTCTAAAACCTACTTCCGGACTCCAATAAAACTCATAATCATTAAGAGTCATTTTTCTTTCCATAATGTATTCTAAAACTTTAAACAAATTTGGATCCATACCACTTGGTTCTAATTCCTTATATGTTGCCCATTCATGTATTGGCTTTGATTTAGGTGGCAGTTGTTTTGTTTCAAATTTAGGAAGACTTATAATTGATTTGTACCCAACGGTATCCGTTTTTGTTTGTAATGCTTGAAGTGCCAATTTTGTAATGATATCATCAGGAACATTCAGCCATCTCATAAATTTTTTCATTTTGTATGAAATGTTTCTGCCTATACGCCAACTTGTTTTGAAACCACAATTAAAACAATGATAACTCACACCTTCATCTGCATTAGCAATCAATCCTCCTCTTTGTCTAGTGTCTGGTGTAGTACCATTATGCTCACAGCATGGAGCATTAAAAGCCAACCAACCACTTGGAGTTTGTTTGCGTTTTGCAGGCAAGTAAATTTGTAATGCATCAAAGACAATATTCATGCATTTATAATATAACCTTTTGGTTAAAAAGTCAATTAATTTCTGATTAAAACTTTGGTAATTTTATTTTGAAACACATTATCTACTTTGACTGTGCTAGTGTGTTTGATCCTTAGATTGCTGTACACTCCATTGAAGTTTACGTAGTGTAGGGTGTCTGAACTTGTTGCTGTATAGGTATCTATGTCTACGTAAAATGTGGACGAAGATGGATTATTGTCTAGTGTTCCTTGTATCACTATATCACCTTCTGCACCATCTAGATAGTATGCAACTGTGTGAAGAGCAGAATTTCCATTGATGGCTGGTTGGGCAGGAATATTCTCAGACAAGAATACATCTGATTCGCTTTGATCCTGGGTAAAAGTTGTTACCGCTACAGAAGCCAAAGGACCTGGAAACTCATCTTTATTAACAAAAATTGTTCCTTTAGCATCAAAGTTTGTTCCTGAATGTAAAATAGTTTTTGAATTATCGCCTGTTTTGTGTAAAAACACAGAATATGAAAGGTACTGTGACGGTACGTTTAACAAATCGTTTTCGCTAATAGTTACTGAAAAATGACCAACTTTACTTGGAGTTGATGTTTCAAGCACTGTACCATCTCTTTCAACTATCAATCTATCATTTTCATCATATAGTTTAAACTTGGGTGTGTAGATATTAAGAATGCTTACAGGTTTTTGATCAGCATTCAAGACATTGAACTGAATTGCAGTGTCTATTCCTCTATATACATTTATATTTCTTTGATACACAGTCCTATACTCCGTTACTTCGCCAGCCAGATTTGCTGTCAGGCTTACACTGTTATTTAATAAATATTTTGGCACAAGTTGCATAATCTTTAATAATTTTAATGTATTTATTGGTTTAAGAATGCTGTTAGACGACATAGAAAAGAACTTTCCATTTATATCCGTAGTAGAGTACGGAGGACAGGAATATGTTGGGGTTATTAACAATCAAGATAACGCAATTACCAGTATGTACATATACACAGACATACATTCTAAATTAAAAGAGGCATTTCTTGAATTAGGTGGCACATGGTGGCACGAGTCAAACAGGATGATCCCAATAGGCATATTTTTACGCCAGGAAATGGACAAATTTAAAAATGTGCTGATGATAATGAACACAAAAGATGTGACTGTAAAATTAGGACCAGTTACTAGTCTTGCCAATTTAGCCATGAAACGTAGTAAACGTAAGTCTGTTCAACTTGTTAGAAAGCCTAAATAATTAATCGAATAAAAGTTTTGATAGACGCTTATTGCCTTTTTTATCAAGGTAATTTTTTACCCTTTTCACTTTCCAATCTTCATATGGAAAAACATAGGTAGGATGATCTGTTTTGTCTTTACCCCATTTAATTTTGTTCCAAATCCTTTCGTGTCCATAATACAAAAACATTTTTGTTATAACCTCTATTCCTGCTATTGCTCCTGCCATGCTTACTGTTCCTGTAATTAACCATGAAATAAGAAATGTATCGCTAGTTGCCAGGATACGCCATGATAATGTTTTTGCTAAACTTCTACGTGCTTTACTTTTCATTTTTTAATTGCTCACAAATTAGATTCATATGAACAACTACTGCCACAGCATAGGACGTTGCGTGGGACTTTTTAAAAAAATATTTGTCATCAGATGGCTTTACCCAAACTTCCTGCATAATCTTATTCCAAGTTTCATTTAACAAATATCTTTTGCTAGGTCTGATTATTGCCAACACTGCCGCTAGTTGTTCAATGCTTTTTGGTTTCAACTTCTTTAATATTTCTGAATGTCCATTAAGATGAAATACTTTGTCGCTAAAGTCTTTTGCTTCAAGCAACTCCCACATTGGTTCTTTGTTCATAAGTTTTTTTAGATGTTCATCATCTTTGATATCTTTATAAATGCTTACATTCAAACAATCTATCTTAAAATAATTTCTATCTTCGGCTGTTTCATAATCTATTGTTGCCATATTTGTTGCTGGATCATGTGGAACTTCCGTGAAGTAAACACCTGTGTTGTGTTTCTTATCTGTATCTAATTTTGCTATTCTATGTTTTAGTTTGTCTAACAAAATTGTTCTATCTGCAAAGTCTATATCTACATCAGGCATCTAATTTTTTTATCCTTCTTGCGTGTCTACCTTTTAAAAATTTAGTTTCAAAAAATGCTTCTATCATATATTTTGCTGTGTCAAAATCTACGTAGTCTGCACCAATACATAATACATTCATATCGTTGTGTTGTCTAGCCTGTTCTACATCAAATGTATCAAAACACACCACTGCCCTTGCGCCTTTGAATCTATTTGCCTGCATAGCCATACCAAAACCGCTACCACAAAATAATATGACTCGATCATCTTTATCCAAACTGTGGCAGGCTTTTTTTGCTATGTCGTTGTAATCTGTTCTTTTATTTTCATAAATGCCTATGTCATGAAAAGTTACTATATCTCCCATACATTCATCTATTGGACAAAGCCATTTGGATACTTCATCTTTTAGTTTCATGCCTCTGTGGTCAGCGCCTATTGTTAGATCTATCATAATTTTAATTTACTATGTCCTCCTCCTATTTCACCTTTTACCCAAGTGTTAAATGACAAAGTATATCTCACGTCATTAGGACTTGCATTTATTTCCACACTGTGATTTAAAAAACTAGGAAATAGCATCAAATCCCATTTTTTAGGACACACTGCCATTCTTGTTTGATGATAAAGGTAACTTCTTTTATTTGTAAAATCAAATTGTTCTTTGTGATCGAGTCTTACAGTATCAGTAAAAATATTTGTATGATTTTTATCTTTATGAAATACTATGTTAGATGTATCCTTACAATCTGTTAAAAATAATACTCCAGAAATTAAACTATTACTGTGATAATGTTCTTGAATGTATTGATTTTGTTCATACTTGTTACACCAACTTGTAGTGAGCACAAATTTATGTTTTTCATGCACATCTAAATAGCCATGCATAAAATCGTTTATCTGTTGTAATACTTCACCTTTTAATGATAATAAATTATCTTTTTCTAGAACATAATCATCTTTCGAAATATAAGAAACTTTGTGTGAACGTAATTCATAATCCAATTTTTCTTTTATAAATTTTTCACTTTCCTCACAAGGCTTTATTTGTGTTTGACACAAAGGTATACCAAATAAAGGCACAACATTATTTTCTGTTATCATAGTTTTGCCTCTTTTGTAATTTCTTTAACCATCTCAATATCCGCTGGCAGTCTTTTAAATCTTAGTGCCCAATGGTTCGGATCCATTATTGGATAAACTATTTGTAATTGTTCATTGTTAAATCTTTTCATCATCTCTTTTCCGCTTCTACAATTTAAGATTAGCCAAGGACTTATTTTACCGTCTTTGATGTCCATTACTGCTCTATTCAAACTTGCATAACGAAAATAATCACTCCAAGGTGCTTCTTTTTCATCACCCCAGTCCATCATAGTTTTCACAGATCTTTCCATTGCAGTTTCAACTTTTTCACGCAATATTAAATCAATTGCATACTTTTGATATAGTTCTTCTCTACACCAGTGATCTAATTTTACTCCGCTTGTAACAACGTAATCAATGTATTTGCTAGGATACAACGGCTTTACATTGCTAATAAAACTGCCAAATTTAACAAATGCTGTGTAATATGGACTTTTGCAAAACTCTTCATACGTTTTTGTTTTAGATGCTTTTTGACATAGTTCATAAAATCTTACAAAAGTTTGATAACCTAATTGCACTCTTCGTTCATCTTTTTGTAAGAATCTTCTTTTTTGTTCGCACATATGTACTGCTAGTGTTTTTTCTTTTGTAAATTTTGCATTACAATATTGACAGGTGTATAATTTTTCTATCATAATTGTTTTTTAATCTGCTCTGGAGTCATTCCAAAGTCCTTTGCTAATTGTTTTATCTCTTTTGCATCATTTATAGCAACAAGTAATTTTATTTCATCTGGTTTCATTGTAGGGTATAATTTTTCTAAAAATTTAGTTGTTTTGGCTTTACCACCAGACTCTTTAAATTTATATCCTATCCATTCATGATACCTAATATTTTTCTTAGAACTTGCAGTCATACATAACAGATACCAAAGTAATTTTTTGTGTTTGGTCAAAGTAAAAAAATGCTTGTTGTAATATCTATTTGTTTTTAAAATTTGTAGTTGTTTGTCTTGTGTACTCCCTTTAATCGCACTTACGTATCTGTTCAACAAATAGAAACTGACTTGCTTTCGCTCATCATCAGATAAGTCATCCCAAACATTTTTTGCGTTCATATCTATTGCCGCAAGTATATCTTTCAAAGGTAATTTGTTAATCTTCGTAGCCATATAATTCTAATAACATTGTATACTTTTCCCAGGCTTTTTGCAAGCCTTTATGTGCCAAACACATTTCAACAGCACGTTCAGTTACAAAATACTGTCTATTTTGGCATTCTTCTTCTATTGTTGCTTTATTGCTTTTGGAAATTAATACCTTTGGACCTTTACCACCGATTGGTTCTCCATAAATTGTTTCACCCCCATCAGGAGATGTAAAAATCATTTGTTCTTCTTTTTTCTTTTTAGGCATTACAACAACTGCGTGTATTCAATACTTTCACACTGTCTTGAAATATCTTTAACAAAGAAAGCACAAGATGGTTGTTTTCCATTTGTTAAAGGAGTGCTTATTAATTGATTATTTTTCATTTTTGGAAAATACCATTTGACTTCATTGTAAAAATTTACAACATTTACTTCTTCAAAGTCTGCCTTAAAACTGCTTAATGGATTAAAAATAAATGCTGAGAATCCTCTATCTGCTATGCTAGTTAAAGGCACAACTTCAACAGTATTGCTGTCTTCTTTGTCTCCAACGGCAATGCTCCAGTCTAAAGGCATGGTAATTTCTTTTCCTCCAATGTCTAGCACTATTGCTGGTGCACTGAAAGATTCAATATAGATTAAAGGTATAAAGAAAAAGTCTGGCTCTTTAGGATTGCTATTGTCTAAAACAGAAAAAGCCATATCTTCAGATACTGTTTCAGGTAATTTATCTAGATTGTAGGACAAGTTGTCCACAGTTAATATTCTCATTGTTGTTCTCCGGATCCTATTTCATTTGTATTGGTATCATACCAAAAATATTGTGTGCCTAATTTAGGTGCTTGATGTAAAGTTTCAAAAGGCAAAAATACTCCTGATGGCATAGATGCTCCTCTGTTATTGTCTCTTCCGTCTGTGCTCCATGGATTATCAACGGTGATTAATGGAAGATTAGAAGCATAAGACATCATTTTCACACAGGATAGATGCCAATCATCATGTGCTTTTTGTATGTAGGGTGGTAAATCTTTATCAGCATTGCTGGCATGAAGTATTGCTTGAACGTTTTTATCTGAATACGCTTTTACAAGATTTTCTTTTCCGTCCCAGTAGTTTCCAACAAGATCATTACATATCATTCCACCTACCTTAAATTTTTCATTCTTTGTTGTTAATTCTACTACCACGCCTGCATCTCCTGGTTGGCAATGATAATCGAAATGGACTACATATCTTTTACAAATAGTGCCAATATGTTCACCTTGTTGATTATAAAAACGTAGTTGATTTGTTTTTTTACCAAATAAAAAATTATGTCTTACATTTTTTTCATCAAGCCATAATGTACCTAATATCAATCCTAAATTATTTCTACGTGAATAGTCTTGTAATTTATTGACTGCGTCTTCTGTTTCTTGACAAGTATTGACAGTAAAACTAGGAGCATCATATCCACTTACAGATGCTTCTGGTGTCATTAAGTAATCTACTTTATTTGCCACTGCCCATTCGCAGGCTTTCAAAATAGTATCATAGTTCTTGTTAGGATCCATTGTTACTGGTATTTGTGCTACACCTATTCTCATATTAGTTCCAATCTATCTTTTCTAATGTAAAAGGATAATTTGCTTCTTTATAAAATTTCTTTCTATGTGTTAAGTGCCTTTTTGCAAATTTGCAAGTTGATGTTATGTCCCAAATTTGTACAAAGTCTTTGTCTTTTGCTTTACGTATTCCACGTCCTATTGACTGTATTACTCTGACAAATGACTTACCTGGTTCTATTAGCACCAAATTAAATATTCTTGGAATATTAATACCTACAGACGCTACACCATATGTTGCAATGATCACTTTATTATCTGCACTACTGATTTCATCATATTGCTCTTTTCTCTCTTCTAGTTTTGTTTCACCTTGTATAAAGACACTGCCATCTATTAATTTTTGTAGTTCTGTGCCTGCTGTGAGCCTATCAATTAAAACAAGTGTGTTACCAGAGACTTTAATTTTTTCAATTAATTTTCCGATATATTCTAAACGTTTTTTATTTGTTGTAAGATATTTTAATTCTTCTTGATAATTTTTATATACTGGAGTATCAATCATCTGTACAACATTTACGTGACATTTAGATAAAACTCCTTTATCTTGTAATTCTTTGGCACTGATTTGATTTACTACAGGGCCAATACTTGCTAGTATGCTTTGGAATTCAAATTGTTCTTTAGGAACTGTGCCTGTTAGCCCCCACCTCACTGGAGCATTTTTTAAATGATGTGTAAGTAGTTTTTTTAAAACATCTGCTTTTGCTTGATGTACTTCGTCCACGATAATTGCTTTGACACCATCTAAAAATTCTGTTAATGTTAGCACAGAGTCTCCTGCCTTTGCTTTTTTATCTAAAATATTAAGGCTCTGCCATGTGCAAATAGTGTGTGTTCTATTCAGTTCTTTCCTATCACCAAAATACACACCAACATCTAATCCAACAGTTTTATAATCATCCTCTGTTTGTGTGACAAGTGATTTGTTAGGAACTATTACAACTGTTCTACCCATAGTTTCACATAAACTTGATAGACAAGCAGTAATAATAGTTTTACCAGCACCAGTGGCGACTTCTTGTAAACTTTGCGGTGTGCGTAAAAAATTGTTTACTACCTCAACTTGATAGTCTCTTAATTCGATTGATTGACCTTCGCACTGATGACCTTTAGGCCATTGTTTGTGAGCAAAATAATCTTTGTCTATAAGACTGAAATTTAGATCAGTTTTTTGTCTTTTATCATCAATTGAATCTACTTCAATGCCCTCTTCATGTATTATTTGCAAAATTTTATCTAAATGATTTACGTAGCCATTCCCACCTAAACCAAAGAAACCTACCTTACCGTCCCATCTTCCTAGTTTGTATTGTGGCAAGTATCTAGCATATGGAACTTGCCATTTCATTTTATTAGATATTTTTCTTCTTACGTCTACAGGAAGTCCTTCAATTTTTACATTGACTTCATCGTTTATTATTATTTTACATCTCATATTGTTTCAGCAGTGTCATAAAAGTTTAAGAACATACTGGTTTGTCCATTTATATTAAAAACTAAATCAGACTCATACAAAAAAGTATCCACCTTTGTATAATTTTTAGATCCATCACAGCATATAACCGATTCTGGACGCCAAGTAGATTGTACTAAAGGCTTTGGTATCTTTTTACTGTTAATATACACTATTTTTGTTGTGTTTGCAAGTGAATTGTTTATGCCATTATCCTTAACGTAGGTATTAAATTCAGCCCCCGTTCCTTTATTTGGTAATCTTACTAATACTGAAATGTCTTTTGGGTCTACTAAATTTTTAAATTGTTTATGAAATTGTTGTAATTGTTCTAGTGCTCTTTTATCTTGCATACTTACAATGACTAACAAAGGATATCTTTGTAATTGGTCAATACATTCTGTTAAATGATTAAGTTGCCATTTTTTTAAATCAATATTAATCATAGAATATTTTCTTTCTAGAACCTTTTTAGTTAATACAGATAAATTAGATTTACTTTTTTCTACCTCAAATGTATCAAAATGTTTTAGTCCTAATTTTATTTTTCTATCATAAAATAAAAATAAATTACCTGCATTTGGTTTGCCAAATTTATCTATGTGATGTGTGGTTACTGCTTTGCTAGAGTGTTTAATTTGATAGTTATAGATACCTGGTACGTAGTCATCAGGATTATTTAAAATGTTTTCTACTTCATTATAAATTTTTACTAAAATAGGATCAATATCTTTTATTCTACCTTTAAAACGTCCTACAAGTTTGTGTATAATTCTTTCATCAAACGGAAGTAAGTATTTGTCTTTAATCCTTTGAGAATAAAATCTGCCTACCTTGTGTGGGAAAAGTTTTTTAATATCGCTGACTAATTTGCTTAACATTAAATTAAATGGAAATCTTATTACAACAATTTTTAATGGAGTAAATCCTCCCCAGATTCCGTCTTGATAATCGCTACCGTCTTCTATTCTAATGTATTTTGTTCTGTCTAAATGTCTTATAGGTTTACGTAAAATATTTGCACTATTTTGAATATCTATATCTCTTAATTTAAATTGTGAAGCATATCTGTTCACTAAAATACGTTTTACTGCTTCGTATTGTTTATCGGTTAAGGCACTACCTTTGTATACTTTTTTTGCTATATCTACTAAAATTCTTTTATCTCGATCTAAAATAACGAACGGTTTAGATACAGGACCTGACTCGAATCCTGCCATTATTTCTAAGCACTGCTCTATTGGATATGTTTGCATATCTATAGTATAACGGATTTTGGTTAAAAAGTCAATCTAGAAAAGGGTATTCCTTGGGCAATTTCTTCAACAGTCCACTCTGTGTTTACATAATCATTTAACCATTGCTGTCTATCTGGCATTAAAGGTTTGTTAATTGTGCTGAAATCCTTATTCGCCACATCATAGGCAATACTCTGCTCACTTACATAAGCAGGTATTCCATTCAAAACTGCATGGATTCCTGGATTGCTACTGTAACTTACCACGGCCCATGCGTTAGAAAAATTTAAATCGAACTCATCATATGTATTTGCAATCTGTTTAGGAACCTCATAACCAACATTATCCAACACAGGTAAATTTATTAAAGGACATCTAGGATGTGGTCTTACTACTATTTTCCTGTCAGTGTATTGTCGTATTTCTGATACAGTATTTCTTACATATTGATCTAACTTAGGTTGATCTTTCCATTGTTCACTTTTATCATGTTGTAGGCAAATTAAAATATGTTCACCATCTTGTCTCCAAGGTCTCATATTAATTCCTAATTCTTTTACACGTTCATCTGTGTTATTTTTTGGTCCGAAATTTGCTAATCTATTGATACCATTTAATCCAACTTTCCATGTTGTATTTCTCTTAATCCCACCTACTTCAATTACTAATACATTTTTATTTTGTTTTCTAAAATGCTCCCAAATATCTTTGTTGCGAGCCATTCTGCCATGCCATAACAATGACCATATTACTGGAACATCACACTGTAAATTATTTTCATCAACAGTGTGACCTAAAGTTTTTAATCCTTTAGAAACTGCTTCCCATATAGGTGGACTGACTAAGGCACTATTTTTTGTAAACAAACTAAATTTCATTCCAGTATTTTTCTTTACGTTGTTGCATTAAATCTTTTTTTGCACTTTTGCGTTGTGTTTTTCTTGCACCCTTCATATGATCAAAATATTTGCCTAATTCAGAATTAATTAATGGATGTCCACCACCACCTGTTTTTGCAGTCTTGTTGTAAATATTTTTTGAATAATCGTGATATGATTTATCTATAATTGCTAATTTTTTTAGGATATATCCAAACACAAAACTATCATGCCATTCATCTAAAGTAAATATTCCTGTATCTGCATTTTCATACATATCTTCAAATTCTTTCATAAATTTTTTACAAGTTATGCTTGTCCTATTCAATCCATAAAAACCACACTCGGGCCAAGTTTGTGTCCCACGCCCTCTACCTACAAAAGTAATCCATTTGTCATTTGGTAATAAATCCTCAAATTGTTTGTAGGATATAGGACTATGAACAAATGTATCTGCATCGATCCATACTACCCATTTTGTTAAAGCAGACTTAAATGTTTCAAACACTGCATAAGTTTTATTTGCAAATCTGATTGCGTCCCACTTAAACTCTTTATGATAGTCTCTTGGACGTCTTTCAGGAAAAGGACATTTACCATTTGCTTTCGGAACGTCTTTCCATTTGTTTTTAAATTTTATTAAATTTGTTAAATTTTTTTGTGGTAAAATTGTAATTTGTTCAGGATCAGGATTATTTGGTGAACATTCCTCTGCGTAGACTATCAGTTTTACTTGTTTGTCTACATTATTTGCAAAACTATCAAGAAATCTTTGTCCATACAAATCTAAACCTTCTTTATGAAATGTTGTGATTGCGGTTATCATTTTACATATTTCCTCATATGTTTCCAAGCCAAGCCTTCTTTTACTTCGGCTAGTGTCCAGTGTGTTTGGGCAATTCTTCTTATCCATAATTCTCTATCATAGGCTTGAGGATTATCTAGTTCTTCAAATGTTTTTAAACAAACATCTTTTGCTTGAGCACGTTCAGGGTCAGTAACGAGTGTAGGAATCCCTTCGATTACACTCGCTACTGTTGGACTGCTGTTATGCCCAATTACTGCATGAGCATGAATCAGTTCAGTTTTTAAATCTTTTGCACCGCTTATTTCTACGTTAGAAAAATCTTTATTGCCTGTGTTTATCCAGTTACGTAGAGTGGCAATATGAGCACCTGTATTTTTATCACCAGGATGAAATCTTACTCTAATTAATTTTTTTGGCAAAACTTTTCTTATACCTTGCACTACCATTAACAGCCAGTCTAAAACTTTAGTTCCTCTCATGCTCCAGCCTCCATCTCTTTGACAACATATTAAAACATATTGCCCACCACCAAGCCGCCAAGGTTGTAAGTCTATTTTTAATTCTTTTTTTATAAGTTCCCAACGCATAGGATCTGGGTTATCCCAACAATATTCTGCTGTATTAGGAAATATTCCATCGTATCCATAACGCAAATAATTTTTTGATTGCGTTGGATCTGCAAATAAAAACAAACTGCTATCAACAATTACAGTTCTTTTGCCTTTCTGTTGCTGTCTATCATAAACTGCTTTACGTAAAATTAGATGTCGATGCTTTTGTGAATCCTGATGAGTAAACCCTTGTATCACAGCCACATCGGCATCTACGATTGACCATGTATTAAGAACTAATCCTTTGTCACCAACTTTGTTCACCCCTTCAATAAAATTCTTTATGATTAAAGGTTTTTGTGGCTTTTTGTTTCCAGGAGGAATGCATTTCATATATGATACAACTTTTATCATGTTAATCCATACCTCTGCATTATTCTCCAAGCCTCTCCAGTGCCCAACTCTTTCCAATGATATTGACAATATGCTAACCAATGTTGCCATTTTTTTACTTGCATAGTATCTGCATATAAAGGTGATTCTATTTTGCTTAAATCTTTTAATGTGACACTGTCAGCGGCTGTTTTTTGTGTTGTGAACGCAGGCACTCCTACACAAACACTTTCAATGGCGGCAATGCTTTGATATGTGACTACTGCGTAAATTTTTTCTCTAATCAAATACCAAGGAATTGATCCTTGTCCAACTCTTGAATGTCTTTTGCCTTTGTCTCTAATTATAATTTCTTTGTCTGTATGTTTTTTAAGTTCAGTAATAGTCTGTTCAACCCATTCATCTCTATCAATTTTATAAAATTTACAGGGTTTTTCGCTAGGTGTTACTAACAAAATTTTTCCGCTATGATCTTTACGCCATTCGACAAAGTCTAATTCTTGACTTTGTTGTACTATTCTTTTCCAACGATCATCTGGACAATCAAAAATATTTGTGTGTTGAACATCATTTTTTACAATTCTATGCCAATGTTTCTTTTTAATTAAATTTCCTACGTAACCTGTGTCTATGTAGTAAAAAGGCCTTTTGTTTTCTAATGATTCATATATGACTTTTCTTTTTGCTAAACTTCTAAAACTTATAGGATTTGTAACTGGAGTTTTAATAATTTCTTCGTAAGGAAGATATTCGGCACCTATCCCTTGTACCCAGGCTTTAAGAATTGGATCATCTTTATCCCAATAGTAGTGCATATCATTTTTGCATCATTTCGGCAAGATATTTTTTCCATACATCGCCATATTCACAATTTCTGTAATTTTTAAACCAAGGCCCACCCTCGGTATAATGAATTGCATTTGGTTTTCCATCTTCTGGTTCTTTGTACCAACCAACTAACCAATTCCATTCATGTGATAATTTTCCTATCTCTTCATCTTTTAACCAACTAAATCTATGGAAATATTTTCCATCATAGTTTGGATTGTTAACTAAATCTACTGATAATTTTTCGTTTGAAGGATGTCCACAATTATATAAAACCATAGAACTCCAATTTTTTCTTGGATACTGTGTTTGTTTTTGTCCGTCCATTTTTATTCCTGGTTTAGGAGTGTAGTCATGTTGCACACACATCACAGCATATTTGTCATCTGCTTGGTCAAAAAGTTCTTTAACATCTTTCAAAAATACAATATCAGAATCACAAAACAATGCCCAGCCTTCATAATTTGCAAGTGCTGGAACTAAAAATCTAGTGAAAGTGAATTCTGTAGAGGCAAGTTTATCTTCACCCCTCCAATACCATTTGTCTTGACGTAAAATATTTTGATTTAAAGGTATAACTTCTGCTGAGTCACTGTGTGAATATATTGAATGTTCGCACACTTGATAAGCAATATCTTCTCTTGTGTCGTATCCTACATAAATTTTCATGACTTTGTGCCTACTGTTCTTCTTTCTATATCATCATGATTAAATTCTGCCCAATACAATTCAAAAGCAACACCATCTTCTACACCTTCAAACTGATGAAATTTTCCTGGCTTGACTGTTGTGTAATCGCCTGCATTTAGAATTGTTTCATCTATGAGACCTTGTTGGTCAGCGTCTTGCCACACTCTTACAATCATTTTGCCTGACTCAACAAAAAAGCCATTCCATTTGTATTTGTGTTTGTGTTCTGAACATTTGAATCCTGCTTTGAATTCAATACGATGAAATTCTAACACACCGTTAGCATGGATTAATTCTGTCTTGCCCCAAATTTTTCCTGCTTTCATTACAGTTTATTTTCATATCCTTGTTTTGCCAAAAACTCTTTGACGGATATAGTAGGCTTCCAACCTAGTGCTTTCATTTTTGTTATGTCTGCTTTTGTGTCAGGTCTTTCTCCAGGCATACCTTCTCTTACTGGTAGGTTAGGTGCAATATCTTTTACACTTACACTTTCGCCTGTCCCAATATCAATTGGTCCTTTGTAGTCACTAGCCATTAAAACAATCATTGCTTCTACAACGTCATTGACGTGTACAAAATCTCTTGTGTGGGGCGTCACATATTCTAATTGATTTGATAGTAGTTTGTCAAAGAACATATTCAGTCGTGGAGTTTCTGAATAAACTGTATGGAATCGCATTGCCACAACGTTCGGATGTGGTATGTATTCGATCACGTGTTTGGATGCCGCATAAGGATTTCTCCAAGGATCATATTGTGAACTTGAACTTGCAAACATAACTCTTGTGTTCTGATAATGTGCAAGAATACGTTTTGTGCCTTCAACATTGTTATCCCAATATTTTTTAGGATCATTCATAGATTCTCTAACACCACCTATCCCTGCAAGATGTATTACTAAATCTACTTCTGGTAAATCTGCTGTAAGAATGTTGGCCTCTGCTTTTGTGTCTATGCCAACTACTTCATGTTTTTCTTTGTGTAATCGTTTTACTAAGGCTGAACCGATAAAACCTTTATCACCTGTAACTAATATTTTCATATAGGATTCCTTTGTTTAGAAATATTTATTGGGTAAATTATTTTGATGTAGTGGATTTGATACCTTGTGTTTTGGTAAAATATGGTTTGTATACATACAACCAATCACAAAGTTGACGGCACATTATGGCATCATTAGGCCACCATCCTATACGATTTTGTTTTTCAATTATATCTGTAGCGGCCCAAGGAGTAATTACGTATGCACTATGCCCTGGTAAGCCTTGCGGAATATTTTGAGGAGCCACCCATGGGACATTGTTAAATCCTTCTTGCAATTTTTGATGATAATCTTTAGACTTAAAAGTTGCTCCTCTTGGATCATTAATACTATATGCTCCTATTTTATTATCATTAATCGGTGTGACGAATTTGTTTGTAAAAAGAGCATCATGTTCTAATATCATAATAGATTCGTTCATAGACTGACACATTTGCCACAATCTGTAATGACTTTGTGCCGCGGCAATACGTTTGTTTATATCATATGTTTTATATGGTTTTAGAAATAAATTTGTTTTCTCGCAGGTAATTTTTTTGCCAGAAGGCCAAGTCCATGCTACCGGAAAGATTGTTTCTGGAGTTGTTGCATTGAACAATGTTGCTTCAATATCACTTTCTGTGTCTTGAATACTTTGTAAACATCGTTCAGCATACGATAAACTCCATGCGTCTTTCATTAATGTTATTATGAATGCTTTGATCATAAAAAATTAATTTTATTCTCTGTGACTTTTAATTCTGTCAACTCTTTCGATAACAGTATATCCTACCCTGTGTATGTAATGATCAATTATTTTCCATTTTTGCTCTATTTCTGTGATATAAGTAGCAATAGTCTTAAAAAGTCCTTTTGAAGTTGAAAAATTGGCTGTATCATGGAACACTATATATTTTTTAACTGATGGAGCATGAAGTTTTAATTCTTTCATCAAATGTTCTGGATAATGTGAACTATCAATATGTAGCATATCTACTTCGTCAACAGATTCTGGCTCAGTGCTATTCTGTACTCTATATTCAAAATCTATTTGATTGTCAGTAGAATATTTTTCAAAATGTTTTTTGTAGGGTTCAAAATAATACGGGGCGATATCTAATCCTATAAGTTTTTTAGGATTAGTTAACATTAATCCTGCCAATGTTGCTCCTTGACATACGCCAATTTCTTTTACTATCTTACATTTTTTTGCACAATTAATTAATGCGTCGTGATGTGCATTGTATTCTATTCCATGAGCACCTGATTGTTGTTTTTTAATTTCAGAATAAAATTCATGAATGTCTCTAACGTACGAAATATCTGGTTTGATCATATTTTATTTTTATTTAAGTATTTTTAATTATCACATAAACCATTGCTGGAGTGTTGTTTTTTAGTGCCGTGGTTTGAAATTTTGCTTTTAATTTGCAATTGGAATCATTGATTATTTTTATAATTTCGGAATCATAAATTTCTAAAGGATCAGTAGATTTTGACTTATTTTCTTTTTCGCCAAAGCCATGTTCTAAAAACATATATCCATTTTCACTCAATTGATCTTTCCATGTGTTTAGACTTTTAATTGGGTCATAACTATGATCCCAACTATTAGAATATACAATATCAAAATGATTTATCCATTTGTTGTTTACGTTATGAAAATCCCATTCTACTACATTTTTAAATTTATTTGCTGTGTGTGATATTTCTGTTCCTAATATTTTTGCAGACGGATAATATTTTTCAAAATAAATTAACTCTTTAGCATTACGCACTCCATGACATAATATATTTTCTGCATTTTTTTTGTGTAATTTTATTTTTTTTAAAGTTTGCTCGTTAATCCAGACATTATCCAACTTTTTTACATTTGCTTCTGTTTGAATTTTTTTATATTCTTGATAATTCTTATATTGATAAATTTTCATTAAATTCCATGACTCATATTCAAATTTTTTAGTTTAAATGTAAAATACTCAGGCATCATTGTTTGTATTTTTACATTATAATTATTTATGAAATAATCTGATTGCTCCCAACCATGCTTTGTTAGACTATCTAAAAGTTTTTTTGCTCCTTTTGGAGTAATTCCGTATGCGGCTGTGCCAGGCATCATGCTGTAACCGTTGAACATATTTTCAAAATAATATGTCAAAACATCTGTTTTGTATTCATTTAAACCTATCTCGAAGCATGGTTTAGATTTCTTTTTCCAAACATGGTCAAACACCTTTTGATTAAAGGCAGACTCGACATTTAAAATTAAAAGTTCTTCGAATTGTGTATTGTCCCATTTTTTTAAACAAAAACTGTCTTGTTCTATGACAGCAATAGGTTTATTCAATTCCAAACATTTATGCCATAGTCGTACATGATTCATAAAGCAGGATTTTTTAGTGTGAAACAATTTTTTATTTTCGTTATAAAAATTATTAACCCTACTTGGTTGAATTCTTATAAAATTGTATTTTTCTTCATATTTTTTTAATGTAAAAGGTGTTACTCCTTCAAATAATTCGGCATCAAATTTGTCTTTACAACTGTCAAGACAAACTTTAGCATATTCCTCAGATTTACTATTGCCTTTGATATAAATTACAAATGATTTCATATTTTTTTTAGTATTTCTTGGATATTTTCACCACGTTGCGGTAATTTATCACGCAAGAAGAAGTGGACAAAATAACTTTCTTTCTGTCTATGTTTTTCGACTGCGGTATACAACGAGTTCCAACGCCAATCCATGTTTTTAACTTTCATTTGTTCTTTTTTCACCCACCAGTTTAAAAGCATCTGATCAGTACTCCATTTGTAAAAGCCAACGCCGTCAACAAAATCCTTAAATTCAGGTCTTGAAATGAATTCTTTAGGTGTTTCTCCTTTTAAATATTTTGCAAATGATTTATTCATGACCATGAGACCCATATTGTAAAATTCAGCACCTAAATGATTCCACTTCCAATCAACATCTTTTAAATTTGTGAACGCACTCCTTGAATATTTTGTTATTTTATTTTTATATTTGTGGTTTAGTGGTAATTCTCTTTCAGCAACACCGCCAAAATCATATTCTATTGGCAAATCTAAGAAAATGTCCGGAGCATTAGATTTTATATAGATATCACTATCAACTATTGCAACTTGGTCATACATATCAAAGTATGCAAAGGCATTTTCTTTTTCATAAATTGGCATATACCCTAATCTTTCTACTGCTTCTTTGCTTCTGCCTGTTCTATTCATGTCAGGTCGTATTTTTAATTTGGGTTCGGTCAAGATTATGTGATCTATGCTATATTTTTTACAATATTCTGCAACACTATTAATACAAGTAGTATAAAGTTTACTTGGTTTACCTACACTTACTTGAAATATCAATTTTTTCATTTATAATCCTTTGTAAAACTAAAATTTTTCTTAGAAAATGTTATTTTGTTGTGTTTATCAAATTCTATGTGACAAATGCCGTTGTTTAAACACCAATCTGCCGGCATTGCTCCCTGTTTGTCTATCCAGTTGACAATTTTTTTTGCTCCTTGTGGTGAAATACAGTAGGCTCTTGCTCCTTCCCACCATTGTCCAACAGGCATAGGCTTGGCTGGACGAAATCCTTCGAACTTTAGCACATCTTTAAATTTTTTATCTATCGAAAAGTGTTTTTTAAACAAAACATCATGTTCAAAAATACAAATATTGTGTTTCTGCTTTGCACACTGTTTCCATAAATTGTATTGACTTAGAAAACAACCTTGTGTTCCAGGTCTACCCATCAAACGGATACATTTTTTACTCGATTGGTAAACTTTTAAACCATAATCATCGAGACTATGTTTTGTTCCATCAACTCCTTCATAAAGTTCAAGATTCCAACCTAATGCTTTGCCTGATGCAAGTGCTTCATTGGCCCATTGAACAGAATATTCATGGTTTTTCAAATAAATGATGTATCCTTTAGGATTTTCCATAATTTTTGTTTCGTTTTTTGTGAAATCTTAATTTTTCATTGTCAGTAAACCAAGTGTACTTTAAATTTTTATATCTGTGACCATATTTCTTTTTTCCTTTTGCTGTGCTAAAAACTTCTCCTCCAGATTTTAGTCCCCAACTGTTCCAATGGTAAGGAATCGACTCAAAATTTCTTTTATCTAAAATATCTTTAAGCACGTGTTGATCAATAAACCAATATATTGGTTTCTTAAAAGCGTCTATCATTTTATTTGCAAGTTCAGTCTTAAATTCACTTCCTTCAGCACCTATGCCAGGAGAAATACAACTTGCAATATAAACTGAAGGATCTTTTGGCTTTCTCATAGCACAAGGTTGTCTAGTAATTCGTTTAAAATCGTGTATAGCAAAAGTATTACGACATATACCATCTGCATCTATTTGCAACACGTGTTGATAGTGATCAAAAAGTTTATTCATCAACATAAATCTTGCACTTGACAAATAAATTTTTCTTTTCAAATCATAATCGTTATTTGTTTGACAAATTTCAGGACCTCTTGCAAAAACAGGATGTTCTTTGTTTAATTCAAACTGATCATAAAAACCTTTAGGGTGTCTTTCGAATGTATATGTGATACTTGCATTTTTAATGAGATGTTTATAGGAATGTTCTTCACCTTCTTCATAAATCATGTGGACATGAATATGACTTTGTTTGCCATTGTAGTATAAAGTGCTCCTTGCAAGGTATTGTCCGTGTTCTGCCCAGTATTGTGGATCACAACTGAAATAAATTATGCATTGTTTGTTTTCTGGTTTGTCACCTTGTATAATTTGTTTATCGAAAATCATTAGTAATATTTTAATTGATCTTTTTTATATTTTTTTGGTCTGCAAAAACTATTTGCACTTCTTCCTTTCCTGTTTATCCAGTATTTTTCATTTATTCTAAAATAACTCGTGTCTGTGTATTTTAAATTTACAGCAACTGAATTTAGAGCAACGTCAGGACTTAATGCACCTTTGGCCCACACATAATCAATCATTTTATTTGCTCCTATAGGTGTGATAATGTAACTATGACTGCCTTTTATACTTGTTTTGTTTAATAATTCTGTACCAGATAAATCAGGTATACTGTCACAGTGATTGTGTATTCCTTCTCCTCGATTTGTTTCACAATGAGCATTGTAATCTTGCACTAACCTACTGTACCTATCAAGATGTAATACATCATCGAATTTATTCAAAAAATATTCTGGAATATCACGCAGTTGTACTGCATCATGTTCTAAAATTAAAAAAGGCTGATTTTTTTCTCTACATAATTTCCACAATCTTAAATGGGACAGAAGACAGCCAATTAATCCTGGGTTTAATGTTTTAAATTTTTGTCCAATCTTAAATTTTTTTAAATCATGTTCTACCCAATGTGTATCAACATCACTTCCATATGTGGCAGGAAATTTTTCACCTTTTTCACCGAATTTTCCAAGTGATTCTAAAGTTTCTTGTGCCAGTGATTCACTAAATGATTCACCCATCATGGTTATGACGTATGTTGGAATTTTTAAAGACATATTTTGAATATTTATTGGATTAAATTTTTGGTGTGCTTTATATAGAAGCGTCTTCCATTCCAGCAACTCTTAGTTTAACAATGTTTGTGATTTGCCATTGCTTTTGGTCTAGTCCTTTTGTAATTCCTAGCCATTTGTTTCTTAACAATGCAAATTCGTTGATTATCTTTTCATAATCAACAACATCATCTTCACCGTCAACATATTTTTCAACATCTCTGCTGGATAGTGCTCTTTGATAATTTTCTAAATATTTTTTGAAATGTTTTGAACGTAGTCTACGCAACTCTATGTTCATGTATTGCAAAATGGCTTCAATTTCTTGCAGTTGATTGAATCTTTGTTCTACAATGCCAGGCATATCTGCTGACGCTTTTTCAACATTGCCTTTTATTTTTATTTCGTAACGTGCTTGTTGCAACTCGTCTTCATAATGTTTAATGGCATCAGGAATAGCACTGATGTCTTTCGCTATTTTTTGATACCATCCTGACATTAATAATCCTCGTCTTCTGATTCTCCGATTTCTAAACAGTATGTGATTGCTTTGTCTAAATCATCGTCGGCTCCAAGAGCGTCTTTTAAATCATCATCTTCTGCTCCGTGATCCACCAGTAAGTCTACAAATTTTTCCGCAATAACATCCATCGGTTGTTTTCTATCTATGTACTCTTTAAAGAATGTCCATAGTTCCACAACTTGACTTCCAGATAACATCTTACTCCTCTACTTTTACAGTTTCTTTGTCTTCAATCGGTTCTAAATTGCTAAAATCTTTCATTATATTGTCTAGCAATTCGCCACCTTGTTCCCAAACTCTTCTATATTCTTTGTGTTCCGTTTTTTTGGAATCAACATATTTAAGTCTGTTGCCGTCTTTACTTAAGATGCCTTTTTTCTCGAACAAATCTACAAGACCTGAGTAAGGATTCATTCCAGTTTCATATGGAATCTTTACTTGTACACCTTCAAACGGTTTGTTAAATCTTGTCTTCATAACTTTACAAGCCGCTCTTATACCTT
>CEUU01055418.1_pt1 | contig 23261 bp, 17 predicted proteins | sample 531321 | NCBI WGS metagenome assembly CEUU01 (sample SAMEA2622658, study PRJEB7988) | marine metagenome | isolation source: saline water (ENVO:00002010), including
AAATCGTCTGTCGTGTGTAATCTCGTTCATTAATCACGTCGACCACATTTTCAGTATAGAATCCTTGGAGCCTCCTTGAAGCAGTAACTTTGTTTCACCATTACTCAAACCTATTACCTTAGGTCTTGCACGATTGCAATGGCCTGACCACATTGAGATTGTATATGCTCCGACATCATGATAGATTAGTAAATCAGAATCTTTGGCACTTGGTAAATCAATAGTTCCGCCAAGTTTATCTCCATTGTAACATAGTGGTCCATGAACCACAGTTGGTACATTAGGCGATTCTGAAGTCACTGAAATACGGTGATGCCAATCATCTGGATTCAAAGCCCAACGTATAAACATATCAGAACCAAGATGACCTATTAGGTGTTGAACTCCGTCTCTTAACCATATTTTCTCAATTCTAGATACCGCAATTGCGTTGCTAGCCATTATACTACGTCCAAATTCTGTAAAAACTACTCTACCATCAAATAAATCTGGTAAAGTTTGTTTCAGCGAATTAACATATTCCTGGTGCGAAGGGGAAGTCCTTCCAACTCTGTAATCGAAGGGTAAACCTCCTCCAATGTCTATCCAATCTAATTTTTCACCTCTAAACCCTTCAATCTTTCTGGCTATTTTAAGCATTCTTGAAACACCTTTTACTAATGATTCAACGCTCATTCCCTGGGAACCAGAATGCACGTGTATTCCATTTAACCAGGAATACTTTTCATAATATTCAATTATCTCTTTTTCCAAACTTACAGGAAAGCCAAATTTCGAATCATTTAAGGAAACTGAAGTCTTCTCAATAGCCCCTCCCCCAACCAGGGGATTAATTCTAATAGCTATTGAAGAAGAAGATTTAGATAATTCAGGAGATGAAGCTACCCGATTAACCTCAATAAAATCATTCAAAACAAAACTGATTCCAATTGATAAACAACGATCTATTTCTGCTTGAGATTTTGCAGGACCATTGTGTAAAATCAATTTTGGTACACAACCAGCGGCTAGCGCCAGATGAACTTCTTCCTCTGATGCGCATTCAAGCCCCATTCCAAATTCTACAACTATTTTGAGAATCTCTATTATTGGATTTGACTTGACTGCCAGACAATGCTGGAACTGTGATCCAAAAATTTGTTTCATAGATTTGATTTTTTCTACAAGTTCATCGATATCGTGTATTATTACAGACCTTTCATTACCCAATATTTGTCGGAGAGTAAATTCGTCTAAAACAGATTTCATTTACTCACACCTACTAATTGATTAATTAATTCTTTTTTAGCCGTTTTCAACCATTTACAAAGTTCTAATCTTGCTTTTTCCATTGAATCACTATCCTCCACTATTCTATTCATTTGTTGCATTACCACTCCTCCAAAAGCCAACCTCAATGCGCCAATTGACCCATCAGGAGTGATCGTGACAGGTTGACCAAGATGAACTAAATTTTGAGTTGTTTTTTCGTTCATTAAATTCATATGTATTTCACGGAGTTCTGCCATACTACACCATTCTGAATCAATGGTTTTTCTCAGTTTAAATGTAATTATTGTCAAATTTGATTGAAGTAATCTTGAACTTATATCACTCCCTTCTGAGACTGAAGTAATTACTTCAATTAAGTCATTATCACTTAAAGTACGTAATGCGTCTTCTTCAAACCACTTAAGAAATTCATAACGCCTTTTTTTAGGAATCTGGTAATAATTTTGAATTTCATTAAGTGCTGCATACCATCTAACTAACGAACCTAGGCGTTCAGAGTCAACCAATGAGTTCTGAGTAGGATAGATAGCTGAAATGTCAAATAATACTCTTAAATCATCATTCCATGTGTCATTAAGTTTGTATTTAGATGGAAATAATATAACTGAACTGAAGGGTGGACCACCAAAGAATTTCGATCCAGTAGTCATAACTATCCATCCATTCTCCAAACATTTCTTTATACCAGTACGAGAAAACCTTCCCTGTGCAGCATCTACTAAAATATGTAAGTTCTCACCAATAGATTGACACTCTTTTTCAAGAAAACTCTTGTCAGGAGTATGTACATTAGTCTTACTACCAGCTACTAAGTGTACAAGTATTTGTTCATTTTGTTCGATCGACAAAGCAAGGATTTCAGAGCATTTTGATGAAATAATAGATTCAGGTAATAAATCTCCTGATTCATTCCTGATCTCAATCTTATGTGTATTCACTTTATGATTGATTCTATTGATTAAAACATCTCCAACATCTCCAGAACTACCGTCAGGAGTTAATTGATCAAAACGAAACGCACCAGCTGCTAATACTGAACCGCCGCCAATTTCATTCGGAGCAATTAAAATATTTTTAAGTAACTTATCCGAGGATTCAACCAGTATATGTGAGACAAAAGTCTCAGCATCTGTACCTGATGGAGTGAAAACAACATTTAATGCCATTTTTTCAAGACCCATGACTTTGAGAAAACGATTCTTAACATCCTCCCAATTCATATCACTAACATTCATTTTGGTGAGGTAATTCCAAGTTTCCTTGGAAATTGAAGAAGCTGTGCATGAACCAAAAGGCAAATGATCTATTGGATATGGTGATGTTGCATACTTGGTTAAACCATTAGCAAGAGTAATTGAACGACTATCTGCATTCTGACAAAGAAGTAATTTTAGTTCGGAATCAATAATCATGCACTTCCAACCTAGACTTCTCCATGGCAGTGTCTGAGAAGAAGCACATTATCTTTCTCACTCGTTTCAAGTATTAATATTATTCAATAGATTAAAAGATTGTGTTCATCAACTTATACGTTATTATATTTTTCAGTCTTAAAAATTAATCTTTTAACTTCCAAGTGCATTTTTGACCTGCGAGAAATGGGACTACTGTGTTTCCGTTTGGAAGAATAATCTGTTCTGGAATAATCCAATCTTCTTTTACCAATTTAATTACTCCATTATTTCTTGGTAAACCATAGAAATCTGCACCATGGTGCGAAGCAAAGCCTTCAAGTTTATCTAGCGCATCCAGCTCATCAAAAACTTGAGTGTATATCTCTATCGCACTCCTTGCACTGTAACAACCAGCACAACCACAAGAGGACTCTTTCATATGCTTTTCATGAGGAGCGGAATCTGTGCCTAAGAAGAATTTTTTATTCCCTGTTGCAACGACCTTTCTTAATGCTTGTTGGTGAGTACCCCTCTTTAAGACTGGTAAACAATAATTATGTGGTCTAATGCCTCCTGCCAACAAATCATTTCGATTAAGTAACAAATGCTGCGGTGTAATGGTTGCAGCTAGGTTATCATTAGATGCTAATACAAAATCTACAGCGTCTTTCGTAGTTATATGTTCGAATACTATTTTTAAGTCAGGGAACGAGGCAACGATTTTTGTAAGGTGCCTATCAATAAATTCTTTCTCCCTGTCAAAAATATCAATATGATTATCAGTAACTTCCCCATGTATTAATAGTAACATTCCAACTTCTTGCATTTCTTCAAAAATAGGGTATAAATCTTCTAAACTTTTCACAGCTGCATCTGAATGGGTAGTAGCACCTGCGGGATATAATTTTGCAGCCACAGTACCTACTTCCTTGGCTAAAATAATATCTTCGCGTGTAGTATCATTAGTCAGATATAATGTCATCAATGGCTCAAAATTATTATCTGATGGACGAGCATCTAAAATTCGCTTTCGATAATTCACTACCATGTTGGCATCAGTAATTGGAGGAACAAGGTTGGGCATTACAATTGCCCGTTTAAAACATCTTGCAGTTGCAGGTACTGTTTCATTTAACATATCTCCGTCACGAAAATGTAAATGCCAATCATCTGGAGTCTGAATCTTGATATGAGTCACAGCATCTCCCTCCTTATAGCCAAATCAAGACGGGTTGTTAAACCTTATATTAGCAAAAGAGAAAATGTAATAGGTCTTGGGCTGTACATGTCTTCGGGAAAAAATTCCAAAGAAAGTTTCGAATTTAATGGAGAACTAATTGAACCAGGCTCACGCGTTGAGACAGTTATTAAGGTTGGAATTGATCCATTAGGAAGAAAACTCGAAATACCCTGTTTTATTTTCCATGGGCTTATTGATGGGCCTACTGTTTCTATCACATCAGCAATTCATGGAGATGAATTGAATGGTGTTGGCATCTTACATTTTTTGATTCATGGTTATGATAATATTCCAAATAATAATGATGATTTTATAGATGTAACTAAACTTAAAGGGACACTAATACTTATTCCAATTGCAAATCCAGAATCTTTACTGCTTAAACAGCGTAGGACGACAGATGGTAGAGATTTAAATCGTCAATTTCCGGGAAGGGAAAATGGAAATCATTCACAAAGACTAGCTCACAAATTATTTTCATCAATTATTCCGAGGTCAGATTATCTAATTGATATTCACACCGCACCAGGAACTAGAACCAATCTAAGTCATGTCAGAACAAATTTTGATAATGAAGTATGTAAGAATTTAGCTAAGGCATTTGGAAGTAATATTGTTTTGCATTCATTGGGTTCAGAAGGAACAATTAGGAGAGAAGCAACCGATTATGGATGCCCATCTATCCTGCTTGAAACAGGTTCTTCAAATTCATTTCAAATTGAAAATGTAAGAGAAGGATTAGCAGGAGTACTAAATATTCTCAGATCATTGAAAATGATAACGGGTGAAATTCGGGAACCAAATTTTAGAGTTTTAGTGAGAAAGTCTAGATGGATTAGAGCCCCGTCAGGTGGATTATTACATTGCTTAATTGATATAGGAGAATTAGTCGAAAAAAATCAAATTATTGCACATATTACCGATCCGTTCGGACACAAGACTGACGACATAATTGCTCCTTGTAATGGTATCATTGTTAGTATTGCAACAATTCCACTCACTAGAACTGGTGATCCGTTAGTTCATTTGGTTCCATTAAAGAAGATGTTTGAACATGTGAAAAGTATCATTGGTATAGATGATGATTTAGAATGTAAAGAAGAGCTTGTTAACGATGATGAAGGGGTTCAATTAGATGACATGGTTTTTGAATCTAGTGAAAAAACCGAACCAAAATAATGGTGATTAAAATGAAGTTTTACATTAATAATGGTGGTAGAAAAAGTGGTATTGGTGAACATGTAGATATTGGAATTATTACGGTTTCAGATAGAGCCTACAAAGGAGAGTATGTCGATAAAGGTGGCCCTAAAGTAATTGAATTCTTAGATGAAGTTCTCCATTCAGAATGGACGAGCCATTCTATTATAATTCCTGATGAAAAAGTGGAGATTGAAAAATGTTTAATTAAACTCACTGATGAAATTAAATGTTCATTAATTATTACAACAGGAGGTACCGGCCCTACTAAAAGGGATGTTACTCCTGATGCAACAATTTCAATATGTGACAAAGAACTTCCCGGATTTGGAGAATTAATGAGAAAAATATCCCTAAAATATGTTCCGACTGCAATACTTAGTAGACAAACTGGAGCTATTCGCGGCAATTCACTTATTATCAATCTCCCCGGTCAACCGAAAGCAATAAGAGAAACTATTGATGAAATCTTTTCAGCAATTCCATATTGTATTGATTTAATCGGTGGGCCATACATAGAGGTGAAAGAAGAAAAAATATCGATTTTTAGGCCTAAAAACGCTAAAAGATAAATTATAGTTAACCATATTTTGCTTCAATATCTGAATTAAACAACTCTAGCATTGTATCTTCAAATAGTTCTGTTTGTCTTCTTGCCCTAGTAGATCTTAAGTGTAAAACTGCCATTCCGATAAAAACAATGATTGCTAATGGAATGATTGCTTCTAACCTAAATTTATGCATGAATGTAACTATACCTTCTGCAGTATATGCCCACGTTACAGAAGCTGCTGAACCACCGATTAACGTTGCCCATAAAACCCTATTAAACTTCATTCTAGATAACATTCCGAGTACCGCTCCTACTAAAACTCCAGAAGCCATGAAAGGGATCCACACAAATACAATTAAACCCCAGAAACCCCATTTATTAATGAATTCTCTTTTCTCTTGGGCCGTATATTCAACAGTAGAAAGCATGTCTCCGAAAAATTTAGTTTGCAGTACTCGTCCAGCGAATCCATCTTGTCTTGCAACAGCAGCCACCCTACCTTTCTTTGATTCACTAGTTTCAATTCTTCCCGCTTCGGATCTATCAGATAGTGTAGCGATTTCATTTCTAGCACTAATAATCAATTCTCTATCTGCTAGCTGAGAATCGAGCCCGAGTTCTAACTCTTCTCTGAGTTGCTGTTCGATATTTAGAGAGCTTTGCTTAAATCTAAAAAATGCGAATCTTTGATTAGGTCGATAAATAACTCTTACAAATATTGCATGATCGTCAGAAAGTACTGCGGTTCCTTTATCTGTGATATTTCTAAGTTTGAAAAAACTGTGTAACGTATCTCTTATAACGTCTTCAATTTTACTTAAATTATGCAAATCCTTGAAGAAATTGGTGTAATCTTCTACAAGATGTTCTGAATTAATTACATCTGGTTTCAGTGATTCATTGGTACGTGTTAAATGTTCAAAATCTACTCCTGTAATTTCTCCTACAGGTTTCACTACCAGTAAAACAGGTTTGAATACCCTAAAAATTCCGAACTCGTTTAAAATTTCTTTTAGTATCTCAGCCCTAACGTCTATTTTTGAGGCAATTGTAGAATCTGTAGTTCTATAAGCTACAAGTACATCTATTGAAAGTTCCTTGACTTTGAATTTAAAGATATCCCATTCAATATCTATTTTCATTCTTTTAGCACAATGCTTAAGTGAAAGTACTACAACTCTCTCAATTTGTTCGTTACTTAATTTATCATCAGATTCTTGATGATACACCTTGTAAATTAAGGGGTATAATATGAATAGTGTCAGAACAGACAGTGATAATGAAACGAATGCCATCCACCAAGCTGGAATTCCAGCAGATCCACCTGTAAGCATTGCAGTTTCTCTACCTCCTCCTAATTCAGCCCCCATAAGGCCCCAACCCCAATTGCCTAAGTCTTGGGTTCCCCAACATACTCTTGCTCCTGCATCTGTTACCTTTGCGGCCTTAACTGGTTCAGCATCAACTCCAGGAAACCAATCCCATGCACCGGATTCCATTTTAACCTCGAAAACAACATTATCTTCGGAGACTAAGTTTGTTTCATTTGAATGAGGAACTACTTCAACCTCTGGATTTAAACTATTCACAGAAATGGGTGTATTATTAGTGGAACTAGTATTTGATGAATTTTCACTGTTATTGTTATTATTCACCTCAGAATTATTTTGAATCGTAACATTATCATTAGTTTCAGCATTAACAACTCTATATTCTATTTCTATGTCGGCCTCATATAATTCTGCATAAAAATTATATTCTCCTACGTGCCAATCTTTACCGTAAGCTATTTGCCCCGTTCTAGAAAAATTAAAATCCGAATCAAACTCAGTAATCTCGCCTTCACCTAGTATTCCATCCGCAGTTGTTGTTCTTTTCCATTTAAGCTCATACGCTGTGGAGGAGTTAAGATTGTAGGCCTCAACTACCATTACCTGTCTATCATTGTCAGAGTAGATATTCAACCAGGGGGCATCTTCAATAACGTCACAAACTTCGCCAGTATCTAATATCGTTTCTGAAAGAGAATGATCTAATTCTGTAGAATCTCCTAGGATACCACTACTCATCGTTAGTAAAATTCCAAAATAAATTATTGAGAACAGTATTCCTGCGAACAAAGTGTAGTCTTCGAATCCAGATAGTAATTTTTTTCTTTTCTTGATTAATCTTCTGTTTCTGATAGTTTCAATCTCTTTGTCAATCTTATCCTCAATTTTTTCAATGAATTCCTCAGTTGTTATGATTCCATCCTCATTTAAATCAAAATGTGTTTGTAATTCATCGGAGCTAAGTTCATTATCGCCGTTAAAATCTGGAACTTCTATACTATTCTTAGCAACATCTGTAATCTCGTCACTCATCGTTCCATCAACAGCCCGTATATAGGTCGCATAGATATTATTGTTTACTATATACTTTCAAAATAAGGATTGAAATTACATAAAAAAGTTAATGCGTTTTATTGGAGTAGAAATTATTAGAAATGTGTGACTAAAGTGGTGTCTTAATTCCTATCGCTCTAGCAACACACCATCCTGATTTTCCCTCAAAAATACCGAAACAGCCTCCGAATATTAAAAACAGTGAACTAGTATACCAAAAAGATGAGTTAATTATTTCCATCCCGTAAAGTATTCCAATAATGATACCTGCAATCAAACTCAATATTCCTCCGATTAATCGTACAGCTTTACCACGGGCATCAATATTACATTCCATATGTCCACTTAACTACCAATTAATCTTAGTATATTTAAAATACTGTTTAATTAATTTTATCAAAAATAGTCTAAGTATGCAGGGGGCAGGATTTGAACCTGCGAACCATTACGGACTGGGACCTAAACCCAGCGCCTTTGACCAAGCTCGGCTACCCCTGCTTTTACATGCCGAAACTATTCATGGTCAAAACTATTACACTCGGTAATTAACTAAAAAGTACTAACTACAACAACAATATCCATAACCAAACGTTCTTCCACGCACGTTTAAGATGTCACATATTGCGATACTAGGGTTGGGTAATTGGGGAACTGCATTAGCGAAAACTTGGTTAGATGCTAAACATGAAATTTCCGGTTGGACAGTCGAGAAAGATGTTTATGAATCTATAACATCTAATTCTATTAATGAAAAATACTTACCAAATGTTAAGTTAACTAACTTATATACTACAATGAGAATTGAGGAGTGTATTGATAAAGCAGAAATAATAGTACTAGCACTTCCTTCATCGGTAATTTTAGATGTGGTAGAAGAAATTATTCCTTTTCTCAGACCTAGTCATGTTTTAGTTGATTTGGCCAAAGGTTTAACGTCAGAAGGTGGTACTATCTCTGAAAATATTATTAAGTTGTTGAGAACTAAAGAAAAATTAAATCCTGTTGCGGTTTTAACAGGACCAACTATCGCACCTGAGGTTGCTAAAGGAGTAATAACAACCGCATTAATTGCATGTAATGATGAAGCTATAGCTAACAAATTAGTGCAGAGACTTACTACTGAGCATTTGATTTTGCACCCAGCAGATGACCCTCTTGGAGCAGAATTATGGGGGGCATACAAGAATATTGTCGCTGTAGCATGTGGAATTTCTGATGGACTAAAAAAGGTCACTGATAAAGGCGGGGATAACCTAAAAGCGGCGATTTTTGCAAAAGGATTTTCAGAAGGATGTCTACTATTACCTGAATTAGGAGCAAAACCGTCTACAGCGTTTGGACCAGCAGGAATAGGAGATCTTTACGTCACGGCAGCATCACCTTATGGGAGAAATAGAACATTAGGAGAAAAATTAGGTACAGGATTGAATCTTGATGAAGCCTTGTCAGAAATGCATATGGTTTCTGAAGGAGTGAGTGCAACCTTCAAATTCCATCAAAAATTAGAACTGATGGGTTTAAAAAATAAATTTATTTCGATTTTAAAAAAATTATTGGATGACGAGATAGATGCACAAACCTGTATTACTGAACTTCTTAATTAGAATTTTAATATTAACACTTTGTGCGGGGTATGAATCAGATGGGCATAAGTGACTTAACCGCATTTGAAGCTAAGTTATACAAATGGCTGTGTAAATCCGATTTCGAAAATGTACCTTGGTCTACCCCTAAAGCTGCAAAAGCATTCAAAGTTAAGCAAGATGAAATATATGAAGCTCTCGCAGAATTAACAAAAAAAATACCTAATCATATTCAAATTTATTATGATAATGACTCAATAAGAATCTCAGCAGATGAACAATAACTATTTTTCTGATGAAATATCAGAACTTTGCATGGGAAGCGGCCATTTTGTGTTCGAAGCCGAAGAAATGTATTTGCAAAAATTATATGAGTTCTGGGAAAAAGATAATGAAAAACCTGTTAGAACAAAGGATTTGGCGGTTAGTTTAAGCATTAAAGATGCTTCTGCAACTGGAATGATTCAGAAACTATCTGATAAAGGCTTAGTTTCCTATGAAAAGTATAAAGGCGTACAATTTACAGATGAAGGATTTAAGATAGGGAGGCAAATCAAGAGAAGGCACAGGCTGATTGAATGTCTGTTAATTGATGTCATGGGATTCAAAGGAGATGCACATGAGGCTGCTTGCCGAATGGAGCACGCAATAGATGATGAATTAGAGATCAGATTAAATGAGTTACTTGGTAACCCTAAAAATGATCCAAGTGGATCCCCTATTCCCCCACCTAAAGATGACCTCAAGCGTAATGAGATTAACGAACATCCAGAGGTGTTTGTATTAAATTCCATGAAATCTAGTCAAAAAGGACAAATTTGTGCAATTATGTTTAATGATAATAAATCAAAATTAATCTCTGAAATGGGGTTAGAATTGGGGAGTAAAATTGAGAAGATTGGTGAAAAATATAAAATTAATGACAGCGAGTGGCTTAAGTTTGATTCATTTATAGGTAATCGAATCTTAGTTCGAGTTAATCCTGAATTCTAACCATTCAAGAATAATTTCTTCAGCCCATGGATCAATAGATCCATATGAACCAACCTGCGTAATTGTGATTGCCCACAATTCTCCGCCCCAATCAGCTTTATACACCGTAATCAACTCACCGACTACCGTATCAGAAAATGGAAAATCTGTGATAATTTTCCTTTTGCTAACTGTTAATGTTTCTTCAATTGTAGAATCTAAATTTCTGTACAAATGGGATCCTTCTGATTTGACATTTTCTAATCTAAAATTTTCTGGGTCGAGGCCCAAACTTAAAGCTGTCTCCTCTAATCTTTTCTCGTCAATATGCAATGATTCGACAAACCATGAGGTGAACATATCTACTTTCCATGGACAAATCGTTCCCGGAACTCTTTGATGCAAAACTGTGACTACAACAGGGGAATCTAAATCTCTATCTAATAGCCAAACACTTTGTGATGATGCAGGCCAATAATTTACTCTCGAATCATCATAAACAATTGGATCTTCCCAATCTATTGGAGATTCCGGAACTGAAACAGGTATAAATGCGCAAATAATAAGTAAAAAAAATGATGATGTCGTAAAGAAAATCTTGGGACTAAGTGATGACTTTGATTCATCAAGATATTTTTTTTCAAATAGATGTGAAAATATAATTCCGATAAAAATTATCAATCCATTATACGGAATTATCCATATTAACAGATATAATAAAATAAAAAAATCAAAAAATAATTTGCCCAATTTATTTCTTAACTCAAAATATCTATTTCTAAATGAACTATTTTTATTTGTAAAAATCAACAATGATAATAAAAATGTTGTAGGTAACACAATCAACCAGACTAGTATACCTAACATCTTTAGTTGCTGGAAGAGATTTATTAAAAAGGGCTTGTGTAGAAATTATTGATAAAAGAGATTTTGATGTATAATATTATCACGTGGTCTGATGGAAGGGTCTTTATTGGAGTTGAAGGATGTTGGATTTAATTATCGTCTTTATTCTCCGAAAATCATAAACCCTTTCTTCAAGAAAGAAGGTTTAGGAATTGAAAAAATCTCAATGAGGATGGACCCAGGAAACATAATCGGATTAGTGGGTCCCAACGGAGCCGGAAAAACTACTTTGATGAAGGTTTTAGCTGGTTTATTGGTACCAAAAAATGGGATAATAAAGATTAGTGGAAAATTAATTGATAATAACGAGCGCCCTTTATGGGCAAAAAAACTAATTGGAATGATGCCAGAGAATATCAACTGGTATGGAACATCAACACCTTATCAAGAAATTAAAAAGATATTAATAATCAGAAATATGAATACAAGGAATATTAATTTTATTCTTAAACAAGTCGGTTTAAATAATAAAGCCAATGAAACTCTAAATTCATTATCTCAAGGTATGAAACAAAGACTTTCTTTAGCCTGTGCTTTAATTGGTAATCCGAAAATATTGCTTTTAGACGAACCCATGAACGGCCTAGATCCAGTCGCTAGAACTGCTTTTAACCAAATTTTGAAAAATCTCGCTGAAAGCGGAAGAACGATTTTAATTTCAAGTCATCAACTTGCAGAATTAGAAAGAGTTGTTGATTCAATAATTGTTATGCATGAGGGTAAAATTATCGAAGAAGGAAAAATAATTGACATAAAAAACAAATACAAAATTCATGAAGACCTTATATTAAAATTCAAAAATAAAGTTGGTAATTTAAGAACAATAATGTCTAATTTTAAAAACGAGAGTTTAAACTTTGAAGAACTCGATTTCGATGGTTTTGTTCAAGTAACAATTTTTTCCCCTAATAAAGGATGGAGTATTGATCAAAAAATGTTAATTCTAGAGCATTTTATTGACAATTGTTACACACCATATGACTTTTCATCTCCAAAAATTACACTTACAGATATTTTATCAGCAGTTACGGGTCTTGATGCAACTAAAATAGGAATGAATTTACAAAGGGGATACTATAGAGTTGAGGAAGAATGATTACAGAAATATCACCAATTAAACTTCTCCTGAAACTATCTCTACTTGAATTTAGAAAAAATTTCTTAACGTTGAGAATGGGAGTTCTTTTACCAATTTTAATATTATTTATTTTAGGATCAAGTTGGGGTTTTTCAGACGAAAATGCAAATTTACCAGCAGAAGTTAATGCTAATAACCCTTTTGAGGTACTATTTTTGACAAGCCTGTTTATTTTATTTTCATCAACGTTAGGAATTGTACTTGTTGGTTTTGATGGAATAAGTAAAAAACGAATTTCAGGGTTATTGGCAATAGAATTTTGTCAACCCATTAGTAAACGTATACTGGGCTTATCCCAGTTATTCGGACTATGGTTAACTGTAACCATTCCCACGATTATACTCTCATTATTTGCAGTTGTTTTGATATTTAAGCAAATGAACATGTGGCCAAGTTTAGCCGAATTAATTTTGTTTATTTTTGCTACATCGATGTTATTATTCTGGTATTCTTCTATTCAATTACTTGTTTCATGTTTGGCTAGGGATATGGGTTCCGCTGTAACACTAGGTGTTGGAACATGGCTTTTATTCACAATGATTTGGCTACTGGTTACAGCACTTTTAGCAACAGTTTTTGGAGTTGATGTGACGAATACCAGTAATGAAAAATTTATTTCTTTTAGTTCTAAAGTTGATTTGTTTTCACCTAACGGACTATATCAACTATTACTGGAATCTCAGTTAGAAAATTTATCAAGAAAACTACCAGCTTGGATGTTGGTTTTGGCAACGATATCATGGTCGCTGATACCATCAACTTTTTTTGTCTGGATATTTACAAAACTAAGAGCATAAGCCTATTTTTAGATATTTTAGACCAAGACTATTAATGAAGGAGTTGTAAAGTCCTATTCATGGCAATGAGTACCAAATTGATAATTTCTCGTTGGATACCAATGATTTTAGTTGGAATAATCGTGTTCTCTAGTGTTTCACTAGTTAATGAAAATTATGAAAATTTAAGTGATGAAAAAATGACTGAAAGTGCTGACGCAAGACAGGGGGGGGCTGAAGACCAATTGGTTGCTGAATGTGAGGGAATTACATTTGAAGATATGTTCGTATATACTCATGCCCTTTTTGATATAACAATTAATGATGATTGGAAAAGTGCTGACGTCTGGGGAATCGGATGGGTAAATGGTTCGGAAGCCGCCGAGGTTAGGAAAGATATCGATGAATTATTATCAATTATTCCAGGAAACGATGCAAGTAACCCATTAAACCCTACTGCCCAAGGTAACGACGGTAAATACTCGACAGATGAAAGAGATGCTCTCGAAGATGTTGGCTCAGCTTGTGTTGAAAAAACAAAAGTAAGGTTTGGATTAAACGACATTTTACACAGAGATGATAATGATTGGAACAATATGTCTTGGGTCGGAGACACGTTACTACTATCAGATCAAGAAATTGAATGTGTTTTAAGCCAAGGTGGTAATCCTCAAGGTTGTGCAATAACCTCAGTTGAAGAAGAAGACCCCACATGGGAGGACGGTTGCGAGGGTAGAGGTGATGATGATTGCCAATGGGTTGATGTAAGTAGTCAGAGAAACTTTGTGCTTTGGGTTCACGGTACGACAACTTTCAACAAAATTGATTATAATTCATTTACTTTAGCGGTAAATTCTACTAATATCAGTTCAGCAAGTCTAAAAATTACCATGCCATCCACTGAGAATCCAATTAGATTAGGCGATACTGAATCAAGATTAAATTGTGATGGTGAGTGGAAAGAAGATGACACAACATATAAAGCTGATTGTCAGAGTTTTACTGATTTTGAAAAGGTGACTAATTCCAAGATGGTAAATGATGGGAACAATTTCCAATTTGAAACTGATTTTACCTACGATTTCAACAATTGGCCTGCAACACAACATGATTTTTTCGATTTCACTACTGACGAACCTGATAACAATAATCCACCAGAATGGACAGAAAATGCCCCCTCAAACGGCACAATTATCCCGTTTGTCAACAAAGTTAGTGGAGGTGAACAAATTATTTTTACTTCTGAACAAATTTCCTCATGGTACACTGATGACTACAGTGCTGCACAAATAAGTTGTCGAGATGTTAATCAAAATCAAGCTGTTTCAACCGACTCCGATGGAAATTTAATTTTAGATGACCAATCAATCAATCAAATAATGTGTGAACTATTTGATGGAAGCGGACAAACATCAGAGCAAAGATTATTCATTCTTACAGATGTTTCAATAAGTACAACTGAAACTGAAATCAGTGATGGGCCGTTTGAATTTAAAATTCAATCTCCTAACGAAGGTATAAAATGTGTTCTATCATTTTCTCAAAATAATGAAATTTTTGGAAGTAGTTCTGAAATAGAAACTGATTCCTCTGAACAAAAAGTTGTAATTAACCCTGATAAATCATTAGAACCTGGTACTGTCATAGTTAGAATAACATTCAGCGGAGACAATGTTTTATCCAAATCTTATGATCTTGATTTGGGTCTAAAGGTACCCAACACCCCACCAATAGTAACGATTACAGATTATAATTGGTTAGATGAGGACGGAGATGATGTTGTCGATACATATGTTTTAGAGGGTGAATTTAGTGATCCTGATGGAGAAACAGTTGAACTCTCGATAACAATGAATGGAGCCGTTACAGGTTCAATTACTAAACTAAACGGAGCGGAATGGAAATCAGCTGGAATCCCGTTTTGGAAATATGAACCTGGAGACTACACTATTGTAATACAAGCATGCGATTCATCTAATGCATGTGTTAATGTGGAGAAAACAGTATCAAATCTGTATTGGGCTGAAGATATTTCAAATGTTGTAGATTCTGACTTAGTAGTACCAAAAGATGATGAAAGTACACCTGCTCCTGGAATAATTATTTCTTTAACAGGGGTATTAATTGCTTTATTTGTCTCAAAAAGAAATCATTGAACATTAACGAGGTCATAGTGTGTTTCGTGGAAATATTATTCGTCCAAGTCATGAAGGCGGCTTGTTAATTTCATTTGAAGGATCTTCTCCGGCTTTAGGTACCACTCTAGAAACTGATAGTGGAATAAGACTAGGTAAGGTAGATACTGTTCTAGGCTCAATTCACAAACCATGGGTTCATGTTTATCCCGTTGCTAAAGGATTAGATGTTGTAAGTGTTTTAGGTGAAGACACAATAATTTCCAACAGGAAAAATTCTCAAAAACATAAACCTCGCAGGGAAAATAGAAATTCAAAATACTCAAGAAATAATAGATCCGAAAAAAAAATATTCAATGACAATGATTGGATTTGTCAAAGATGTAAAAATGACAATTTTTCATGGAGAGAAAGGTGCAATAAGTGCTCTTCTCCGAGAGAATACAAAAACAAAGGGCAAAGAAGTTCTTGGAATCGTTCGAGAAGAGACTCGGGGAAACGTGATAGAAATCAAAGAGGAAAAAATATCAAAAGAACTGATAGTAAAAGTTGGATAAGAAATGGAAGAAAAGATAATCAGTCTTTAGGTAACAATACTTCAAAAAAAACCTCCATTAGAAGAATTAGAGGTAAATCAAAATCCCATTTTAAAAATAGAGAGTTGGATAATATTTTCAAAAGAAGAAGTAAATAGGGGGATTAATTATTTCAGATACTTCTGGCGACGATTTTTATTTGGATGCAATCGATGCTGAGGAAAATGGAGATTTTGAGGGTGCATTAGAATTAGCACAAAAAGCTGTAAACATTGACCCCAATCATTCTGATGCATGGTGGATGATTTCAACGTTATCTCTTCCAAAAAAAGAAAGACCAACCTTAACTAATGCAAGTAGATCATTAAATGCATGTAAAAGAGTCGTTAATATCGACCCACACAACGAAAGTGCGTGGATTAGGGGTGGAAGATTACTATCCGATGAACTAGGAATGTATGATAAAGCATTGGCGTGGTGGCATGAAAGAAGAAAAGTCGATCCCACTGATTCTCAGGCTGTTATAGAAACTGTGGCATTATTAGCTGATCTAGGTTTATACCATCAATCAATTGACGAATTGCAGCGTGTATGGGAACCTGGAATGAAACAACTCACATTTGAGCAAGAAAAAAGACTGGCTAGACTACACAATCTAGTAAAAAAAGTCGCAGTTGATGAAGGTAAAACTGAATACTTTAGACCGTGGAATTTACGTGACCCTGGATGGAATATCATAAAACAAAGAATGCATAGAGCTCCTGCTAACGAAACTATAATTTATCTTTTTTTAGTAGGTCCTGTTCTATTATTTGTTGTAATGGCATCACCAAATGGTGCAAATGAAGGATTAGGAAACCTAATATTTTTGATTTTAATAATGTTAGTTATTGTGATGGGAGGAATGAGATTCGCTAGAAAGATTTCCATGATTTTGAATCGACCTGCATTTAATTTGATTCGTGCTATGGATGTAGAAACAACATCGGGAAAAATCGTTATTTCAGAGGAAATCCGTAATTCTAGATTGTATAAGTACCTAATTTCTAATAGACCTACAGCTTTCAGGCAACGATTAAATTTGATAGTAGATTCTAATGAAATATTGAGCAAGCAATGGAGACCTTCAATACCAAACTTTGAAGAGCTTCCCTTACCCTCGGAAGAAGAATAAATTTTCAAGTCCCGGCTGAAAAATCACTGAGGTATTCAATTTGCTCAGCTGTTAAGGTATCGATAGATTTACCCTCTGATATTAGTTTCAGATTCGCTAATTCAGAATCTTGTTGTTTTGAAATATCATAGACAATGTTCTGGTAAGACTTCGCTTCAGATGCCAATCTGCATAACGAAAGGAACTGATTAGCAAACGACATATCCATCACTTCTGATGGGTGACCTTCTGCAGCAGCCAGATTAACTAAACGACCACGTGCTAACAAATATACTGATTTTCCATTTTCCAATACAAACTCTTCATTATCAGTTCTAATTGTTCTTATTGATTTAGCCATATCTTCTAAATCTGAAATATTAATTTCACAATCATAATGTCCTGTGTTGCATACAATCGCTCCATTTTTCATAGACTTGAAGTGTCGACCTGTCAAAACGTCAATCATTCCTGTTGCAGTACAAAATATATCACCTATTTTGGCAGCTTCATCCATTTTCATCACTGAAAAACCATCCATGTGAGCTTTTAATGCAGCCAAAGGATCTACTTCTGTAATAATTACATTTGAACCCATACCCCTAGCTCTAATTGCAACTCCTTTTCCACAATGTCCATACCCCGCAACAACAAAAGTTTTTCCTGCTAACAGAACCGATGTTGCACGAAGTATTCCGTCCAATGTGGATTGACCCGTACCGTGAACATTATCAAAATCCCATTTAGTCACAGCATCATTCACAGCAATCACAGGGTACTGTAACTCACCAGCATTACCCATTGCTCTTAATCTGTGTACACCAGTAGTAGTTTCCTCAGTTCCACCAATTATTTCATCTAAACAGTCTTTTCTTTCTGAATGAACTCTATAAATTAAATCAGCACCGTCATCTAAAGTTAGGGTCGGCTTTAACTCTAAAGTCTTATCAATACACCAATAAAAATCTTCTACGGATTGACCATGCCAAGCATAGATTGAATATCCTTCGTTTGCCAACCATGCTGCTACCTCATCTTGGGTAGATAAGGGATTACAACCAGACCATGAGATTTCAGCTCCTGCTGCGACAATTGTCTCAATCAAAACTGCTGTTTCTTTAGTAACGTGTAAGCACCCAGCAACCCTCATCCCTTCTAACGGTCTTTCCTTAATTGCATTATTCTTTAACTGTGATAAAACAGGCATTCTACTTCTAGCCCAATCTACTAAATCTTTACCTTTATTAGCTAATTTAATGTCTTTAATCTTGTAATTAGTCCCCTCATCCATCTTCTTCACCTATGTCGATTGTTTGGCTCATTTAAACCTATCAGCAAATTGCATTGCATAGGCTCTAGCTTGGGATTCAGGATAACCTTGAGAAATTAGCTGCTGAATATATGCTTCCATTTTGGGATTGGTTGCTTGGGCTGATGACTGCACAGATGCCGATTGAAGATTTGGAGTAGCAACACCTGCAGTAGCAGCCTGCCTTTGTGAGAACTGAGCTTGAGCGTAGCTTCGTGCAGTTTCTTCTGGATAACCTTGAGCTACCAATTGTTGTACATATACTTCCACTTCATCTATTTCATGGAAATTACCTCCAAAACTACCCTCATCTGAATCTCCTCTTCTTCTAACAAATAACAATGTTAAAATTAGTGTCATTATAATAAAAACTCCTATACCTCCGAATAAAATCAATGAGTTAGCAGTATTACTGGATTGTGTGTCAGTATTAGAATTCGTACCTTCATTGATACTCTCATCTTCATCTGATTCATCTATTAGATTATTCACTAAACTAATCGTGAAACTTTCTGATAAATCATAACTCTGACCTTCAGTTACTCTTATGTAAATTGTTATGGTATTACTAGTGTCAATATCTCCATAAGAATTCGTAATATTTAATCTAAAGTTAGATTTTGAACCAATTTGGTTCTCTGAGCTTGCTGCATAAGTTCCAGCTGTTTGCATCTTTGCTTTATCAGCGGTAACTAATGTTTTAGGATCCATGGTAGATACCTCGATATAAACACCCTGTGATTCCACTCCACCAGTAATTGATACGGTAAATTCCAAAAATTCATCAGAATTTTCTGTTTCATCTAATGTACATGGGTTATTTTTCTGAACCCCGCATGAGATTGAATCTTCATATTCCCAAGTTGGTGGTTCATCTACTAAATCTGGAGACACAACTTGGAAGTAAATTCTGGAAGTTTGGCTAGGATTCATAGCATTATCATATACAATCAAATCAAACCAAATTAACGAATCCTCGAATGACGTATCCTTGTCCTTGGTTACATTGAAGAATTGGTAATTAAAATAAGGTGAGGCCCTATTATTATTAGGGTCGTCTGGTGATTCAATTTCTCCGTATACTCTAATATCCTTAAACTGGGAGTATTTCAGTGGATAATCATTAACTATCCTCCACTCGTAATATGTAATCCCAGTTCCCTGTCCAACCCAGTCCAAATCCTTACTCAATCCTGCATCAAAATAAACGCGTACTCCAGTCTCTGATTTGTAATTTGAATCAATGTCATCTGGTAAAATAATTTGATAAACATCTCTAGGTACTCCCCTGAAGTCTTTAGTTGGGAATTCTGGATGCGTGATTACTTCTGCAGAATTTGTTTTTTCATCGTCCTCATTTGACCAATCTATATTAAATTCTGCAATAGGTTTTTCTGTGTCAGCATTAACATCGTCAGTAACAATTTGAATGAATAATTTTCTACCATGCCCCTCGTTATCGTAAAGATACAAAGAAATATTCCATGTTGCTCCTTGATTACATTCATAAGTGACAGATATTGTTGGTTCGCATAGTAATGGAGTTACGCTGCCAGAATTAATAACTAATGACGGGTTTTTATTAGCTTCGTCTGGATACAAATCATTGTTCCAATCTGTAGGTCCTTCTATTACCCAATTAGCATTTAATCCCTGTAGATTTGAAAAATAAGACAGCTCTAATTGTGTGTTGCTCTTTATGTAATAAATTTCATAATCTCTCTCCTGTGAAATCTGTGAGAAGTCATATCCTTGATCTTGACAAACCTGTATGTTTAATCTTCCACACGGTTCATATCCATCCACTTTAAGTCCGAAACTCTCTCCAAAACTTCCGAAATTTGAATATTCAGTAACTTGATAATTTAGCATATTGGATAATAATTTGTTAGATTTAGTTTCTACATCAATTGTAGTTGCAATTAATCCACCATCACCGATATTACAAATTGCTAATAAGCTATTAAATCTATTTTCTGTTCTGTGTTTAATTACATTTTGAAATGTTCCATCACCAACTAGTGAGTCCCTACAGTTTCCTAATGGAACTGTAGAAAGTGCTCCTCGCATAGTAGTGTCTTGATCAATTAAAGATTGGGTATTTAATACTGAATCTGCGACATATGATATCTTCGAATTACCAACGTTTTCTTTCCAATTCTCCATATCGGAGACATTAAAACCATCTAAAATAGGATGGAATTTCTCACCAATCACAACATCTGAATATTGCACAAAGTGTTTTGATGAAGTATTATCGATATCCGCTCTATTAGATACCGTAATTCCTAGGGGCAATCTTCCACCCGTTGTGGACTGGTAATACTGCTGATATGGACCTAAGTGCATTTCAATCGTTCCTCCTGAATTCATGAAACCTTCGAATGTGCTTTTCTCTTCATTTATTTTTTCTGCAAATAATTGTGCTGTTTCATCTGTTTGATAAGGCAATAATATTTTCTCGTAACCATTAGCTCCGTTTACAGATGTTGACAACCAGTTATTGTTTAGGTATGTATCCCAATCTCTCGACATTGTAAACTGAGTGTAAGTCATACTATCGTTTTCTAAGGTTTGAATAACATTGGGAAGATGCCCAGAAATTGAATTTGAAAGTATTAAAATATCAATTTGATTCGAAAAAGTCGCTGTGAAATTTGGATCGTTGCCACTGACTCCACCTCCAACTAGGTACGATTTAAATCCAACTCTGTATTCTTTTCCACTTTCCCAACCAATGAATATTGGGAATTCTATGGTTTCTACCTCACCAGGCTTTAATTCATAAGCAGTCGTTGTAGATTGATTAAATACCATTTGATTAGTGTCAGTTTCAATAACTTCTAGATTAAATACATAGTTCCCTGCTAAAACGCCGTTTTGAACTTGGGCGCTGAATTCATGATTAGCTACTTCATCAATTGGATATATGCATTTGTAAGAATCCTCCACACACTTAAGGTAGTTTGGAGGTAAGATTGTTAGTTGTACATTCTCAATATTGAATGTTGCTCTAGTTCTATTGTTCTCAATGGCGACAATCTCTTCCTCACCAAACCATGAAGTAGAAGGTGTTGTGTTATCAAATATGGTGGTTACTTCAAATCTGTATACACCTGGATCAAAGTCATGCATTCCAAAATCAATCTCAACTTCTTCTTGTGCATCAACACCGGTAACTGTTTCTGTGTAGGTCATGTCTGGAACAAAAGTATATTCTTTAACTGAAATATTGTCTATTGCCACACCTAAATAGCCATTATTTTGACCATTGTACCCATCGGCATTTGATTCAAAATGGAAGGTTAAATCAACATCCGAGGCGCCAGATAATGAAGTGCATTCTGTATAGTAATAACCTCCAATACTAACTGACGTATTTAATAGATAAATATGAGTGAAATCAACTGATGTAGATTTAACCTCTCCTCCAGAATTAAACAAGAATTGTGATTCTCTACCATTGTTTGGATCTACAACATCACCCAGATATTCAATTTCATCTGAAGAACAATAATTATCGTTGTTATAGTCATTGTACTGCCCATATATAATTCCTGAGAAACGTTCATCAACTCCTATTGAACCATCTCCATCAACATCTTTTTCCCATTCTATGAAAAGCTGAACTGTATCCTCGTAATTGTAAAAAGATCCGTTGCTGCTAATGTAGTAGTGTGTATCGGCAAAATACTCAAAGGTTAGTGCTGCATAACTGCCTGCCAAGCCTGACAAGTCAATGTCCGTAATACTCATGTTCTCATCCCAGTCGTCACCATAACCACTTTGACCAGTTTCTAAAACATCAGGATGGCCAAACCACCAAGCAGAACTACCAATTCTTTTGTCTTCAATTTCACTGTCGTCTATTATGTCTCCTTGACCATCATTGTCATCATCAATATGAACATACCTTTGCGGATTCTCAAAAGTTTCTCTACACTCACTATCAGTAGGTCCGCATTTTAGAACAGTGGCACTAGCATATAGAATAGTTGCTTCAACATCAAAATCCATCTCTGTATTACCATAATTAGTAACTGTAGCCTTCATAGGTAGTTCTCCTTCAGCGTAAAGCCCACCATCCTCGAAGAATTCCACATCAACTACAGCTGGGTCGAAAAGATTCCTAGTTTCAATGAAATACTTCAACTCATTATTTATCTCCTGTTCATTGATCCATGATGCATCAGGACTAATTTCGGCACTAATCCTGTATGTTTTTTCATTTTGGAAATCAAATTGTACTTTTTCGTTAATTGTTTCTCCAGGTTCGAGGTTGCTAACCGTAACTGGTTGATTATCATCGTATATGTTACTGAAAGACGTTTGTTGTTTGGTAATTGACAAATTGTCAAAAGCAAAACCATCTAGACCAGACCAAAAAGTCTCGTTTTCATAACCAATGCTCCCTTGATATCCACTTCTAAATCTAAATCTTATATCTACAACATCTCCAGCCCAATTTGACAAATCAAATTCGCCTAATCCCTCTGCAGTATAAGATTGCCAACCGTAATGAGTTCCACCGTAAACACCACTTGCAGTTCCTGGAGAAAATCTTTCCGCATCTCCATTAATTATTTGATTCAGGACCCTATCATTATCAAATCCACCCCATTGTGCCACTGTAGCTGGGCAATAATCATCTAAAATTGCCATGAATGGACAAGAAATTGGTTGCCAACCTGAATCGTCTTTCTTAATCTC
>CEUU01103354.1_pt1 | contig 22941 bp, 20 predicted proteins | sample 531321 | NCBI WGS metagenome assembly CEUU01 (sample SAMEA2622658, study PRJEB7988) | marine metagenome | isolation source: saline water (ENVO:00002010), including
GACATCACTAACAATCTTAATACTTTTTTCAGATTTTACAAGTTTTTTTCTGAAAATTCTTTAAAAATCTTTCTCATCACCCAAATTATGAAGCTTTCAAATGAATTTGAAGAACTGGTAACAACTCAGCTTGAAAGTTTTGGATGTTTTATGGGTGTAACTCATTTAGTTGTTTATCTCGCATCTGCAAAAAAAGAGGCAAAGGCAGGTTTTGAATTGATTGGACAATGGCCTCAAATTGATAGATCATTGATGCCAATTGATAATGATCCAGAATTAAAAGTTTCTTCTCCCAATAGGAAATGGTACCCAATTCAAGATAAAAACATTTTAATTGGAGTATTGAGAGTGGAAACTGAATTTAATAATGGAGAGTGGCCAATTTTCCTTGACTCACGATTGAAAGCTTTATCAACATCTTTAGCAAAAAGTTTTTCATTAGAAATTCAGAGACAAAGAAATAATGAAGAAGCTAATTATATTAGAAGTCAAGTTGGATTTATTATTCATCAACTCAGAAATCCTTTAGCTGCATTGAGAACTTATGCGAAATTACTGATTAAAAAACTTGGAACAGATGCTGATTCTATTGGAATTGTTGAAAGTATGTTAGTTGAGCAAAATCAAATAAATGACTATGTAAATTCTTTTGAAAAATTGAATCGGCCTAATAAAATTCCCATAAATCTAGGGGAAGAAAGATTATTATTACCACCAAATCTAGACAACGATAAAAAAATAACTATTAAAAGTCTTCTTGAACCAATTCTAGAAAGGGGTAAAGCTAATTCAAAATTGCAAAATAAATACTGGAAACAGTCTTTGGAATGGCCTGAATGGTCGAGACAAGAGATACCTTCAAATTATGGAATTATTGCTGAAATTGTTGCTAATTTGCTTGAAAATGCATTTAAGTATTCTGAACATAATACAGAAATAGGCATTTCATTACTTAGTACTGGAATAGTTGTTTTTGATCAAGGCGAAAGAATTTTAATTGAGGAGAGAGAAAAAATTTTTCAAAAAGGATATCGAGGCTTTGCCTCAAAGGATAAAAATGGATCAGGAGTAGGTCTTTATTTAGCCAAAAAATTAGCTCAACAGATTGGAGGTGATTTAACTTTAATTGATGATAATGAAACTGGAGAATTGATGGATAATTTAAATAATTTAAATAAGAAAAATATATTTTATTTAAAGTTACCTAAAGAAATAATGAATATACAAACATCATGATTGTTTCAGTTAAAACAACACTAGCTCCACAAGTATCTCCATTTACTCCTCCCATCTTATTGCCCAAAAACATTGGGACTTTATAAGAGATTACAAGGCCTAGAGAAAGAATTATTATCTTATTTAAATTACTTACAGAAGTTTCAACAAATAAGGAAAATATAATTATTAGGATTAATAATAAAATAGAGAATTTTGATTCAATTCCTAATCCCCTCCAGAATTTTTTATGTGTATGATATTTTCTCTTATATTTGAGATATTTAAATTTTTCAATAAAGATTAAAGTTGATAATCTTCCTAAAAACAAGCAAATTGGTAAAGCATAGACGACACTATTTTCGATCTTTGTAATTGAAGCTAATTGTATAAAAGTAATTACCAAAATTGATTGAACACCATATGAACCTACTCTGCTATCTTTCATAGCCTTTAGTCGTTTTTTCTTGCTGGCATAAATTCCGTCAAATGTATCCATTAAACCATCTAAATGCAATCCTCCCGTTATTAAATATCCAGATATTAAGCAAATCAATGAACAAGCAAATATTGGCCAAGAATTATTATTTAATATTAGAAAAATATAACTTTGTATAACTCCAATGAATATTCCAATTAGCGGGGAAAACTGAGCAATATTATCAAACTTTGGTTCAATAAAAGGAATCTTAGGTAGAACTGTATAAAAGATCCATGCTCCAGCCAAGTTGCTAAAAAATTCTTTTTTGATAATGATTTTAAATTAATATTTATATCAATAATAGAATAGATTTTATATAACAATTTAAAAGTTTTGTGAAAACGTGTTTAGTTTCAAGTCTACATCCTACTGTAATAAAACAAATGCTAGAACTGGTGTTTTAACTACTCCTCATGGAGAAGTTTGTACCCCAAAGTTTATGCCAGTTGGAACTCTAGCTACTGTAAAAGGACTTACCTCCAATCAATTAAATGCAACTAATGCATCAATGATATTGTCAAATACATTTCATCTTCATTTGCAACCAGGAGAAGAAATTATCAAGAAAGCAGGAGGTATTCATAAATTCATGAATTGGAATAAACCAATTCTCACAGATTCTGGAGGTTACCAAGTATTTAGTTTGGCTAAATTAAATAAGATTTCAGATGAGGGAGTTGGATTTAAAAATCCGCGAGATGGAAGTTATATATTTTTAACTCCTGAAAAGGTAATGAAAATTCAAATGGATTTAGGCGCCGACATTTGTATGGCATTTGATCATTGTCCACCTCATAATGTTTCAGAAAATGATATTGAAGATTCTCTTCTAAGAACGCATCGTTGGCTAAAAAGATGTTTTGAATCGCACTCAAAAATTGATCAGGCTCTTTTTGGAATTGTTCAAGGGGGAAGATATCATCATTTGAGAGAAAAAAGTGCAAAGTTTGTTTCTTCATTTGATCTGCCTGGAATAGCTGTTGGAGGAGTAAGCGTAGGTGAGTCGATAGATGAAATTAGAAATGTAATTAGCCTTGTTCCAAAATATTTGCCTGAGCATAAGCCAAGATATTTAATGGGAATAGGTTCTTTAAATGAAATATCAATAGCAATAGCCAATGGATTTGATTTGTTTGATTGCGTTTTGCCTACAAGGTTAGGAAGACATGGTACTGCTTTTTATAATGATCAGAGATGGAATATTCGGAACGCAAGGTTCAAAGACGATTTTAATCCAATTGATAAAACATGTCTTTGTGAGACATGCAAGAATTATTCTCGGGCTTATCTGCATCATTTAATTAGAAATGATGAAATACTTGGATTGACATTAATAAGCTTGCATAATATCTCACATATGATTCGATTTACAAATGCAATTTCACAAGCAATTAAGGATAATTGTTTTACAATAGATTTCGCTCCTTGGGAAATATCCTCTATTGCTCATCATACGTGGTAACGTCTAATAGTAATAAATTACTTATTTGAGAAGGTGTTGATTCTTTTAAATACATTTGCTGAACTTCCTGAAGCATACAAAGCGTTTGCTCCAACAGTTGATGTTCTTCCTTTAATCCCTTTGTTTTTCTTCTTATTGGTATTTGTCTGGCAAGCTGCAGTTGGGTTTAAATAACTTTAAAATTATTTAAATGGGTTCTCTAAGAGATATAGATTCTCCAGGTTTAATAACAGCATGTTCTATCAAATCTGCAATTATTAAAGCTCTAGAAGCTTGCTCTCCTCCTACCTCTGGAGAATCTTTACCTTGTACGCATTTTAAAAAATGTTCGAGTTCAGCATAAAGAGGCTCTATAGAAGTTGTACTTACTTCCTCAACAAATCCATCATTTCTATAAACTAATTCTCCATGATCAGCGGAGTATGATTCATGTGATTTTCTATGGATTTGAAGCTTATGATTCAAGAAGTCAGTTTCTACTAAACTATTTTGACAATGTGCACTTAGGCTTCTAATTTTTTTATGACTCATTTTGCTGGCAGTTAGGCTTGTTATCACATTGTTTTCGAAAACGAGAGTTGCATTTACATAATCAATTAATCCTTCTTCATTTTTCCCGCCAACCGCTGATAATTTTTTGATTTTTGAATTAACTAATTCTAAAACAAGATCAATATCATGAATCATGAGATCCATAACAACTGAAACATCGTTCGCTCTATCTGCATTTGGACTATGTCTGCTAGCTTCTAATACAACTATTCTTTCATTACTTATAATTTTATTTAATTCTCTAAAAGCAGGGTTAAATCTCTCGATATGGCCAACTTGTAATAAACAATTTTTATTCTTTGATTCACTGATAAGCGCAGCAGCCTCTGCTTGACTTGCTGCAATTGGTTTCTCTATTAATACATGTAAGCCTGCTTTTAAACAATCTAAACCTACTTTATGATGAAGTAAGGTTGGAACTGCTATACAAATTGCATCTACATTTTCTAGGAGATCATGATAATTCTTATACCAATCACAATGGAATTGCTCCTTGGCTAATTTCCCTCTTTTTTCATTTGGATCAGCTACTCCTATTAAGACTGCATCTTTTAGTAGGCTTAGCACTCTCGCATGATGCCAGCCCATATTACCTATCCCAATGACTCCAACCTTTACTGGGTATGAGTCTAATTGCATCTTTTATGATCCATATTTATTAATTTATTATCGTTCATCAGAGGTCAGTTTTTGCTAATAATCATAATTATTTTTACACGATCAATTTTTGGACCAGACATAGAGATAATTTCAAATTTAATATTTTTAAACTCTAATGTATCTCCAATTTTTGGTACCATTTGAAATCTCTCTAAAAGAAAACCAGCCAATGTATGATAATCCGCACCTTCTGGTATTAGACAGCCTAATTTTTTATTTATTTCGATTATTTCTGCTTTACCAGCTATTGACCATTTTTTTAAAGAATTATCTAATTGTTTCATATCAGAATATAGGGTATTATTTTGCATCTCATCTCCTACAATTTCTCCAGTAAGATCTGCTGCAGTTATTAATCCCTCGGTTCCACCATGTTCATCAACAACAAGTAAAAAGGGATTATAGTCTCTTACTAATGGAAGTATTTCTGCTAAAGAACAAGTTTCTATTACTTTGGTAACTGGTAATAAGAAAGGTTCCAGAGAAGTATTAGCACCCATTTGTCCCTTTGATATAGGGTTAGCAAGATAACGTAAATCTAATACTCCTAGGACATCATCCAGTGAGTCTCCAATTACAAAAAATCTTGCATGCCTTGTTTTATCAACTTGTTTCATAAGTTCAGAAAAAGTTATATTTTTTGAAAGAGTTACCATCTCAGATCTTGGGATCATAACTTCTTTTACTTGTGTATCTTTTAAGGCAAAAACCCCTTCGATAATATTTTTTTCATCAGGTTTTAAACCTGTAACATTGTTTGTTTCAATTAATGTTTCTAGTTCGCCAGCTGATAATCCAGAATTGAGAGAGTCCCATTTATTATTTAAATTAAATAATCTCAGACATGCACTTGCTGAGAATTCAATAATTGAAACGAATGGTTTCATTCCTCTTCTAACCGCTTCAAAAATTGTTGTTAATTTTAAAGCTGAGGATTCGGGATTATTAATAACGATTGCTTTTGGAATAAGCCCAGAAATAAGTGTAGATAAATATACTATTAAAAAGAAAAGAATTAGATCATATAATCTATTCTTCAAGGAGTTCTCATCCCACAAATTATTCGCTAAACCATTACCTATCCAACCAATAGCAATAAATGAAATAGTTACACCAAATTGAGATGTTATTAGTGAGGATCTAAACCTTTTTTGAATCTTAAGAATTGAGTTAGCTCCAACTTTCTTTTCTTCTATTAGTCTTAAAACTTTACTAGGCCTAATAAGTAATACTGAAAGTTCACTTGCCGCGAAGAATGCAGGAATGAACATAAGTAATAAAAGAAAAGTTATTTTCATTCAGAAAAACAATAGATGATGGGGGTGGCGAGGATCGAACTCGCCTAAGGCGAATTATGAGTTCGGCATTCACCAGATTGCTACACCCCCAGAAGTACATTAAAAAATTAATGACTATTAATTTATATAGTACACAAAAATAATATTTCAAAAAGCACCAACTTCGCCAGGTTTTGTGAGATTTCTTTTTTTTCTTCTAATGTTTATATATAGTATTGCTTTTTTTGATGAATAATTTATCAACAGATTTGAATAAAAAGAAAGAAGAGTTACTAAAACTTTTACAAAAAAATTCTTATAAAAAAGGAGATTTTAAATTATCTTCTGGAAAACAAAGTAATCATTATTTAAATTGTAAGCCTGTATCACTTAATGGATATGGGTTAAGCTTAATAAGTGATTTATTCTTAGAATTAAAAGATGTTAATTCAACTGCTGTTGCAGGGCTTACTTTAGGGGCAGATCCTTTGGTAAGCGGAGTAATTGTTACGGCTGCAATTAAGGGCGTATTCCTTGATGCATTAATAATTAGGAAGGAAATAAAAGGCTATGGGACAAATGTTGGGATTGAAGGACCTGTCTTGAATAAGTATTCAGAGATATCTGTTTTAGAGGATGTAGTTACTACAGCTGGTTCATGTCTAAAAGCAGTAAATAAATTGAGAGAGCAGAGTTATATTGTCAAAGAAGTTTTGACAATAGTGGATAGAAATGAAGGAGGAGGAGAAATCTTAAAAAAAAATAAGATCCAATTAAAAAGTTTATTTACAATAAAAGATTTTATTAATTAATGAATTCTCAAAAAGATAAAAAGGTTTTCTGGCTTGAAAAATTTGATTCCTTCGAATTAGGAGGAGAAGATGCAAAAAGATTTCTGAATGGAATGACCACATCAAATTTAAATTCTCATCAAAATATATTTCAGACATGTTGGTTAACCCCAAAGGGAGGAATAAGAGCTTTACTTGAAATTCATTTTGCTCATCAAAGATTAATAGTTATTGTCCTTCAAGGTGATGCCAATGAAATAAGAAATAATTTTGAAAATATGATATTTCCTTCAGATAGGATTGAATTGCATAATATAATTTCACTTTTTCGACTTCAAGAAGTAGACAAAGTTAATTCTTGGCGAAAATTTGAATCGAAAATTTTTAGTAAAAAAGATTTAAATTACTATTGCCATAAACATAACATTTCTTCTATGGAAATTGATGATTTAGAAAATTGGAAGATAAGTAATGCTTTTCCTCAATTCCCTCATGAGATTGATGGTCTACATAATCCTTTAGAACTAGGATTGACAGATCTCGTTGATTTTAATAAGGGTTGTTATTTAGGACAAGAAACAATGGCAAGACTCAAAAAGAGTTCTTCCTTAAAGCAAGAAATTAGATTCTGGATTGGAAATGGTTTAAATAATTATGCTGAACTAAAAAATAAAAGAATCTATTTTGATAATAATAAAGAAAAAGTTGTTGGATATATCACAAGTTTTGTGCACTTAAAGACAAAGGAAGTAAAAGGATTAGCGATGGTAAAAAAGGTTTATTTAGGAGAAAATGGACCTTTTTATAATGAAGATTTGGGTAAGATCAGGCTTAAACAATCTTATAGCTCAGTTTTCTTATAGAAGTTCACTTATTTTCTAGAAGCCATTTAGCAATGTTCAGCGTAGCTAAACAATCATCTTTGTTATATTTCATAATCTTTTTTAAAAAAGTATCATCCTTTGTGCTTTTATACTGAATCCACCAGTATAACGCTTTAGATCCACTTACATTTTCTTGCTCCCAATTAAATCCAATCCAATTCGCAATTGATTTTAAACTATAATTTTTCACAGGAAGAATCCATGTTTTTCGAATCAATAAATGTAAATCTATAAATCTAGATATTAAATCATCTAATTGTACGCTTTTTAAATTATATTCCTTTGCTAAATTTAATATACTAATTTTTTCAGTTTCTCCATAATGTAAAATCGGCCAATTTTTATTAATGCTAATTTCTTCAAAGATCTCTTTCAAGAACATTTTTTGGTAATCATTATTTAAATTCAATATTGGTTGATACTTAAATTTATTATTGAAAATGTTTTCCAATGAAAGAAAACCATAGAGAAAATCATGATTCTCATCAGGGTTTGACTCTATATCAAAAACATAACAACCTTGATTTCCTTTAATGAATAAGTTACGTAAATTATTATCTTGGGAAACTCTAGTAGGTATTCCTGTAATATAAGATTTTGATTGCTCAATGAATTTTTCAGTCCTTAAAATATTTCTCTCTTGAAACAGTGATAATTTATCGTCTAAATCATGTTTATCAGATTCAGCAAGCTGGTTTATATTGTTAATACCAATATTCTTGAGTAATGATGCTGTTTTAGCACCAATACCATCTATGTCTGTTAGAAATCCCCTAGATTTTGCTTCTTTATCACAAAATTTTTGCCAAGAACAAATAGCGCATTTTTTTCTGTTTTCTGCAATCTTTGGAATTTCTTTGGTTAAAGAATCTTTTAATTCATGAAAAGTATTTATTGCTTTATTTTTCAATCTTTTATTAATGTTAATTTTTTCAATTCGAAATATATTTTGGTGATTTGAAATAACAAGTCCATTTTCTATTTTTGTATTTTGATATTTTTCTAACATGATTGAACATAATGCAAGATCTAAAATATGTTCGGTAGTAGTTTTTTTTCCTAATTTAGAAATTGCTGGTATATATTTGTATCCTCCCCAAATACTTTCCCCTTCAATCTTTACCAATAGTGCTGGATTTACTTCTATTCTAAGATTATGATTTAATTTCATATTTATCCTAAATCCAAGGACACATTCATAACCTTTTTTACAAGCTTCTCTCCCTTTCGAAAGTTCTCCCTTGGAAAATAATTTGAAATTATTATCTTCGTTTATTAAGTGTATAGATTTTTGTAGTGACCAGTTTTGAAGTTCTTTATCTCCATTCAAATCAAGCCATGCCTTTCTTTTGCATTTTAAATAACTTTTGAGTAATAAATTATTCAAAATTTTAAAGTGGTATTAGATTTATATTACACAAATTAATATATAATTTAACTCCATATAAGGTTCTTTAACTTTGGATCAAGAAGTTTCTACTTCAATAAAATTTGGTACGGATGGATGGAGAGGAATAATTGGATTCGATTTCAATATCTCCAATCTAAGCAAGGTAGTTGTTGCCTCATGCCAAGAATTAAATTACCAATATTTTGAGCTTGTAAAAAGCAAAAAAATTCTAATAGGTTATGACCGAAGGTTTATGGCAAAAGAATTTGCTAAATCAATAATTCCTTATGTTCATTCTTGTGGGCTAGAACCTTTAATTTCACAAAGCTATGTTACCACTCCTGCATGTAGTTTATATGCAAAAGAAAACAATATGTTGGGAGCATTAATTATTACAGCAAGTCATAATCCATATAATTGGCTTGGTTTGAAAATTAAAAGTTTTCAGGGATGTTCTGTAACTTCTTCTTTCACAAAAGCAGTTGAGAAAAGGTTAAATTTATTTAATAAAAGTGAACCACTTAAATTTACATACGATGAGATTAATATCAAAAAATTTCATATTGACAAAATAAGATCTTTTTTTGATGTAGATTTTATTCTGCGAAGATTAAAGGAAATGAATATCAGAGTTATTTTTGATTGTATGCATGGATCAGCAGCTGATTCTATTCACCAACTATTTAATGGAAAAATATCAGATATTGTAAAAGTAATTAGAGAAAATAATGATCCATATTTTGGAGGTAAGCCTCCTGAACCTTTAATGCAATATTTAGGAGATCTAGAACAAATTACTAGATCAGAAGCAAATAATGGAATGAGAACATTAGGTATTATTTTTGATGGGGATGGAGATAGGATTGCTGTCATAGATGAAAGTGGAAGGTACTGCAGCTCTCAAGTTCTCCTCCCCTATTTTATAAACTATTTAGGACAAAAAAATAATAATTTATATCCTGTTCTTAAGACAGTAAGTGGTTCTGATATTATCAGTAATATATCTAAAGAGCAGAATCGCGAGGTTTTTGAGTTGCCTGTGGGCTTCAAATATATTGCAGAAATGATGATTAATGAGAATATATTTATTGGAGGCGAAGAATCTGGAGGGATTGGTTTTGGTAACTTCTTGCCAGAAAGAGATGCTTTATTTGCCTCAATTGCTTTATTAAATGGTATAGCAGAACAATCAAAATATCTTGATGAGTCTTTGAATGAGATTCAGCAAAAATTTGGTCCCAGCTTTTATGATAGGCAAGATATCTTTTTCCCAGATAATGAGAAAAAGAATTATTTAAGAGATTTTATTATTAGAAATATACCATCAAAGATATTGGATCATGTTGTCCTTAATGTATCAAAAATAGATGGTATTAAATTAAGAATGTCGAATAATTATTGGTTATTATTTAGATTCTCAGGTACAGAACCTTTACTTAGATTATATTGTGAGGCTCCTACAAAAGATCTTCTCCAAAAGACATTAACTTGGAGTAAACAATTTATAGATAATGAAATTTAATGGAAAATATTTTATACATAGCAAGTAAAAATCTTGGAAAAATTAAAGAATATAAGAAAATGCTTTCAAGCATTAATTGTGATATTAAATTGCAACCACAAGCGATAGAAGTGATAGAAAGCGGTAAAACTTTTAGAGATAATGCAATCCTAAAAGCTTCTGAAGTATCTAAAAAAACAAAGAGTTTTGCTATTGCTGATGATTCGGGTTTATGTATTGAGTCTTTAGATGGTAGTCCAGGTATATTTTCATCAAGATATGGTGAAAATGATCAAAAAAGGATTGAAAGAGTTTTAAGAGAATTGGAGCATATAGATAATAGAAATGCTTTTTTTGTAGCAAATGTATGTTTATCATCTCCTGAAGGGGAACTGTTAATAGATGTTGAAGCTAAATGCTTTGGTGAAATATTAATGGAATGTAGAGGAAGTAATGGTTTTGGATATGATCCTATTTTTGAAGAATTATCAACAAAATTAACTTTCGCAGAAATGAGTGATGAAATGAAATATAAATTGAGTCATAGAGGTAAGGCTATAAAAAAAATTATACCTAAATTAAAAAATATTTTTAATTAAAGTTAATTAATTATTTGCCCAAGAACCATGCAGTCCATGAGGAATTTTTATTGGTAATTCGTAAATAACAACTTCTTCTAAAGTTTCAGAATTTAATATAACTAAATCACTTCCTCTTCTTGCTCCATTCCATATGAGTATGAAAAGGTAACCTTCGTCTTCTTTATACGAATTCTTTTTAGGTACCATTATTGGTTCACTAACGAAACCTTTTGGGGCTGCAGACCAGAAGATTTCTTCTTTAGTATCAAGATTAATTTTTTTTATTGCTTGCAAAGGAGCATTACCAAGTTTTTTCTCGGTACATGCCATCCAGCTATATGTAGATTTAAGTCCAAGAAATTTTGGATTAACAGTTGCAAATTCGCAGGTTTGCTCACTTGTAGAAATTAATTTGGCATTCTTTTCATTCAGATTAATAATAGATCTTTTCAATCTACCTGCTGGATATTTTTCGAAATCAATTTCTTTAAAATCTTCATCAGGTCCAACTGAAGGAAAATCATCATAAAAAATACTATCTAAAATGATATTTGAGTCCTCTTCATAGGCATTCACATGATGAAATACAAAACCCTCTGGAGCATCAATAGTAATAGGGGGCTCACCTCTAAATTTGCCGCTTTCTCTTGGTACAATAAAAAATTTAGCAGTTTTATTTGGGTTTGATTTAAGGCATTGTGCTGCTCCTTTTTGTCCAAGAACAAATGGCAAAGGATTAAATTCAATAGCATTTTGCAGAAATATTGCCCAATTGGTTGTAATTGCAAAATCATGGAGAAATGCAAAACCATTTAATTTATCTTTTCTATCAAATAAGATTTCACCAGAATTATTACCGGAATTTGAAAATTCCATTAATCTAATTGTACTTATAGGTCCAGTTTGCACCCCAAAAGTTACGAGAATTTCTTCGGATAAATCCGAGTTTAAATCTAATTTAGGATGAGCACTAAAAGCTTCATTTTCTTTAAGTACACCTTTCAGAGTAGTTAATCCTTTAGTCTCAAGATTATCTGGATCTAAGGCATGAGGTCCTGCAGCTTCCCACAAGGCCAGTAATTCATTCCCAAGTTTTATGACATGAGTATTGGCAATATTTTTAAGGTTTAAGTTAAATATATTATTTAAAATACCGCCTTTCTTTTGAGTCCCAAATACTCCTCTGGAAACAAATCTATCCTTCTTTTGGTCTTCTAAAAATCCTTTAGTCTTGACAAATTTATTTGTTAATGATGCAATACCATTTTGGAATTTAATAGCAGTTATCATTCCATCACCATCAAAGGGGTGATGAACCCATTGTCCTCCTCTCTCCAATATCCCTGGGCCATTTCTTAACAAGGTTCCATTTAATTCAAATATCGGATCTCCTTTAACAATATTTAATTTAAAATCACTCAATTCTTCATGAACATTTTGATAAGCACTTGACCAATCATGTTTATCAAAATCCAATATTTTTTCAGTTTCTTTATCTTGTAAGCTTGTCACTTTTAAATGTTTTTATTTATTTTCGCTAATAATGATCGAAAATGTGGATTTATTGAAAAAGCGAGAAGATGAATTATTGTCTTTCAAGCATTCCTTTACTACTTGGAATGGTTTCAGATCTTCTTGAATCTATTTCACAAGCCATTCTCAATGCTCTTGAAAATGCTTTAAAACTTGCTTCAACAATATGGTGAGCATTAACACCTTGTATCTGATTGATATGGAGTGTAGTTCCACTATTATTGACAAAAGCAATAAAAAATTCTCTTACCAATTCAGTCTCATAAGTGCCAATACGTGTAGATTGGATATTTAATTCATACGATAAATGAGGCCTCCCAGAACAATCTAGAGTTACTTGAATTAAGGCTTCGTCTAAAGGAGCAAAAAAATGTCCAAATCTATTAATGCCTTTTCTCTCCCCTAGAGCTTTTGAAAAAGCTTTGCCAAGAGCTATGCCAACATCTTCATTAGTATGATGATCATCAATCTCTAAATCTCCTTTGGCCTTAATTTTCAGATCAAATAATCCATGACTAGAAATTTGATGAAGCATATGATCTAAGAATGGGACTCCAGTATCTATATCAGAAATGCCATTACCATCAATATTCAGGAATAGACTTATTTCTGTTTCATTCGTTTTTCTATGTATTTCTGATTGTCTGCTTGATTCCATTTGATTAAAAAATTTGTCTTACATACCATTAATGCAATATCCTGCATCAACGTAAATAGTTTGCCCTGTGATACCACTAGAAAGATCGCTTAAGAGGAAAGCAGCGGTATTTCCTACTTCTGTTTGAGTAACAGTTCTTTGCAATGGGGCTTTTGCTTCAACATTATGAATCATATCAAGAATGCCACCTATCGCTGAACTTGCAAGGGTCCTGATAGGTCCAGCACTAATAGCATTAACCTTAACTTGCTTTTCAGGCCCAAGCTCTGCAGATAGATATCTTACTGACGCCTCTAAAGCAGCTTTTGCTACCCCCATAACATTGTAATTAGGAATAGCTCTTTCAGAGCCAAGATAAGTTAATGCAACTACTCCAGCCCCAGCTTTGAAAAGTGGTTTAGCTGCCTTACAGAGAGGCGCTAATGAGAAAGCACTTATATTGAGAGCTCTATCAAAGCCCTCTGAAGAAGTACTGCTATAGTCTCCAATTAATTCATCACGACCTGCGAATGCCAAGCAATGGACTAATCCATCAAGTTCGCCCCATTCTTTTTTGATATTCTCAAATACTTCTTCTATTTGATTTGGATTTTGAACATCTAATGGTAAAAATAAGGAAGGTTTAAGGGGTTTGGTTAATTCCCTAACTTTAGATTCAAATCTCCCTTTTTCGTCAGGTAAGTAAGTTATACCTAATTCAGCTCCTGCTTTATTAAGTTGTTGAGCTATGCCCCAGGCTATTGAACGGTTATTTGCAATACCAGTGACGAGAATTTTTTTTCCAGTTAAATCAAGTAACATTTACATAGATTATTTCTTTAATTCTCCTATAAATTGTGCACTTGTATATGTAATCCTCAAAAATATACAATAATCTTCAATATATTTACGAACGAAATGGTAAAAACAAATTCTATGTTTGTCGAATTAGGCACTAAACTAGATGCTCACGAAATGTTAAATGTTAATTCTGAGAAGCAATATTTTTTTAACTTTAAAGATTTAGATAATAGGCACCTATTTTTAATGTTTATTTGTGCTCATTGTCCTTTCGTAAAACATTTAGAAAAGCAAATATCTACTATAACTAGTGAGATACAGGATAATATTCAAACAATTGCTATCTCTAGTAATGATATTTTGGCTTATCCAGCAGATTCTCCAATTAACTTAAAGAAACAAGCTGAAACTAATAATTGGAATTTTCCTTATCTATACGATTCAGATCAGACTTTTGCTAAGAAATTAAAAGCTGCTTGCACCCCAGATTTTTATTTATATTCTAATAAAGGAAATTCAGAGTTTTCACTTTACTATCATGGTCAATTTGATAAAAGTAGACCTTCAAATAATCTCTCCGTTACTGGAGAAGATTTGCTTATAGCAGTGAATGCTCTTATAAATAATCAGGAACCCATCACACCTCAAATCCCATCTTTAGGATGTAATATTAAATGGAAACCAGGAGGAGAACCAGAATGGTTTAAGTAAAAGAATAAATATATCCCGAGGTAAAAGGTTTAACGTTAGTATTAATATTATGAATATTCCTCCGTTTACTTTAAATAGGCAAAATTTAGAGATTGGAACTGAAATTCAGAATGCAGTTTCTAATGTCCTTGAAAGTGGCAAATATATAGGAGGATATGAAGTTAATAAATTCGAAGATGCCTTTTCCTCTTTAATTGGAACACAGCATGCTATTACATGCAACAGCGGAACTGATGCGTTAGTACTTGCTTTGAGAGCTTTAGATATAGGTATTGGAGACGAGGTAATAACATCTTCTTTTAGTTTTTTTGCTACGGCAGAGGCCATTAGTTTAGTTGGTGCTAATCCAGTATTTGTTGATATCGATCCAAGTACTTTTTTATTAGATATTAAACAGATTGAAATTAACATTAATTCCCGTACAAAGGCGATAATGCCTGTACATTTATTTGGAAATGCAGTAGATATGTCGGCGATACAGTCAATTGCTCAAAAATATAACTTAAAAATTATTGAAGACTGTGCTCAAGCTACTTGCACAAAGTGGGATAATAAATATGTGGGTAGTCTTGGTGATATTGGATGTTTTAGTTTTTTCCCAACTAAGAATTTAGGAGCTGCTGGCGATGGAGGAGCAATAACAACTTCAAATGCATCACTAGCTCAGAAAATAAGAGAATTAGCTGTCCATGGAAGTCCTAAAAGATATAGTCATAATCTGATTGGTTATAATAGTAGGCTTGATGCCATTCAAGCATCTATTCTCAATATCAAAATCAAATATATCACCAAATGGATTGAGGCACGAAAAAGAATAGCTAATATTTATCTTGATTTGTTCGAAGATAATCAATTATTAGTTCTCCCACAAATAAATACAAATTTGTCTGAACATACTTGGAATCAATTTGTTTTAAGATTTAAAAATAATAATTTTTCAATAAAGGAAAATCCTGCTGAACTTTTTGAAACTGATTTTTCATTAAAGAGGTCGTTAAGAAACTATATGAAAATAGAATTAATGCAAAAAGGAATTAATTCAATAATTTACTATCCAATTCCTATACATTGCCAAATGGCCTATAAAGCAAATAATTTTGATAGGAAGAAACTTATTGACACTGAAAGGATCTGCACTGAAGTTCTCAGTCTTCCTATGTTTCCGGAAATAAAGTTAGAAGAACAAATCTATATCGCAGAAAATTTAAATACTACTTTAAGAACTTTTAATAAGCAGATTCAAATTTCCGCATAAAGATTTTTAAAAAATCGCTGCTGCATATTGTGATTTATTATTGGTGTAGGATAACCATTTCTCTCTATTCCTAAGAAATCATTATTGATTAAATCGCTATTTTTTAAATGGGATAATTCTGGTATCCATGATTTTATATATTTACATAATGGATCAAACTTTTGAGTTTGTGTGTAGGGGTTAAAAATTCGGAGTGGTTTAGGATCCATGCCGCTACTTGCACTCCATTGCCATCCACCATTATTAGCTGCCAGATCTCCATCAACTAATAATTCCATGAATTTTGTCTCGCCCATTTGCCAATTACAAATTAAATCTTTTACGAGGAAAGAAGCGACTATCATTCTGCATCTATTATGCATCCATCCAGTTTTATTTAATTGCCGCATAGAAGCATCAATTATTGGAATTCCTGTACTACCTTCAGCCCAGCGTTTAAACCATTCTTTGTTATTTTGCCATGGGAAGTCCTCCCATTTCTTTCTATAAGGACCCTTTTCAAGTTCAGGAAAATTAAATAAACAATGTTGATAGAATTCTCTCCAAGCTAGTTCTCTCTGCCAAGTTTCTATAGAAAGAAGATCTTCATTACTTTCTCTTGAAAGATATAATTCAACAGTTTTCTCCCAAAGTTTTCTAATACTTATAGTCCCAAATCTCAATGAAGCACTAAGATAAGAAGTGCCTTCGGTAGAGGGAAAATCTCTGCTTTCACTATATGTGTATATTCTGTCCTTTGAAATAAAATTTTTCAATAATAGACTAGCACCAATTTCTCCAGGTTTACAAGGACAGACATCTTTGCCTGAGAATTTATTATCTCTTAGCAAGTTATTTAATATTGAGTTTGAGGTTTTAACTATTTGACTTTCTAATAATGATTCTTTTAAATCTTTTAATTTTTGGATTTTTGCATGATTGAAAGAATTATTTTCAGAATTTAATTGATAAAGTTGTTTTTTTAAATTTTTATAGAAAGGTCCATAGACTGTATATGGTTTTTTACTACCAGTTGAAATTTGGGAAGGGTTGAGTAATAAATGATCCCATAACTCTATAACTTCTATATTTAATTCTCTTAAATTCTGTTTAATTAATTTATCTCTGTATTGTTCGTAAGGTTCAATTGTTTTATTCCAAACAACGTATTTTGCATCTATAAGTTTTGTAATTTCAGGTATAAAAGATATGGGTGATCCCCTGTGCAAAATTAATCTACTACCAGCCTTTTCCCAGCTATTTTTTAACTCTTTTAAGGTATGTCCAAGAAACCAAGCTCTTGATTCAGCATTAAAGTCTTGTTGATAATATTCATCGAAAATATAGACACCAGTGATAGCTTTTGAAATCGAGAATGCTTCAATTAAGGATTTGTTGTCATCTAATCTAAGATCTTTTCGATGCCAAAAAAGAATTCTTGGATTACTCATTTGATTTGAAGAAATTGTTTGGCTCTAAACCATGCTGTTATCGTTTTTGCATCAAGAGTTTCATTCCCACTGGCGATCAACTGGTCAAGTTCTTTAGGGGAAAATTCTAAAACTTCGATGTCCTCATCAAGATCACCTTTTGGAATAGATTCTAATTTATTTAGTTTTCGTGCTAAAAATAAGTGAATTTCTTCGTCTGCATAACCAGGAGCAGGAACTAGTACTCCTAGTTCATCCCAAAGATTAGCTGAATACCCAGTCTCTTCTTGAATTTCTCTTTTGATTGATTCAAATGGTGTCTCTCCATCCTCAAGCGTCCCTGCAGGAAATTCTAGTAAATATCTTGATACAGCAAATCTATATTGTCTTAGAATTATTACCTTACCATTATTATTTACTGGAACCGCTAAGGCAGCTCCAGGATGCTTTATAGATCCATACTCTCCTTCATGTCCGTTGGGTAACTCAATTCTGTTTATCTCAAAACTAAACTTTCTTGATTTGATAAAAGATAATTTTTCTTTAATAAAAGATTTTTTTATAAAATTATTATTTGACATGCTTTCAGAAATACAATCAAGCCTAGCAGTTAATTTTCCCTATTGTAAATTAATTTATTGACCACCCCTTATCAAATATCTTTTTTATATTTTGTGACTTACTTAAAACTTCTGCTAAAGGAGATATCACAAAATTTCTATAAATAATTCTTGGATGTGGAAGGATTAAATCATCCTCATTAATCTTTAAATTTTCCCACCATAATAAATCAATATCTAAGCATCTTGGAAGCCATCTTTCTTGTTCGAGATCCCTCTTTCTTCCAAATTTTCTTTCTAAATTCTGAAATTCCTTTAAAATATCTCTAGCAACTTTTATAGATGGTTTACATAATAAATCACAATTTACTAAAAGTACGCAATTTATAAAATTAGGCTGAATTTTATTAGTTCCTTCTGGAACTGTCTCATAAAGTGAAGACCAATTAAAAATTTCTTTTTTATATTCTTTATGCAAACTTTTCTTGTCTTTTTTATCTATTAAGCTATAAACAATAGCTTCAATTAAAGGTTTTACTTGAATTAAGGATTCCTTAGGGGGCCCGAATTTACTATCAATATTTGCTCCTAAAGATATACATAGGCCATATTTGATATTAAGATTTGATAATTCCACTATAAAAATTAACTTTATTGGATAAATTCTATATCAGGTATTTTGAAATTGAATTTGGAATCAGAGTTAAAAAGCAAATCAAGTATTAAGGAACTTATGAATCGAAGAGATTCTTTTAGATCCTTCCCTTTAGCGGCTATAACAGGACATAATTTATTAAAGTTATCCCTTTTGTTAGCAGCAGTTGATCCTAGTTTGGGTGGAGTGATTATTGCAGGTGGAAGAGGAACTGGAAAATCAGTTCTTGCACGAGGTTTACATGCTTTGATACCTCCAATTGAAGTAATAGATAATCAACTTACGATGAAAAAATTAAATAAAGATTTAAATTCTTTTAGATCAATTGGTAGAAATTTAGATCCGTTGAAGCCAGAAGAATGGGATAAAGAAACCAGAAAGATGTTTGCAGATATAAAAGATTTAGATGAAAATAATTTACAGAATTTAATAACTACAAAAGTAATTCAAGCACCATTTATTCAGGTTCCAATAGGCATAACAGAAGATAGGCTTGTGGGTTCTATTGATGTGGCTGCTTCATTAAATACCGGAGAACAAATATTTCAGCCAGGGGTTTTAGCCGAATCTCATAGGGGTGTTTTATACATCGATGATATTAATTTATTGGATGATGGTATCGTAAATTTAATTCTTGAGTCGACAGGAAGAGGTGTTAATTATGTTGAAAGAGATGGTTTAAGTGTTTCGCATCCATGCTCAACACTTTTGATCGCGACTTATAATCCTGAAGAAGGAGTTTTGCGTGATCATGTTTTAGATAGATTTGCAATTGTATTATCTGCTAATCAATCTATAGATAATTCTCAAAGAGTTGAAATTACAAAATCAGTTCTTTCTCATGCAGAAAATAATATTCAATTTTCAGAAAAATGGTTAGAAGAAACTGAAAATTTATCTACACAGCTTATTTTGGCGAGACAGTGGTTGCCAGATGTAACAATCTCACAAGATCAAATAAGATATCTAGTTAATGAAGCTTTAAGAGGAGGAATTGAGGGACATAGATCAGAATTATTTGCAGTAAAGGTAGCTAAAGCAAATGCTGCTTTACGAGGGAGCGATTCGGTCAATTCTGATGATCTTAAAGTAGCAGTTAGACTAGTAATCATTCCAAGATCTCAACAAATACCCCCAGAGGATGATGAGATAGAACCCCCTCCTCCTGAGGAACAAAGCCCTCCACCCTCTTCGAATCAAGATGATTCAGAAGAAAACTCAGACTCTAATAATGAAGAACAGGATGATTTAGATAATTCAGAAGGCGATGAAGAATCTACCCCAGAGGTTCCAGAAGAATTTATTTTAGATCCCGAAGCATGTGCTGTAGATCCAGACTTATTGCTTTTTTCCTCAACGAAATCAAAAGCTGGAAATAGTGGAAGTAGATCTATAATCCTGAGTCAAACTAGAGGAAGATATGTCAGACCTATTATCCCAAGGGGTAAATTAACTCGGATAGCAGTTGATGCAACTTTAAGAGCTGCTGCACCTTATCAAAAAAATAGAAGATTGAAAAATCCCGAAAAGAAAATAATTGTTGAGGAAAGTGATTTTCGAGCAAAATTATTACAAAAGAAAGCAGGTGCTCTAGTAATTTTTCTTGTTGATGCAAGCGGTTCAATGGCTTTAAACAGAATGCAAAGTGCAAAAGGGGCTGTTATTAGACTTTTAACTGAGGCTTATGAAAATAGAGATGAAGTATCTTTGATCCCATTTCGTGGCAATCAAGCAGAAGTTCTTTTACCTCCTACAAGATCAATAACTGCCGCAAAAAGAAGATTAGAAACTATGCCTTGCGGCGGTGGATCCCCTCTAGCACACGGATTGACCCAAGCAGCAAAAGTTGCAAAGAATGCTATTTCAACAGGTGATATTGGCCAGGCAATAGTAGTTGGTATTACTGATGGTAGAGGGAATGTGCCCTTAAGTGTATCATTAGGTGATACTGATGAAAGAAATATTGAAGATGTAAATTTAAAGGAGGAAGTATTAAATGTCGCTTCTAATTATCCTACTTTAGGTATTAAATTATTAGTAATTGATACTGAAAGAAAGTACATAGCAAGTGGATTTGGCAAGGAATTGGCAGAAGCTGCTCAGGGTAAATATGTCCAATTACCAAAAGCTACTGATAAAGCCATTGCTGCGATGGCATTGAATGCAATTAATGAATTTTGATAAGTTAAGGATATACCTCATTGAGGAACTTGGATAATCCTATTGCTAAATCTCTCAGAGCTCTTGTAAGCTCTTTATCTTTCATTAATAATGCAAATTCGTCGGACATAGAATCTATTTTTTGTGAGATTGAACTTGATGCTTCCAGCGTAATTTTTATATCTTCTAAAGTGGACTCATCATTAATGGTTGATAGTATTTGGTTTAAATGCCCAACTGCAACAGTCAGATCATTTAGTAATGGTTTAACTCTATTTATTTCTTGTTTTGAGAGAAAAATAAGTTCATCAAGATTTTCTTGGGTCTTATCAAACTGATCAATGGAATTGATGATATTTTCAACTAAATTTTCTTTATTAGAATCTTTAAGGAGGTCATTTATTCTATTCGTAATATTAGATAAACTAGATAGTTGCTTACCAGGAATAGTATCTCCTTCGCACACAATCAATTCACTATTGCATTTATTAGAAGTTGCTTTGAATATATTTTGAGGAATTTTTTTCTCACTAGTTTCCAAAGCGACTTGCACATCGCCTCCTAAAAATGAGTTTGTTACTACTTTTGCAAATGCTGGCTTCGCAAGAATTATATCGGGATTATTAAGTACAATTTTAGCTTTAATTGATTCATTAGTAAAAATTAATTCTTCAATAGAACCAACAATTATTCCCCTATATGTTACTGGGGATTTTTTTGATAAACCACTTGCATTATTAAAGTTTGCAAAAAGAGACCAATTTTTTGCTGATATTTTTACTCCTTTGATCCATAAGGAAAAAGTTGCAAATATAATTAACCCTCCTAGTAAGGAAAATCCAACTATTGAATCTCGTAAGCTTCTACGCATAATCTTTAAATCTCTTGTGGCTGCATAGGACCATTAAGTTGACCGTTTCTAAATTGGAAAACATAAGGATCTTCACTATTTTTGAAATCATGAACTGAACCCTCCCAGCGAAATTTTCCTCCATACAGCATTAATATGCGGGTAGATGTTCTCTCTATAGTACTAAGAACATGGCTGACAACAATAGATGAGACCTTTGACTTTATCATTTGTTTTATTTATTAAATCTTCTATTCTAGATGAAGCGATAGGATCAAGTCCTGCAGTTGGTTCATCAAACAGTAGTAAGGGCTTATTAATTGCTGATTCTTTTGGTTCACTAATTAGCGCTCTAGCAAAGCTTACTCTTTTTTGCATTCCCCCGCTTAATTCGCTAGGAAGTTTTTTTGCAACGTTGAATAAACCAACTTCCTCAAGGCACTCCTTCACAAGATCTTCTATTATTTTTTTTGAAATATTTTTATTTCTATTTAATAAAAAACCAACATTTTCTTCAATAGTTAATGAACCTAATAAAGCTGGATTTTGAAAAACTAACCTTACATCAGGAGGATTATTTTGATCTAATCTTAAATAATTTTGATCTTTGCCAAATATTTTTAAAATTCCTTTTGAAGGTAAAATTAGCCCAGCAAGGATCTTGAGAATGGTTGATTTCCCTGACCCGGATGGACCAACAATTGCAATCTTTTCTCCTGATTTAATATATAAATTTATTTTATTCAGAATATTAAAATTTCCCCAATTCATTGTGAGGTTTTTTATTTCAACTGCGGGAAATGATTTTTTCAAAATAAAGGAATGGTTTCTTTACATATTGCCCTTATTGATAATATAGGGAAAGTATGTTGATTTTTGATTTATTATTTAAAAATAAATACTCATTCAAAACTTAATCAAATTATAAATAAATTGATCCGATAAAATAAATGAAAAAAAAAGAACAAAAACATAGAAGAAGGAAAAAAATACGAAATACTATCTTAAAAGTCAAAAAATCTAATTTAGATTTGTTAAATAAGTTTATTAGAGTATTCAGTTGGCTTTTGCCTGGTTTGGTAATAAAAAGATGGATGATTACATCTGCAATTGGATTGATAATGTCGCTTCTTGGCATTGCAATATGGACAAATTTAAGGCCTCTTTATTGGTTGATTGAGAATTTCTTCTGGGTTATGACAAGCTTAACAAGCATATTACCCATATCATTATTAGGTCCATTTATTTTATTCCTTGGGATTTTATTAATTGGTTTAGGACAGAATCGAAGTATTAATTCTATACAACAAGCTTTAGTTCCCCAGAAAGATACATTTTTAGTAGATGCACTAAGAGTAAAAAGTAGATTAAGCAAGGGACCAAATATTGTTGCTATTGGTGGAGGGACTGGTCTCTCAACTTTGCTTAAAGGTTTGAAAAACTATAGCAGTAATATATCTGCGATTGTCTCAGTAACTGATGATGGAGGTAGTAGTGGAGTTTTACGGAAGCAATTAGGTGTACAACCCCCTGGAGACATCAGAAATTGCTTGGCAGCCTTATCAAATGAGGAACC
>CEUU01114688.1_pt1 | contig 22659 bp, 20 predicted proteins | sample 531321 | NCBI WGS metagenome assembly CEUU01 (sample SAMEA2622658, study PRJEB7988) | marine metagenome | isolation source: saline water (ENVO:00002010), including
GCAAAACCGGACGCACGCCATGGTACTTGATTTCATGAATTACTTTCTTGCCGGTCTCATCGAGATGGAAAAGACAACGGCCCGACTGGAAGACCGGTGGATCCTCCCGGCAAGCCCGACAAGTCAACCCACCAAACCCCATACCCCACATCGGAAGACCACAGATCCTGCATCCGTTTCCACGAATCCATGCAATCCGATCCATGCACTCTCTGCAGGCATATGATCCCGGGTCCGCGAAGGGGGCGTCCCCGCAAACCGGACAGTTCCCGGGAAAAAGAAAATCCCCCATCAGGTTGAGCCACCTGGATATCAAAGGTTTCACCATCACCTTATTTCGTCGATGGCGTCCGGTAGAAAACCTTATCAAGGCAAAGACCCTTGGCAGGGGCGCTGACCACCTTTTCGGTCCGCTTTCTACGCTCGAGAATACGCTTGAGTTCAAGCGGTTGAATCTTGCCCATGCCGACGTCTAGCAAGGCACCCGCCATGCTCCTAACCATCTTGTAGAGAAAGCCTCCTCCTTCGACCTCTATCTTGAGGCTTCGACCCCGACGAGTAATTGCGATCTTCCACACCGATCGGACGGCGCTTTCCTCCGCATCGTTTCCCCGCGAGGCGCAAAAGGAGGAGAAGTCATGGGTTCCGATCAGGTATCGGGAAGCCTCCTGCATGCGGACAAGATCGGGCTTGCGGTTCTTCAGGGAAAGGACGAAGCGGTTTTCCTCGGGCATGGCCCAGCCTTCAACCGCTCGGTAGAGGTAGCGCTTCCCCTTGGCCGAGATAAGCGCATGAAAGCGGGGACCGACCGGTTTTAGGGCACGGGGGCTAATGCCTTCGGGAAAGGAAACCCTCATGGCTTGGAGCATCTTTTCAGGGCCGTGACTCCAGTCCGCATCAAAATGAAAAACCTGGCCCTTGGCGTGGACTCCGGCGTCCGTCCGGCCAGCCCCGATGGTACGAACCGGCGATTGAAAGATTTTCCCGAGGGCATCTTCGATCCCATCCTGCACCGCCCCTCCCGAGGGCTGTTTTTGCCAACCGGCAAAACTCGTCCCATCATAGGCGCAGACGCATCGCCACCTAGAAGTCATTAGATCACTTTTCCTCCTTCGAGAAAATCCTGCAGGATAAGGCTCGCTGCAACCGCGTCAACCTTCCCATCCTTTTCGACCGTCCCTTTGGCCGAATGGGCGAGGGCCTCCTCGGCGGCCAGAGTGGTAAGCCTTTCGTCGACCTTTCGCACAGGCAAGCCGAACCTCTCACTCAGCTTTTTTGAGAACTGATCGACCTCCTTAGCCCTCTTTCCCACGGCGCCATCCATGTGCAGAGGATAGCCGATCACAAACTCCGTAACGGACCTTTCCCTAACGACCTCGGCCAGGTCGTCCAGGCATCGCGCGCAACCAGTCCCTGCCACCATCCCGAGGGGAAGAGCGATCCGCAACTCATCGGCCCAAGCCAAGCCCATCCGCTTGGTCCCGTAGTCGATCCCAAGGTATACCGACACCGCCCTCAGCCCAGTTCGGGATGAGCCTCTGAAACCAGACGGGCAAGATCCTTGACCTGCTGGGCATGCTCCTTGTGGCAAACCAGGGTCGCATCACCCGACTGAACCACGATCAAATCCTTGACTCCCAGCAGGGCAATGCAATGCCCATCCTCCGAAAAAGCGAGGTTTCCGATGGAGTCCACTCCTACTCCGGAACCCTTGAACACGTTGCCTTCCTGATCCGACGGGTAATGGCGGGCAATAGCGGGCCACTCCCCGACGTCGTCCCAGTCGAAAGCCGATTCCAGCATAACTACTCCCTCTGCCTTTTCCATGACCGCGAAGTCGATGGAGATTCTATCAAGGGAGGGGTAAACAAAAGACATGGCTTCTTCAAGTTGGCCATGCGACTTCCATCTCTCCCTCAATTCATCGAGCCCGCAAGAGATGGACGGCGCATGTTCACGGATGGAGGAAAGGATAACCGAAGGTCTCCAGACGAACATGCCTGCATTCCAAAAATAATTGCCCGCGTGGAGGTATTCCTCTGCCTTGTGAAAATTCGGTTTTTCCACGAAGCTGTCCACTTGAGAAACGGGTCGTCCGTCGGCTTCCTCAATATCCTTACCACGGCAAAGATACCCGTAGGCTGTCGAGGGAAAAGTTGGCTTGATCCCGATAGTCACCAAATTCCCGCTCCCCTCGGCGACCTCGAAAGCGCTACCTAGAACCGACCGAAAGCCCTCGCCATCCTCGATGACGTGATCCGCCGGCAACAAGGCAAAAGCCGCATCCCCCGCCTCCTCCTGGACCAACAGGGCAGCAAGACCCACCGCCGCCGCCGTGTCGCGGCCTTCGGGCTCGCCGATGACCTTCTCTGGCAGCAGGGCCGGACAACTTTCCAGAACGGCTTCCCTTTGCTCCGCGTTGGTAATGACGAAAACCCTTTCCGGGGGAACGAGGCCATGCAAGCGAGCGACCGTCTGTGAGAGCATGGGCGAGTCACCCACTATTGGGAGAAGGTGCTTGGGACGCTTCAGCCGGCTCTGGGGCCAGAAGCGTTCCCCCCTACCGCCTGCCATGATGACTACGTAACGACCACTCATATCGAATGCATACCCAAAATCGCTTCGCGTCGCGAAGGCGAGTATAAAATTCTCGGCCGGGGCTTCCATGCTCATCCCGCTTGCCTTCACGGTTCCATTCAAGTATGGTATCCCCTTTTTTATCAAAGGCATGAAACGAAGCCATCACTGCAATCAACTTCGAAAGGAAAACGCCGGATCCCCCGCCATCCTGATCGGCTGGATCGACTCGCTGCGCGACCACGGAGGCGTGTTCTTTCTCGACCTGAGGGACCGCGAAGGTAAAACCCAAGTTGTTCTCGACCCCGAAAACAAGGAACTGTCGGAGCTATTTCCAAGGCTTAAGCCGGAAAGCGTCATCGAGGTATCGGGCGAGGTCCGCAAACGTGAGGGAAGCACCATCAACCCCAGCCTGGACACGGGCGAGATAGAGGTTTTCGCCTCCTCGATTATAGTTCACAACCAATCCAAGACTCCACCCTTCCCTCTCGATGAGTCCGCAGACAAAGTAGGGGAGGATCTCCGCCTGACATACCGCTACCTCGATCTTCGGCGCCCCCCCAACCTGCAAGCCCTCAAACTCAGGCACGAGGCCTCCATGGCCGTACGCACCTTTTTCGACGAGCAGGGATTCCTCGAGATCGAGACGCCCGTTCTCTTCAAGAGCACGCCCGAGGGAGCTAGGGAGTTTCTCGCCCCCAGCCGCCTTAACCCTGGCAAGTTCTACGCCCTTCCCCAATCCCCCCAACAATACAAGCAAATGCTCATGGTGGCCGGGGTGGAAAAGTATTATCAGCTCGCTCGCTGCTTCCGTGACGAGGACCTGCGGGCCGATCGCCAGCCTGAATTCACCCAGATCGACATAGAAATGTCCTTCATCGACCGAGAGGATATGTACGCCTTGATCGAGGGTCTCCTCAAAGAAGTATGGAGCAAGACCTTGGCAATTGAAATCGAAACGCCTTTCCTGCGCATGCCCTTCGAGGAAGCGATGAACCGCTTCGGTAGTGATAAGCCGGATCTGCGCTTTGGGCTCGAAATCCAAGACTTCTCGGAAGACTTCCGCGACTCGGACTTCAAGGTATTTGGCGGCGCCGTCTCAGCGGGCGGAGCGGTAAAGGCCTTCAACGCAAAAGGATTGGCCGACCTCACCCAAGGCGAACTCAAGCACCTCGAGGAAACCGCCAAGTCACTCGGCGCCAAAGGCTTGGCCTTCATCAAGTCGGAAGAAGGCGAGTGGAAGTCTCCCATCCTCAAATTCCTCTCCGATGAGGAAAAGGAAACCTTGAAAAACAGGCTCGCCGTCGAGGATGGGGATATCGTCTTTTTTGCCGCCGGCCCCTGGGAGAGTTCCTGCAACATACTGGGGAGAACTCGGCTAGAGGCCGCCACCCTGCTCGAGAAGCGCGGGCAAGTCCTGCGCGATCCCCGGGACTGGAAATTCCTTTGGGTCGTGGACTTTCCCCTCATGACCCACGATGAGGAGGAAGGGCGCTACGTGGCATCCCACCACCCCTTTACGGCACCCTTGGAGGAGGACATAACCCTTCTCGAGACCGAACCCAAGAAAGTCAGAGGACAGCACTACGACATTGTTCTCAACGGTGTCGAACTGGGCGGAGGAAGCATCCGGATCCACCAACCCGATCTTCAGAAAAAAGTCTTCGAGGAAATTCTCCAGATCCCCCCCGAGGTCGTTGAAAGCCGTTTCGGCTATATGCTGGAAGCCTTTACCTACGGCGCCCCCCCTCACGGGGGTATCGCCCTCGGTCTGGACCGCATGGTTGCCATTCTCGCAGGGCGAGAAAGCATCAGGGACGTCATTGCATTTCCCAAGACCCAGAAGGGACAGGACTTGATGACCGATAGCCCCGGAAGCGCTTCCGAGAAGCAGTTGCGGGACCTCAGCATCAAGTCGCTCGAGGAAGAAGCCTGATTTTCTCCCAGCCCTTGTTGCCCGCCGATTTCGGGCAACCATCCCGCCGCTGTGCGTTGAGGCGAACCGGGGCTTGTTCGTATTCGAAACCTACCTCTTGAACAGAGTCATCCTACCTGTTCAAAACCTGCTCATTTTCGGAGAATTTTCTTTCTTTTTTCTTTTCTCCATAACCTTGGCGCGGGTTCTGCAACCTCCCCTCTCAAACACTTGCAAACAATTGTGCAAGCTATTGATAACCAAAACAAAAACCCATGAATGCCAAACTCGCAAAAACAACAATCCTACGCACGGTACCCTTCAAGTTCCTGCTTTTGGTCGTTGTTCTTTTCTTCTCTTACTCAAGCCCTTCTTTTGCCGAAGACCAGGAGGAGACTCCTCCGACCTTTGACGTCGCAGCTGAAATGCAAGCCCTACAAGCCTCTCTTTCTACCGCCAAAGATGATGAAAAGGAGGGAATCGAAGAAAAAATCGACACTCTCCGGTATGCGATCGACAAGGGCATTACACTCTCTTCGGGCTTCACCAAAGACGAAGACGGAGCCGCGGATATTCTTAGCGGTTACGTCGGTCTGTCGGGTGGCGTCAACACGGAGTTCGAGTACGGGTTTGACTTCTACACAACCTCCACCCTATGGACCTGCGTGGCTGCGGCCTTGGTATTTCTTATGCACCTTGGATTCGCCACATTGGAATCCGGGCTTTGCCAGAAGAAGAACGTCGTCAACGTACTTTTCAAAAACGTTTTCATAATCTCCATAGGCGTGGTTTCATACGCTTTGATTGGTTTCAATACCCACTATCCACTGGGTGATTGGAGTATCGTTGAGAATTGGCTGTCCATCGGGGGGCCATTCAACCCTGAAGATGGTGACTTCGGTGGTTCCGATCTCTCCTATGGTCCCGGCGTCGGGTTATGCATGACCGGGTTTGGAGATTTTATCTTTCAAGCAATGTTTGCCGCAACTGGAGCAACGATCGTATCTGGTGCAGTTGCAGAAAGAGTAAAGCTTTCAAGCTTTATGATCTTCGCGGTTGTTTTCGTCGCAATCGCATACCCTATCGCTGGTTCCTGGCACTGGGGCGGAGGTTTCCTCGCCAACCTTGAATTTAAGGATTTTGCAGGTTCGACTGTAGTCCATGCCTTCGGTGGTTTCGGAGCCTTGGCCTGCGTCCTCGTGCTCGGGCCGAGGAAAGGCAAGTACACCTCGAATGGCATTAAGCCAATTCCCGCTCACAACTTCCCTTTAGCCGCCATTGGTGTGTTCCTTCTCATGTTTGGGTGGTATGGATTCAACGGAGGCTCCGTACTCTCTGCTGACCCCGGTCCCGTTTCCTTAGTCTTTACAACGACTACCATGGCCGCCGGCGGAGGTGCCCTTGGAGCAATTCTCGCATCTTGGTTCCTGTTGAAAAAGCCCGACCTTTCGATGGGTTTGAATGGTATTTTGGCTGGCTTGGTTGGAATCACCGCCAATGCAGACATCGTTACCGTAAGCGACTCCATTTTGATCGGACTCATCGCAGGCATAATCGTCGTTTTCTCCATCATCTATCTCGACAAAGCCAGGATAGACGATCCCGTGGGCGCTATTTCCGTTCACGGAGTTTGCGGGATCTGGGGTACTTTGGCTTGTGCGATCTTCGCGGACAGTGACTTCATGGTTCAACTTGGAGGCACCGCGCTCGTAAGTGGCTTTGCATTCGTGTTTTCCTTCGTAGTATTTACCGCCCTGAAGGCAACCATCGGCGTTCGGGTCAGCAAAGAAGAGGAAGAGAGGGGACTCGACATCAGCGAGCACGGCCAAGAGGCATACAGTTCCTAAACACCCAGCGAATCATTGAAACAACTTAGAGAAAGGATTTAGCAATGAAACTAATCAAAGCCATAATCAAGCCCTTCAAGCTTGAGGAAGTAAAGGATGCCCTATCCGATATCGGCGTAGAGGGAATGACCGTATCCGAAGTGAAGGGGTTCGGCAGGCAGAAGGGGCATACCGAAATCTATCGTGGAAGCGAGTACACGGTGGACTTTCTGCCCAAGGTCAAACTGGAGATTGCGGTAAGCGACGACTTGCTGAACAAAGTCATCGACGCCATCGTAAACGCTTCACAGACCGGCAAAATTGGGGACGGAAAAGTTTTCGTTCTTCCCTTGGATGAAGCAGTTAGAATCCGAACCGGAGAGAAAGGAGATGACGTTCTGTAGCTTTTAAGGTTGGAAGGAACAAGCTTAAGGGCCCGGTTCAAATGGACCGGGCCCTTTTTTTTGCGCATCTTTGTAAAGCTGGGCAAAAGTAGAGCGCCTCATAGCTGGATTTGGGTTATTATTATTCATTTTTCAATGGATTTAATTCATGGCTTGATTCCTGCATGCATGAGCTCGAATGTGCCTGCAGGCACCCTAGCCTAATAACAAAATCAACCAGCTCATGAAAACCTTGCCTAGCATCAAAGTCGGCCTAGCCTTCCTTCTTTTCCTTGCCCTTAATGCCATCGGTTTCGCTCAGAATCAAGAAACCGACGATTCCGCCGCCGCTTCCGTGGCCGCTACTTCTGAAAATGAAGATTCGGGTGCAAGCGAGGGGGGAGAAGAAACCGTTAAACTCAGCCCCGGTAATACGGCTTGGATGATCACGGCCACGGCGCTCGTCCTTTTCATGACCCTGCCCGGCCTGGCCCTTTTCTACGGTGGACTAGTCCAGTCCAAGAACGTGCTGTCGGTCTTGATGCACTGCTTTGCCATCGCCTGCCTGGCCTCCATCATCTGGGTGGCTGTCGGCTACAGCTTGGCACTGACTCCTGGTGGATTGGATGATGATGCAAGGGGATGGATAGGCGGAAAAGGCTCCTTCTTTCTAGAAGGCCTTGGGGAAGACTCCATGAAGGATGATTTCCCCAAGTCCGTCTGGATCACTTTCCAGATGACCTTCGCCATCATTACTCCTGCTCTCGTCGTGGGAGCCTTCGTGGAGAGAATAAAATTTACCGCAGTCATGCTCTTCAGCGCCCTTTGGCTGGTCGTCGTCTACTGCCCGGTCTGCTACTGGGTATGGGGCGATGGTTGGCTCGCTGAAGCAGGAGTGATCGATTTCGCAGGAGGTATCGTGGTCCACGCCACCGCAGGAGCGTCCGCCCTGACGCTGGCTTGGATGCTGAAGCCCAGACAGGGCTTCCCCAGTAGCCTTAAGCCTCCTCACAGTCCGGGCATGGTGATGACGGGAGCCGCCATGCTCTGGGTCGGCTGGTTCGGCTTTAACGCCGGAAGCGCCGGAGCCGCTAACGGTGATGCCGGCATGGCCATGCTCGTGACCCATCTTTCCGCCGCCACCGCCAGCTTGGTCTGGATGTTCATCGAGTGGAAGAAGACGGGCAAGCCCGGTCTGGTAGGCATCGTCACGGGCACCATCGCCGGACTGGCCACCATCACCCCGGCATCCGGTGCCGTGGGGCCAATGGGAGCCATCGTAATCGGAGCCTGCGCCGGTCTGGTCTGCTACTTCGCCTGCGGATTCGTCAAGGAAAAGCTTGGCGTGGACGACTCCCTGGACGTCGCCGCGGTGCACGGCGTGGGCGGAATCATGGGAACGCTCCTGGTCTCCTACCTCGGTCAAACCGGAATCCTAGGCGGACAAGGAATCAGCCAGCATCGTCTGGAAAATGGAGAGGATGGCCAGTATTTCACCTGGTCCGAACAACTTTCCGTTCAGGCTCAAGGTTGTTTGGCTGCGGTTGCCCTCTCGGTCGTCGCCACCTTTGTCATCGTAAAACTCGTTTCCGTCCTCACCAATGGTATCCGGATTTCGGAAGACGACGAGACAAAGGGGCTTGACCAAGTCGAACATGGTGAGAATGGTTACACCCTCAACTAGAATCCTTTCAAAAATTCCGACAAAATGAAACTTATCAAATCCATTATCAAGCCCTTCAAGCTTGAAGACGTGAAGGACGCCCTCTCCGAGATCGGGGTCGAGGGAATGACGGTACTCGAGGCCAAGGGCTTCGGTCGACAGAAGGGACACACCGAAATTTACCGCGGAAGCGAGTACACCATTGATTTCCTTCCCAAGGTGGTCATTGAAATCGTGGTGCCGGACGAGCTCTGCGACAAGGTCATCGACGCCGTCGTTAAAGCCGCCAAGACCGAAAAGATTGGGGACGGCAAGATCTTCGTCCTTCCGGTAGAGCAAGCCGTCCGCATCAGGACCGGCGAGCAGGGGGAGGAAGCCCTCTAGTTTCCTATATTCAAAGCAGTCCCTGCAAAGTCCATATCAGCCAGGCCACGGTCGCGTAGAGCGGAAAGGCCATGGCCTGCTTGAAGGTGTCCATCCAAGCCCCCGGCTTAGGTAGCTTGCTCACCCAGGACGGAAATAGGGAAAGCGTCAGATAGGGCGATGCAAGACCGAGGGCAACCGAGGTAAAGACAGCGAAGGCGGGCAACAAATCCATCGAAAGAGCCGCCCCCACCGCAACCCCGAGAAAGGGGGCCATGCAGGGGGTGGCCACGACGGTAGCTAGAACCCCCGAGAAGAAAGAGCCTGCATAACCGGAGCCTTGGGAAAGCTTGGATCCTACCCCGGTCAGCGAAAGACCGATCTCGAAAACGCCGCTAAGACTCATGGCAAAGGCAAGCAGGAAGAGGGCAAGGACGAATACAAAAAGGGGTTCCTGCAACTGGAAGCCCCATCCCAAATCCTGCTCCAGTCTTTCCCGAAGGAAGAGAAGGACCCCCACCAGAAGCCAGAAGGAAAGCAGAACACCCAAGGTAAAGACCAGACCGTGGTTGGTGATTTTGGCCCGGTCTTCCCCCGCCTGCTTGACGAAGGCCATGATCTTGAGGCCCAGCACGGGAAAGACACAGGGCATGAGGTTGAGGATCATGCCGCCCAGAAAAGCGAAACCCACGATCGCCCAAAAGCCCTGACCCTCCGTTTCCCAGTAGGCCTCCTCGGTTTCCAAAACTTCGAGCAGCATATCCGGGCTCAGGATTTCGGGAAATACGATCGGCTCGTCTGCGCGAGCAGGTGGATAGTAGACGTTCAGGGGAACTCCTCCTCTATCGAAACCCTGAAGAGCCTCGAGAATGACGGCTCCCTCGTCGGTCCAATCGGCATAGAGAAAAACGACTCCGGCTTCCTTGAAGCCCTCAATCACCTCCTCGTCCTCATAAACGCGCTTGTTTACTTGGCACGAAAGGCACCACCTGGCGGTGAAGTCGACGTAGACGCCTTTGCCCTCGGCCAGGAGAGACTGCTCGAGTTCGGGCGTCCACGTTTTCCAGACGATTGAATCCTTTGTCCTTTCCTTTTCCTCTCTGGGATCGCCCAACCAAACCCCGAACAAAAGAAGGCCGAGGGCAAGACACTTGACGAGGAGACGGGAGTTCGGCGAGCGACCCGGGGAATGGTTCTTGCCGTACACCCAGACCGCCATTGCGACCAGAACTATCGAAAGCATCAACCAGAGGGAGCGGAAGCTCTGTCCTGCGGTCTCCTTGGGAACGCTCAGTGAGAGGTCCCCGAGGCCTTCCGTCGCCTCACCGTAGGAGGCCTCCTCGATCTCCAGGAGCACCTTCCATCCGCGATCCAAGTCGGGATGGGTCAAAACCCCTTCGACTGCTCCGACCGCACCTTCCGCTTCATCTGATTTCCTGAGCGTGGCGGTCAAGTTGCCTTTTTCGTTCAGTTTGAAGGTTGGGCGAAAGGAATGATCGAAAAAGTCGCCCACGGGAAAAAAATTGAACTGATCGAGGCCCAATTCCCTGAGAAGCGGGGATTGAAACTCAATCCCTATGGTCCGGTCTCTCACGACCATGGAGACGCTTGAGCCTTCGGGCGGATCGACGGATCTGTTCGCTTCAGAAGCTGAAATGCGCTCGCGCAGACCGGCCAAGAGCTCGGTCTTCTCCCCTGTCGAAATATCAAGGCTCATCTCCTTGCCATAGGGGAAACAGCCGGTTTCGCTACAAACAAGGCCGCTAAGTGAAGCGAGGACGGAAATCTTCCGTGGGAAAGGTTTTTCCTCAGGAGACCATTTAAGCTCAGCGATGAGCAGGAACTTCCCCTTCAAGGCATAACTGGCGGAGCCCTCGGACTCGTAATAATAGGGATCGGGGTAAAGAACGGGACCGATTTCCATTCCTTGCCCGGCGGTCCAGGTGATTTCAGTGGGCAAGCCTGTTGCCCCAGGGGATTTCCAGTACAGATGCCAACCTTCCTCGACATCGACCTCGACTACAAGCAAAGCCGAGTCTCCAGCCTTGATCACGCCGGTATCGGAAAAAAAGCGGGCGGAAACCAGTTCGTCCGGATTCTGGGCCGAAAGTACACTCACGGCACAGCATGCGAGAGAAGCGAACACCCTCAGGTTCAGAAACTTAAGGTTCATCGTCGGAAAGACAAAAACGGCCTACGGAAAAATTGGGTTCAAGGTAAAGCTTCCCTTAGAGCTTTCCGTAAACTCCCGCACCGAGTTTGTCAATTTGCTCGGCCATGCAGTATGCTGAGGAAGACAAACGAAAGCATGGGTTTTAGGTACCCGCTCAAAACCTACTTCCAGGCTGGAAAGAAAGATTTCGAATGACTTCTCCCAGGGAACCTCGATCATATGAGCTATGGAGGCGTTGCCGTCAAGAAGCCCCAGACGCCGAAGGGCTATCTGATCAATCGAATCGTCATCGGGAGGTAGGGAGGAAGGAGACTCGATTGATATCAGCCATTTGCGGGCGGTATCCTTGACCAAGTCGTCGACCGTAACTTCGTTCGTACGGATCCTGGAAAGACGTCTCGAATCTATCCCCAAGCCATCAAAATCGGAACGCGGAATCTCGCTGAGGTTGAAGGCGGGGGAATTTCCTGCAAAGACGAATAACAAGTCCGGATCGAAACTAATGGCAGTGCTAAGGCCATACCAAAGGCCTACGACGCCAGGCAACGGTTTGGAATAAAGCAATTCCTTGGGATAATATTGGTTCCGGTTCTCCTTGAGTTGATCCGTTTGCGTCCCCAAACCGGAAATCCAGTCGATCGCATATTTCTTGTTCTCTTGATTGGCTCTGAGGATGGTTCTGCCCAAGGCGGATGCTTCCCTGAGGTTCCAGAAAAGGACGAGGTTAAAGTAGGAGTTCGGGGAAAGGCTCGCGATGGAAGAAAGCAGCTCTCTCTTCATTTCCCCGAAAAACCTAGCCGAATCCCCGTCCTTGAGGACGTACGAACCCACGTCTAGAAGATAAACCACATGCTTGCCCGAGTAGTTGCCGCCCATGAAGAATATCTCCGTTGCAGGCTCGACCACGTTGACTGGGGGCAAGGCATTCGGCCGGGGAAGGGGAAAAGGGTTAACCGGAAAGTCATCGCGTCCATCGGGCAGGACGGAGGGGGAAGGAGAGGGTTCGGAAGCAGGAATTCGGACAACCTCCTCCGGGCGAGGCAAAGCTGGCTCTGGCGAGGGCGCCGGTTCGGAAACGGGTAAAGAGGAAGCCGTCTGGTTATCCGCGGGCTTACCATTCCCCTCCGGAACTGGATTAGGTTCGGAACCGGGATAGATATAGGAATAGATGCCCCAGACGAGAAGGACGGCAAGGTTTGAAAGGAGGCTGAGGGAGAGGACTAGCTTGGCCATGCCACCCATCCTCCTCACCTTCTTGACTCGGGTCCTGGAATCCCCGAAATCGGCATCGAAGATTTTCCCCCCATTGGAAATCAAATGGTCATGCCAGCTCTGGAACTCATCCTCGGAAATCCCGTACTTGTTACATTGCTCGCTCTTTGATACCTGCCTAATGATCGATTCCAGAACGATCCTCAACTTGTGTTCACCCGATAAATCTGAAGGCATATCGCTTGAAAACCTAGCCGAGAAAGCGCGACCGCGCAACCGCCAAAGCGCAAAGAGCAGCCGTCTCGGTTCGCAATATGTTTGGGCCCAGCGAGAAAAATTCCGCTCCTTTGGACCGAGCGAATTCTTCCTCTTGCTGGGTCCATCCTCCTTCTGGACCAACGACCAGACATATAACCGGAGCACTGGTTCCCAAGTCCACGAGGGGCTTGACCGATGAAGCTCGCAGACTGCCTAGGTAAAAAGAGTGATCCGCTGACCGAAGCAAGTCTTCCAGTTTCATTGGCGGATCAATAAGGGGAAGCCAAGGATTTCCAGACTGCTTGCAAGCCTCAATGGCTGATTTTTCCCACTTGGCGAGTTTTCTCGACTCCTTGTCCCTTGATACCTTCGACTCGGTACGATCACTGACGAGCGGCGTTAGCCGCCCGACGCCCATCTCGGTAAGAGGACGGATCAACTCCTCCCATCTTGCCGACTTGGTCATTGAGAAGGCTACCCTGAAGAAGGGATTAAGCCGGTCAACGGACTTCAGTTTGGAAATCTTCAAACGGGTCGCCTCGTGATCCGCTTTACAAACCACACCCTTGAAAATGGAACCCAAACCATCGAGCACCTCGACGACGGAACCCTTTCCAGCCCGGAGAACCTTGCAGAGGTGGCGACTTTCATCCTCCGGCAAGATAAGTTCCTCGTCGGCACAGGAATTACTCTGTGGCGAAAAAACCCTGAATTGACGGGTCATGAAAATTGAATCTGGAAAAACATGCTTGCTTCGCGATCTTAGGAAACTCTATGGAATCCTTAATGAGCAATCCTTTCTTATCAAACTCATTTGCACGTGAGAATTAGCGGAGGACGGGCCCGAGGGATAGGCTTGCGGGTCACCAAATCAAGCAAGCTAAGACCGGCCACCGATGCCAACAGAGAGCGACTTTTCTCCTCCATCGGCGATTTGGTCGCCGGAAAGACCTTTCTCGACCTTTTTGCGGGAACCGGTTCATACGGACTGGAGGCCTTGAGCCGGGGAGCAAGCGAGGGTGTTTTCGTGGAAGGCAACCGCAGGGTTTTCAAAGACCTTAGGCTAAACTTCGAGAAAACCTGCAAAAGCGCCGGCTTGCCCGACTCCTGCGGACAACTGGAAAATCGTGACGTACCTGCATTCCTAAGGTCCGGAGGAAAGTCCTTCGACCTAATCTTCCTTGATCCACCCTACGAGGATTTCACAAAAATAGGCTCCACTCTGTTTGGGCTTATGAGATCGGGTAATTTCGTCCATCAAGATACCTTGCTTATCCACGAGTCTCCACCGGAACTTGCCAACGCCTTTCCAGGATGGTCCGTCATCAGGAGCCTGGGAAAGGAAAAAAAAGGCTCTCCCGCCTACAGGCTCTACCAGCTTTCAGAATCTTCCCTCCAGTAGGAAGCCAGAACAATCCCCAAGGCCGCCACCGCAGCCGTTTCCAATCGCAGGACTCTTTCTCCAAGATGACGGAATTCAAAGTTCACGGACCTAAGAAGTTCGCGTTCCGCGGCCGACCATCCTCTTTCAGGCCCAAGTGCCAAGAGCACAGGTGAACCTCGTTCGATGCCGACGGCAGACAGGGGTTCGGGGGACTCGTAATTATCCAGTGCAAACTTTTGGGGGTTGCGGTCGGTCATTTCCGATACAAGGGTTTCCTCTAGGCTGGAGTAAACCGTGCAGGAAGGTATGAAACTCGAAAAGGACTGCTCGATGCCACGATCAATCCTCTCCATCCATTCATGGGTCTGCCAGAGACTGCTATGGGCATAGGAAGGTTCCCCTTTCTCTGCCTCGAAGAAAGCCATTCTCTCGACTCCGAGAGCAGATGCCTGCTCCAGTATTTTCCTGCAGGTCTGCGGCCTCGCCAAGCCAAGGATCAAACGTACGGGATGGAGGTCGCGGGGGTGTGGCTCCAACCAGCGAATTTCCAGTTTGATTGCCCCTTCCCCGGGCAGCGAGACAATTCCCTTGCCTTTGGGACCGTTTCGCACGGCGAGGTCGATTTCATCACCTTCTTGAACCTTCAGCACCTCCAGAAGATGAACCGTACGGGGATCGTCTTTGGCCAAGAAGAGACTGGAAAACCGTTTATCGAGGAGGAGAAGATTCAATGGGAAGAAAGCCAGAGGGCTTGGTAGGGACGCAGGGAAAAGGAAGCATCCTTGAATGGAATCTCTCCGCCGCTGATCAAGTCTCTGGCTTTGCCTTCGGAAAAAAACACCTCGATCCGGTCCGTGTTGGGAACCTTGGTCGACTTGCCTTGAAAATTAAACAGGCAGAGGACTGTCATACTCCCATCGACCGAGGTTCGCTCCACGGCAAAGATCGAAGGACCGAAATCTAGGATCGCCTGCGAGGCATCGGGATGGAAGGCCGGGCAGGCTGCCCGCCTCCTTAAGGTGCGGGCATACCACTCGAAAACCCCGAGCGTACGGCCATTCTCCTCTTCCAGCAACGCATCAAGCTCCGTGACCTTCCATTTTCTGCGGTTAACGGTTCGGTTGCGTCCCGTCTCTCGGACCCCCTTGAGGTCGTTCTCGGTCCCGCAGAGCGAATGAAAGTAAACGGCCGGAATTCCCCTCATGGCAAGGGCAACGGCTTGGGAACACAGAAAGCGGGCTTCCCCAAGCTCCTCGTCCTCCGGGTCGGATAAAGCCGAGTAATAGGTCGCATTGAGCTCGTAGGGGGTCTCGGAACCATCGCCGAGCTTGCGCATGGATACGAATCCGCCCTTGCTCTCGATCTCCTCCGCTAATACGTGGATTTCCTTGTTGGGGAGAATGCCCTCTAGAGGACGGACGCCTATGCCGTCATGGCTGGCCGTAAAATTCAGGAAATGACAGCCCTTGGGGGGAGGCTTCAATTGCTCCGCCCAGGAGGTCAAATGGGTCGCGGTTCCCCTCAGCAGGCCATGCAAAAGGAGAGGGGGAAGGGTAAACTGATAAACGGCATGGGCTTCGTCGCCCTTGCCGAAGTAAGAGACGTTTTCCTCATGAGGAACGTTCGTTTCAGTCAGGATAAGGACCTCCGGAGCCACGACTTCCAATAGATTCCTGATCAGCTTGACCACTTCATGGGTCTCGGGAAGGTGCAGGCAGGACGACCCGATTTTCTTCCAGAGGAAGGCGACGGCATCTAGCCTGAGAATACGGCATCCCATCGAAACGTAGAACAGGATGACGTCCAAAAACTCAAAAAGTAGATCGGGGCTAGTCCAGTCCAAGTCAACCTGGTCGGGGCTGAAGGTGGTCCACACACTCCGCTCTCCCCGAAGTGTTTGAAAGGAAGTCAACAAGGGAGAGGAGCGCGGCCGCACAACGGATGACAAATCCTCCTCTTCGTCTCCCTCGAGGATGTAGTTCATACCGGGCTCCACGGCGGATACGTACTCCTTGAACCAAGGGCTCTTGGCGGAACAGTGATTAAGTACGAGGTCGAACATAAGCTCGAACTCCCCGGCCATTCGGGAGACGTCCTCCCAAGTCCCGTAGGACTCCTCTACTTCCCGATAGTCCACGACGGAAAAGCCGTCATCGGAAGTCCATGGGTAGAAAGGAAGAAGATGAATGGCGGAAAACGCCCCTTTGAGACGGGCCGTGCAAAATTCCCTAAGAGTGACCAAGGGGCTCTTGCCGTCTTCCGAAACCATGTCGGCATAGGTGATGAGAAGGGCATCGCGCTGAGTTAAAGGCTTCGCGATCGACCCTCTGTGAGCCCCTACGCCATAGCGTCCGACGAGTTGATGGAACCTCTCCATAAGCGGGTCCGCCCGTTCCACTCCGTAGAGGGAGGACAACCTTCGTCTGATGATCTTCAGCTTGGCGCTGGAAACATGCCTTAGAGCTGAATGAGCAACTTGCGTCTTCATAGATTCAGTAACCCGTCAGGCTTGCAATGAAAGCCCGTAGGGTGCTTCGAACGACCGAGTAGGAATAAAACTGGCGGGCGACCTCATAATTGTGGCTGACGATTTCTTCCCTTAATTCTTCATCGTGCAGAATTTGCCTCACCCTTTCGGCCATGCCCGGTGTAACGAAGCCATCCATGGTCATTAGCCTGAATCCCTTTGGTTCGATATCCCGCACGAAAATCGAGTACCTGTTTATCAAAACTGGCTTGCGAAAATATATTGCTTCCAGCAAAGCGTTGCCAAAGCCCTCATAGAGACTTGGATAAGTCACGAAGTCGGCATGGAGATAGAGATCCCACAACGTATAAATTTTTCTCCCTTCCGAATCTCGATGGCGAACCTCCCCCACCCGATCCGCAACAACCCTCATGTCCACATTCTCTTCCTTAGCGAGTTGCTCGAGCATCCCAAGGTATTCGTATCCCTCGTCCCCGGCTTCATGGGAGATAACGAGCTTGCAACGCGGATCCTTCAATAGGCTGACCAGCTTGATCGCCTGCTCGATTCCCTTTCTGGGTACGACGCGAGTCGGTTGAAGAATGAAGAAGTCGTCTTCCTTAAGACCGATTTCCTTGCGGACGTCGGAAGCATATTCGTCCGCGGGGTCGGGCGGATTGGCAAAATCGAACACGTTGGGGATGACCAGGGAGGAAATCCCCTTGCGGAGGGCGAGCTGCTCTTGGGCCTCGTTGTTGATCACGACGTCCCTCATGTTGGACAGTTTGGGCGGAAAGCTCATATCAAGGTAATCCGGAACCGAATTGACCGAGAACCTCGTCCGCTCCCAGAAGAAATCGTGATGGTGGGCGATGGCAGGCATCCTTGTCTCGGAAAGGAATTCCGTAAGGGCTATCCCGAGGGGCAAATGCATAGGGATGGCGAGACAGTTTTGAGGGATCAGGATGTCTAGGTCAAATTTGTCGACAAACTGGTACAGTGTGGACTTGATGTAATCGGTCAGGTTCCGGATCCTCTCGGTGACGAAACGGTCTCGCTGATCCTTCCCCCAGATTCTCTCGTTGATCCATTTGTTTTCGGGAAAACCAAAATAGGCTTCCGGTACGACGTGACTGATACCGGGGTCACGATCGCTCTGGCCACTATACCAAAAGCTTACGTGCCGGTCCTCCCAAAGCACCTCGGCCCACTTTGCACTCTCGAGCGAAACTCCGTCCTGACCCGCAAAACGGGTGGAAACAAATCCGATGTTTTGTGCCATAAGCTATTGAAGAGGAGAATAAATTCGCTCGTAAAGTCGTCTTTGGCTTGATGCAGGAAGTATACCCTTTTTTCAACCAAGAAAAAAGAGTCTGCAGTTTGTCATGGCGTGACGTGCAATTATGGCTTAATGCGATAGCCAATGACTATTGAAACATCAACCAAGGAAGTTTCCCTGGAATCTCTGCTCAAGAAGATCCCGAAACAAAGGGAAAGGTTGCGTGAATTCCGCGAGACTTATCTGACGGACGCAGTTTTACTGGGAGAAATCCCCTCGCCCACCTTTGGTGAGCAGGACCGGATCCGTCTTGCAGTGGATCGCTTCCGTGAAAATGGCTTGGAGGATCCCGAAATCGATGAATTCGGCAATGCCTCGGGGATTTTGCCGGGTACGGAAGGAGGTTCCTCCATTCTGGTGATGGCGCACGCCGACACGGTATTCAGCCCAGAGACCCGTCACGTACTGAACGTGGGGGCCGACCACATCACCGGTCCCGGAATCGCCGACAACGCAATCGGGTTGGCGGCCGTAGTGGGATTGCCCAAGCTCCTTGACCAACTTGGAGTCCGGCTCAAGGACGACCTCCTTCTCCTGACAAACGTCCGTAGTTTAGGGAGGGGAAACCTAGAGGGAGCGCGCTCCTTTCTGGAAACCAAACAACGCCCGATCCGGGCAGGTATCTGCGTGGAGGGAGCAACACAGGGAAGGCTGAGCTATTCGGGAATCGGCGCCCTTCGCGGAGAAATTACTCTCCAGATCCCGAGCAGTTACGACTGGAATCGCTTCGGCGCCTCGGGAGCCATCAGCCACTTGACACGTTTCATCAATCAGATTCTTGAAATCCCCATGCCTAAGGAACCCATGACGAGAATGACTTTCGGTGGTCTAAGATGCGGATCGAGCTTCAACACAAGCCCCCGGCGCGGTTCCCTGAGGTTCGAGATTACCAGCGAGGGGGACGAGATTCTTAACGACATGGAAAAGCAGGTGAACGAGCTGTGCGAGCAGTTTTCGCTGGAGACGGGCACCCAACTGGAGCTTGAGGTCGTGGCCAAGAGACAGAACTGTGGAATCCCCTTTACGCACCCCTTGGTCAAGACAACTCGGGCGATCATGAACGAGTTGGGAATCACACCCAACGTCGATCCAAGCACAGGCGACCTTAACTCGCTCATCAGGGCGGGTCACCCGGGGGTGACCCTGGGACTCACCACTGCGGAAAATCTCCGTGATGAAAATGAGACCATTCACCTGGAACCTCTTTATGCGGGCATGGCCCAACTGGTTTCCCTGCTCCAGGCAATCGACATGGGGCTTTGCGAATCATGAGCAAGAAAAAGAAGCAATGGCTCGACCGTAACACCTTCCACCACGGAGAGTTTTGGGATATCCTCAAACTGGTCGAGGAAAAGGAAAAAAAGGGTCTGAGCATTTCCCTCTGCATCCCAACCCTCAACGAAGAAAAGACCATTGGGAAGGAGGTCCTTATCCTTCGCTCCGAACTCATGGAGAGGTATCCCTTGATAGACGAGTTCGCGGTCATCGACTCAGGTTCCTCCGACAAGACTCTTGAAGTCGCCGCCAGCTATGGAGCAGATGTTTATCTCGCCTCCGACATCCTTCCGGAAGTTGGGGACAAGCGGGGCAAAGGAGAAAACCTCTGGAAGGCCATCCACCAACTCAATGGCGACGTAATCTGCTATGTGGATGCGGATATCTCCAATATTCATCCGCGCTTCGTCTATGGTCTAGTTGCCCCCCTCATCCACCGTGAGGAAATTCATTACGTCAAGGCCTTCTACGATCGACCTCTGAACTACTCCTCCGGGCTCAGATCAACGGGTGGCGGGCGGGTAACCGAGATCCTGATCAGGCCTCTTTTCTCGCTCTTCTACCCTGAGTTGACGAACGTGATCCAGCCCCTTTCCGGCGAATACGCCGCCAGGCGTGAGGTGCTGGAAATCATTCCCTTTCCCATTGGATATGGCGTTGAGACCTCCCATTTGCTGGACCTCTACGAGAAATTCGGTCTCGATGCCTTTGCTCAGACCGACCTAGACCGGAGGGTACACCGCAACCAGACCACCAATGCTCTTGGGAAAATGAGTTTCGGCATTCTGCAGACCTTCTTCAACCGTCTCCATGCCCAAGGAAAAATCGACCAGATGCCTAACATGGAAACCTTTTACCGGCGCTTCGAGGTAGAGGACGGCGTATACAACCAGCTTGTTCAGGAAGTCGTGGAAGAGGAGCGGCCTCCCATGATCGAAATCGAGGAATACTTGAACCGGGTCGTTTCGCCCTAAGGCCTGGAGGCCGCAGAGAATGAAAGTCGCCATCGTACACTACCACCTGCAACCAGGTGGGGTCACGCGGGTGATTGAAAACACTCTCCGCAGCTGGGCCGAGAGCGGAAATGATATCGATGCCGTAACCCTAGCCGGAAGGCCTTACCCCGGCAGTGAAATCAAGCGTGTCGGGCTCGTCGAGGGCCTAGACTATTGCGATACTGCCGAAGCAATCGATGCCAAGGTTCTGGCCGAACGCCTAGTCACGGCGGCCAAGCAGACGCTCGGGGGAATGCCCGACCTCTGGCACGTGCACAACCACTCATTGGGAAAAAATCCCGCCCTCACCGGAGCCATTGCCTGCCTTGCAGAGGAAGGCCATCCCATCCTCCTCCATCCGCACGACTTCGCCGAGGACGGGAGGCCCGAAAACTTCAAGTCACTCAGGGAAGTATATGACCGGACTTATCCGGTCGCTCCAAGGATTCACTATGCAGCCCTCAACAAAAGGGACCATACCTTCCTCGAAAAACTAGTCTCCGGAACAGAAAGTCAAGTTCACCTTTTGGCCAACGCCATCCCGGAAAACCAAGCCTTCCAAGCCGAGGATACATGCCCCAAAGGCATTCCTTCCGACCTATACCTTTACCCCGTCCGAGCGGTTCGGAGAAAAAACCTCGGTGAGATGTCTCTTCTTGCCGCCGCCTATCCCGACCGATATTTCGCGAATAGCCTCGAACCGACTAACCCTGCCTTTCGCCCCCAATTCGAGAGATGGAAGTCGTTTTCGCGGGAACTGCAGCTCCCAGTAACCTTTGGCTTGGGACACCAAGTGGATTGTTCCTTCCATATAATGGTGGCTTTCTCCGAGGCCATCGTCACGACCAGCGTGGCCGAAGGCTTCGGCCTCGGTTTCCTCGAGCCGTGGGTTTTCGGAAAAAGCCTTTGCGGAAGGAACCTCCCTGAAATCACTGGGGACTTCACCGATCACCAGATTGACCTGACAAACCTCTACGAGCGACTTGAGGTTGATCTTGCCCTGCTCTCACAACCCTCCGAACTGCGCCCCCGAATTGCTTCCGTCCTCTCAAAGTTCTTTCTCGACTACGGAGTCGAAGAACCCGCCGGGTCATTGCAAATTGCCTATGATTCTCTGGTCAGGAATAATCGCGTCGACTTCGGAAGACTGGATGAAGGCCTCCAGGAGGAGCTCATCCTTGCCGCAACGGGTTCGGGCGAAATACGCAAATCGATTCGTAGCCAAGCCAAGATCGAAAGGCTGGATTCCTCGCTCATCGAAAAAAATGCCGGCTCCGTATGCAAAAGGTTTTCCCTTTCCACATACGGGACGAAGTTGGCCGGAATTTACCAAGACTTGCTAAAGGCTACACCAGGCAAGATCGAATTCGTCGATGGAGCAAACTTGCTCGGCGAATTCTTGTCCCCGAGCAGGCTCAATCTCTTGCGAACGACCTAGACCGGAAAGAGTCCCCTACCGGGGAGGATGGAGGCCTTAGCCCCTTCGCTTGGCCTCGTAAAGGCGTCTTTCCTTTACCTTGTTGGCTTCCTTGCCGATACGATCCCTCAAGTAGTACATGCGGGCCCGCATGGTAATGCTCTCACGATCGACCACGACCTTGTCGATGAGAGGAGAATGAACGGGGAAGACCCTCTCGACTCCAACGCCGGAAGCAATTCGGCGAACGGTAAAGGACTCGTGGATTCCCGATCCCTTCCGAGCTATGACGATACCCCCGAAAACCTGAATGCGTTCTTTGCCTCCCTCACGAACCTTGACGTGAACCTGTACCCCGTCACCAACCTTGAAATGGTCGCGCTCTTCCTGCAAATGCTCATTCGTAATCTCTTCCAACAGTTGATTGTTCATAGTTCTTCGTTTCTCTTACTTTGTTTATGCAATAGATCGGGCCTAAGCCTTTTGGTTTTGGCAAGCCTTTGCTCCTCTCTCCATTCCCTAATCTCGGCATGATTTCCAGAAATAAGCACTTCCGGAACGGTCATTCCGCGATACTCGTTCGGGCGGGTGTACTGAGGATAGGACAGTAACTTGCCTTCAAAGCTCTCGTCCTTGAGGGAATCCTCGTCCCCGAGGACACCGGGAACGTGCCGGGCAACTGAATCCACCAGCACTGAAGCCGCCAAGCTCCCATTGGTAAGGACGTAGTCTCCAATGCTAATTTCCCGGTCAACGAGCTTGTCCCTAACGCGCTGGTCAATACCCTCATAGTGTCCGCTGACCAGTAACAAGTGTTTTTCTGAAGCCAATTCCTTTGAGATTTCGGCATCCAGTTTTTCACCATCCGGGGCCATATAGATGACCTTCGTGTGTTCGCTATTGATTTCCTCAATAGCATCAAAAAGGGGTTCGGGCTTGAGCACCATACCTGCCCCACCGCCAAATGGGCGGTCGTCCGTCTCCCTGTGCCGCCCCTTGGCCCAGCGACGGAGATCAAGGGAATTAATCTCAATGATTCCTCTTTCGAGGGCCCGACCTATTATGCTTTCCCCGACAAAACCCTCGATCGTCCTCGGGAAGAGGGAAAGGACGTCGAAACGCAAAGCTGGCTCCATCATGCGAATCATTAGAAAAAGTGGCAGGCATACCGGATTGAGCAGGCAAAAGAACAGAGACTACTTCGATTCGTCCACTTTCTTTTCTCCCCCCTCGTCGGACTCTGTTTCATCCGCAACCGGCTTTTCCTCGGCCGATTCTTCCTCAGCGGCGGGTTCCTCCTCGGCGGCGGATTCCTCCTCGGCGGCGGGTTCCTCAGCTGATTCCTCAGCAGCGGCTTCATCTTCGGCAGCCGGTTCTTCCTCAGCGGCGGATTCCTCCTCGGCGGCAGGTTC
>CEUU01076189.1_pt1 | contig 22608 bp, 20 predicted proteins | sample 531321 | NCBI WGS metagenome assembly CEUU01 (sample SAMEA2622658, study PRJEB7988) | marine metagenome | isolation source: saline water (ENVO:00002010), including
GAGATGTTCCGTAAACTTCTTGATGAAGGCATGGCTGGAGATAATGTTGGTCTTCTTTTAAGAGGTGTTCAGAAAGAAGATATTGAGAGAGGTATGGTACTTGTGAAAAAAGGATCAATTACACCACATACTAAATTTGAAGGTGAAGTTTATGTCCTAAAGAAAGAAGAGGGAGGTAGACATACCCCTTTCTTTACTGGTTACAGACCTCAATTCTATATAAGAACAACTGATGTTACTGGCCAAATCACAGCTTTCACATCTGATGATGGCTCTAATGTTGAAATGGTGATGCCTGGAGATAGGATAAAAATGACAGGTGAGTTAATATGTCCTGTAGCTATTGAACAAGGCATGCGATTCGCTATTAGAGAAGGTGGACGTACAATTGGTGCAGGAGTAGTTTCAAAGATAATTGAATAATTTCAATAATTGCACCTCAATCAATTAGAATAAATTTATCTGATTATGGGTTATTGCTCGTTAATAACCCTATTATTTTTTACTACTTATGACAGCATCGATAGCTCAACAAAAAATTCGAATAAGATTAAAAGCATTTGATAGGAGGATGCTGGATTTATCCTGCGACAAAATAATCCAAACTGCTGATACAACTTCTGCATCGGCTATTGGACCAATTCCTTTACCAACAAAAAGAAAAATATATTGCGTTCTTCGTTCTCCTCATGTAGATAAAGATTCGCGAGAACATTTTGAAACTAGAACACACAGAAGAATAATTGATATTTATAGCCCATCTGCTAAGACAATTGACGCTTTAATGAAATTAGATCTACCAAGTGGCGTTGATATAGAAGTAAAGCTTTAAATTAGTCCCTTTTCTTCTCTAAATTTACTAAAATATAATAAATAATTTTTTAAATATGGGAGAACTGTCAGTTAGGGAATTACCTTTATTTCCTCTGCCAGAGGTAGTTTTATTCCCAAATGAAGTTTTACCTTTACATATTTTTGAATCTCGATATCGAATAATGCTTAAATCTGTACTTGAGTCAGATTCTATGTTTGGGGTTATAAAATGGGATCCAAGTACTAAAAGTATGGCAAATGTTGGATGCTGTGCTCAAATTATTAAACATCAAACATTTGAAGATGGTAGAAGTAATATAATTACTATAGGTCAGCAGCGTTTTCAAGTATTGGAAATTGTACGATCTACCCCTTTCTACACTGCAGTTGTAAGTTGGATTGATGATGATACTATACAAAATCTTGAGAATCTTGATATCTTAAGGGATTCTGTTGTAGAAGCCTTAAATGATGTAGTAAATTTAACTGGGAAATTAACAAATTCACAGAAAATACTTCCAGATAAATTACCACATAATCCGATGGACCTTTCCTTCTGGATAGGAGCTCATTTAGGTGGACCTGTCTCAGAAGAGCAACAACGACTTTTAGAAGAAAGAGATACTTATACAAGACTGCAAAGAGAATTTGAAATGCTTGATCATACTAGAAAGCAATTAGCTGCAAGAACTGCTTTGAAAGAAAGTTTTCCTGATGTAAAAGAAAATTAATTAGTTCTAATTAATAAAGTTTTTATTAAAGTTCAATATTTTTAGATAAATAGCAACCAAAATCATTAAAGTGTTCGCACAAGGGTATTAGTTTACTTTTCAACAGTTTAAAAGTATCCGTATTGTTTATTGAATCTATTTCAACATCAATATAAATTATATATTCTCCTAATTCTCTTTTAGAAGGACGCGATTCTATTTTGCTCATATTAAATCCTAGTTCAGAGATGTAATTTAAAGCTTGTAATAAAGAACCTGGTTGATTTGAGAGCAAAGAGAATGCGAAGCTTGCTACATTTGCAGAATGAGATAAATTTTCTTCAGTAAGTAAGATGAATCGTGTACAGTTACCTTGAACATCATTGATTGGAAACGCTAATTCTTTCAACCCCTCTATTTTGATAAGTGCTTTTGATCCTATCGCAGCTCTGAATGAGCTACCCCTTACCATATTTACAGCTTCTGAAGTAGAGTTCGTAGGCAATAATATTGCATCAGGTAAATTATCAAAAAGCCATTCTGAACATTGGGCAAGAGCTTGAGGATGAGATAAAACTTCTGAAATTTCTGAAATCTCTCCGCTACTTATTAATGCATGCTTAATAGGTAATACTATTGCCTTACTTATTTTTATATTTGGATATTTCCATAACGCATCCAATGTCGCAGTAACTCCTCCTTCCACCGAATTCTCAATAGGAACAACAGCTGCATCACAGTTTTTGTAGGCAATCATTTTAATTACAGAATGAAGCCCTTTACATGGTACAAATATAGGTGACTCATAATTTGCTAACTTTGATAAAAGTGTAGCTGCTTTTTCTGCGTATGTGCCCTTTGGCCCCAAATATGCAACTTGTTTGCGCATGATTTATGAAATGAAAAAAAAGTTTAAAGTAAGCATTGGAGGTATTTGATACAATGCTTTTGGCTTTTGATGCTAAGCAGAAACTAAAGCTTTCTGTAACAACTAATAAAGAACATTTATCAGCTTATCTTCTTGAAGAAGAAAGAGTTGTTGGAGCCATGTTAGATTCCAACAAATTAATACCCGAAGGTCAAGGTAATTATAAATATAATGTTACAAGTTTCAGAGTATTTCAGCTAGATATTAATCCCGTAGTTTCTATTGCAGTAGAGAACAAAGATGGAGCTCTCATAATGAGTGCAATTGACAGCAAGTTAGATGGTTTGGGTATTGTTGATGATTTCAAGTTAATACTTAAAGCCAACCTTCAGGCAACAGAAATTGGTTTAGAAGGGGAAGCTCTTTTGGGAGTAACTGTTAGCCAACCATCTTTGTTAAGATTAATTCCTAAAAAAATATTAGAGTCAACAGGTCATTCTGTACTTAATGGAATTCTATTAGGGATCAAGGCTAGAGTTCAGCAACAGTTGGTTAAAGATTTTAGTGATTGGTGTAGATTAAATGGCATTTAACTTTTTCAAAAATGTTTTTCTATGCATATCAGTCAAACCAAGCTTTTTGATTGCTGAAAAATGAGCTTTAGTTCCATATCCCTTATTATTAGCAATAAAATATCCTTGATATTTTTTATCAAACCTTTTCATCAAAGAATCTCTTTTTTCCTTAGCAAAAATGCTTGCTGCAGCTATTGAAGTGAATTTTGAATCTCCTTTAATAATATTTTCTTGCAAACCATCCCATAATCGTAGCGGCAAACTTCCATCGATAATTATTTTTAAAGGTTTAAATTTTAATTTATCAAGTGCTCTCATCATTGCTAATTCGGTAGCATGTCTGATTCCATAGTCATCAATTTCTCTTACAGAACCCTGCCCAATGCCCCAATCTTTTGAATGTTGATATATGTAAGGCATTAATAAATTTCTTTTCTTTGAAGATAATTTCTTACTATCATCAACTCCTAAATTTTTTAAGTTAAATTTATTCTCTTTAGAGATAACAATTGCTGCTGAAAAAACTGGTCCGAAAATACATCCTCTTCCTACTTCATCAATACCTATTTCAAAATCTTTATTCATTATTTGCAGAAGATCTTCTTCTGGTTCGTCTTGAAGCATCAATTTCCTCATTATTATCGATATCTTCTAATTCTTTTTTATTAGTAATATCTTGATCTTTCAAACCTGAGTTTGTCTCATTATCAGAATTAATTTTTGAATTCTTATCTTTAGACTCAAAGCTTTTTATATCTTCTTTATTATTTGATTTTTGTTCTTTGTTGTTTTGAATAATTTCTTTTTTTATTTTGTCTTCTGTCTGTAATATGGCTATGTTATTACTCTTAATATATTCTTTCCCGATTTTGATAAGTGGATTTATTCCTAATTGACTGTAAACAAGTTTTTCATCATCACTAAGTTTTACCATTATTATCTCTCTTTCATTCGTATTATTTTCTTCATCGTTTATTTCTTTTTTTCTGGAGGTGATTCCTGCATCCTTTGGAATTGATGGATTATTATTATCAATCTCTAATGTTTTGGAATTATTTTGATTGGAGGCAATTTTATTTGTTTCTTCATTATCCTCATGAGGGGATTTTTTTAATTTTTTGGATGATTTTTGACCTTCAAAATTAATTTTAGAAAGATTAGGTATATTTTCTATATGTCCTAATCCATCACAGCAACTACAAACTTTTCCAAAAATCTCATAAATATTTTGCCCTTGCCTTTTTCTTGTTAGTTCTACTAGGCCTAATTCTGTTAATTGTGCTATTTGAGGCCTTGCAGAGTCGTTTTTAATTGATGCTGTGAAATGTTCAAGTAATTGAAATTGATCTCTTCTAGAATCCATATCTATGAAATCGATTATTAAAACTCCTCCAATATTTCTTAATTTCATTTGCCTGGATATTTCAATAGCTGCTTCACAATTTGTCCATAAGACTGTTTGTCGAGAATTTGCTGATCTAGTAAATGATCCCGAATTAACATCTATTACGGTTAGCGCCTCAGTAGGTTCAATAATGATATAACCTCCTGAGGGCAAATCTACTCTAGGTTGAAGTGCTTTTTGTATTGTTTGATTGATTTTATATTTTTCTAAGATATGCTCATCTTTAGAATTATTATGATAATCAATGATTAAATTTGACTCATTATTCAATAGATAATTTTTGGCTTTTTCAATTGAATTCTTATTATCAATAATTACTTTGCTTGTTTCGGAATTTGCATGATCTCTTAGGATTTTTAGTGAAAAATCTTCATCTCGGCTTACAAGTAACGGCGGTGAGGAGGTCTCATGTATTTGTTGTATCTTCTCCCACTTTTGAATCAAATTTTCTAAATCATCAATTAATGATTCTTCAGGAATTTTTTCAGACTCAGTTCTAAAAAGTAACCCAGTTGCTGGAGGTTTAATTAATACTCCAAGTGCTCTTAATCTGCTTCTTTCAGTTTCAGTATTAATTTTTCTTGAGATATTAACCCCTTGTCCAAATGGTTGTAAGATAATATATTTGCCTGGTAATGAAATATTCCCTGTTAGTCTTGGGCCTTTTGTACCTGTGGGCTCTTTCATGACTTGAACAAGTACTTTTTGTTTTGGTTCAAGCAATTCCGTAATTCCAGCAGATTCTTTTTTAAGTCTTAAAGGACCTAAATCAGAGACATGAATAAATCCATTTTTTTCACTCTCCCCGATATCGATGAAAGCTGCATCAATGCCAGGAAGAACATTTTCTACTGTTCCAAGAAAAATATCTTCAATTTGATATTGACCTTGTGAAACAATTAATTCTTCAACTCGATCATCTTTGAGTAGAGCTGCAATACGTGCCTGCTCAGCTATGATAATTTGCTGAGACATATAAAGTGAATTTAGTATGGTTTTTTTGGGAAGTAATAAATTATTAGAAATGTAAATAATAATTAATTAGAAAAGTTTGTTTAATTAATACCTTTTCTATATTTTTAATAAGTTTTAAACGACTTTAAAAATTTTAATTAACTTAGGATTATGAAAATATCTTTATTCATAATCAATTTAATAATACCATTAATTCAACTTTTAGTCACTTCAATGATATATCCTAATTAAAGATAATTAAAAAAAAGTGGTACGAGTAAACGAAAATTACTTAAAACTAAAAGCAGGTTATTTATTTCCAGAGATCTCAAAAAGAGTAAATTCTCATTTACAGAAGAAGAATAAGCTTAATCTTATTAAATTAGGAATTGGAGATGTAACAGAACCATTACCAAATGCATGTATTGAGGCAATGAGTAAAGCTCTGGAAGAGATGGGTACTAGTTCTGGTTTTAAAGGATATGGACCTGAACAAGGATATCTTTGGTTAAGAGAGAAGATTGCAGAGAATGAATTTTTATCAAGAGGATGCAATATTAGTTCTGAGGAAATTTTTGTTTCAGATGGATCTAAATGTGATAGTAGTAATATTTTAGACATTCTTGGAGATGGTAACTCTATTGCTGTCACAGATCCTGTCTATCCTGTTTATGTGGATAGCAACGTTATGGCAGGGAAGACAGGAGGTGTGATGGCTAATGGTAGTTATGAAGGTTTGATCTACCTTCCAATAAATGAGTTAAATAATTTCAAGCCGGAGTTGCCACAAAAAAGGGTAGATATTATTTATCTTTGTTTTCCTAATAATCCAACTGGAGCTACAATTCCCAAAGAAGAACTCCAAAAATGGGTTGATTATGCCAATGAAAATAATTCATTAATTTTCTTTGATGCTGCTTATGAAGCTTTCATACAAGATAAAACAATTCCTCACTCAATATATGAAATTGATGGTGCAAGAAGTTGTGCAATTGAATTCAGATCTTTTTCTAAAAATGCTGGATTCACAGGTGTAAGGTGTGCTTTTACTGTAATCCCGAAAGAATTAATGGGGAGGGATTCCAATGGAGAAAAAATAAATTTATGGAAACTCTGGAATAGAAGACAATCTACAAAATTTAATGGTGTAAGTTACATAGTCCAAAAAGGAGCAGAAGCAGTTTTTTCAGATCAAGGCAAAAAAGAAGTAAAAGAATTAATAAATTTTTATATGAATAATGCACAAATAATGAGAAATAAACTGCAAGTTGCTGGATTCAAAGTCTTTGGAGGTATTAATGCTCCTTATGTTTGGATAAAAGTTCCTGATCAAATGACTTCGTGGGATTTCTTTGATTACTTGCTTGAGAATGCAAATGTAGTTGGTACTCCTGGGAGTGGATTTGGATTAGCTGGTGAAGGATACTTCAGATTATCTGCATTTAATTCACTTCAAAATGTTAATGAGGCAATGGAGAGAATTATTAATATATAATGAAAAAATGTATTTCCAAGTATGAGGTTAGATGACTTTTACTAATTCTGAAAATGGTGGCAATAGTAATACGACTGTTTTAGAAAAAAAGCCATCTGAATTGAAAAATAAATCACCTAAATACAAGGTTCTTTTACATGATGACCCTGTTAATTCTATGGAGTACGTTACTGTCACTCTAAGACAAGTTGTTCCGCAATTAAGTGAGCAAGATGCTATCGCTATAATGCTTGAGGCCCATAATTCTGGTGTAGGTTTAGTTATAGTATGTGATCTTGAGCCAGCTGAATTTTATTCCGAATCATTACGATCAAAAGGTTTAACTAGTTCTATTGAAAAAGAAGATTAGATTAAGAAATTTCCAATTGAAAAATCAAAAATTCAAAAAATTTATCAGTTTATCTTTATCATTATTATTTTTCCCTTTTATATACCTTTTTGGATGGATAATAATAACACTAACAATAGATATATTTCCTACTTTAGGATCTGAAAAATCATTAATCGGAACTATTATTACATTTTTTCTTTTCCTTATCAGTTTTCCTTTGTGGACAAAATATAAGTGGAATAAGAAATTTACTCAGGTAGTTGGTTTTTTGTACTTCAAGAATAAAGTTCTTAAATATGACTTGATAATTGAGTTTGTAAAAGCTCTTTCGATTAATTGTATAATTCTATGTTTGATCATTATCCAAGGCTCCTCGAAAATAATTTTTAATTTAAATTTATATACATTATTAAACTGCTTATTTTTAGGCATTCTTGTTGGCTTAGCTGAAGAATTAATCTTTAGGGCTTGGTTGGTGGAAGAATTAAGTTTATTTTTGAATACCAAGAACTCTAATTTTTTTCAGGCCTTAGTTTTTTCATTAGCTCATTTAAGATTTGACTATGGAATTCTTAGCAATTTTCAATTATTAGCAGGCCTATTTTTTCTTGGTTTGTATTTAAATAATTGGCGAATGAAAAAGTATCCAACAATATTATCTCCTGTTTGTTTTCATGGAGCCTTAGTTGGGATTTGGTTTTTTATAAATAATACTTTTTTGGATATTCAACCTAATGTCCCTAATTTATTATTTGGTCCAGGGGAGGGCAATGATATTAATCCAATAGGAGGTTTTATAGGAATTAGCTTATTAGTGACATTAAATATTTTTAATAAAAATTCCCATAATAATTTATCTAAGATTTAAGAAAAATTTATGAGATGTTTTTAAAAACTTTTGTATATTTTATTTATTAAATTTATATTTTTTTATTGAATCTGTCATTAAAGAAAATACATTTGTCCTTACGAATTTAATTTTTCTCATCAGATAAAAAATCAAAGCTCGAAATGGATAAAGAATGACAAATTTATTAGAAAATAATTTTATTAGAAAGTCAGTAAACAAAACTAAAGAAAATATATCAATAAAACGATTTAAGTAGTAAATTAATGAGAATACTTTTTTCTTAAATTGGGATTTATTCTCATAATTTTTAATCATTATGCCCATTTCATATACATCTCTAATACATGAATTCAATCCTTGTCCTCCTACAGGATGAAAAGAATGAGCTGCATCTCCAACTAATATATTTTTAAATAAATTTAATTTTGGTAGTGTAAAAGCTTGTGCCACAGAATAAGTTGATATTTCACTTACTATCTCAAGAGGCTTTATATTATCTGGGAGTAATTTTTCAAGACTTTTTAAAAGTTCTTCTTTTGATAATTTAAGTTTTAATTGAGTATTTGAATTCTCTGAGAACCAGATTACTTGATAAATATTATCTCCTAATGGTAATAAAGCTAAAGGACCTTCATGCCTAAATATTTCATAAGCTCTTCTATGTGGAAGCTCTTTCAAAATTGCTCTGAATGAAATACATCTTTGATTATATATTCTTTTCAAATATTTGATTTTCCAATTGCTTCTTGAAGAGGAATCTCTACCATCAGCAGCTAAAATAAAATCAAAATCTTCATTTTCGGTTGAATCATAATATAACCTTTCAATATTTTTATTTCCATTTACATAATCAATTAAAATTTTCATAAGATATTTATGCTCAATTACCCATCCAATATTTGTTTGCGTTTTGTTTGTTTTTTTTAAATCATTCGTTCTGATGATAACTGATTGAGCTATTTCAGAATCTACTATTGATAGTGAGTCAAATCCGTATGTGAATTTATTAAGTTCATCCCATAACTTAAATTCTTCAAATATTTTTCTTGATGACTGAGTTATCGCATAACCTTTGTCTCTTGAGGATAATTCTACATCTGTTAATGGATCAACCAAAACAACTTTGCATTTTTCGGAAGCAATAGTTAAAGCTAATAATGAGCCAGTGGGACCAGAACCTAAAATTTTAATTTTTTTTATATTCAAAACTATTTACCTTGTGTTGATTAATTATTGAAAGAATTTGTAAATCTAAAGTTTAAATTAATAAATTTCATATTAATTCATCTTTAAATAATAAGTGAAAGCAATTCTATTCTGAATTTCTTATGAATATTAAAATTAACAAAAAATTTAAGTCATGCCTTAACTTACAAATAATTAACCTCTACATCTAAAAACACCAAATTGCATCAGTCCATTGCCAAAAGCCCAATTCATAAGAAGGATAGTAGGAATTTCTCTGAATGATTTAAATAATGAGGAAAAACCCAATGATAGAAATACTTTAGGCCTTCTTGCTCCTTCAAATATAGATTCCCACCAAGAGGGTAATGTTTCTTTTGTCCAATCATCTGTCTCAACTTTGCTGCCAACAAATGAACTAATTGATAGATTCTTTTGAAAGCTATTTATACTACTAAAACTAGGATGAGCCCACTGTTCTAATAATTGCTTTAAAACAAATTTTTCAATAAAATTTGGGGCTTTTAATGTTAAATCTCTTGAATTCCAATCAGCGACAGCAAGGTAACCTCCAGGTCTTAAAACGCGTAACATCTCATCAGCATATTTTTGCTTGTCAGGCATATGTGGTCCAGCTTCAACACTCCAAATCCCATCAAATTCTCCGTCTGCAAATTCTAGATTCATTGCATCCATTCTTTGAAAGTTACAACTTAAATCCGATTTTGTAAGTTCTCTTGCCCTTTTTACTTGTTGTTCACTTATAGTGATTCCAATGACATTAAAGCCATAATGCTCTGCAAGTATTCTCGAACTTCCTCCTATCCCGCACCCTACATCCAAGACTCTTGAACCTCTTGGTAATTGGTCTAGTCCACTCCATTTAACTAATTCATGAACAAATACCGCTTTTGCCTCTCTAAAATCGCCAAGATTTGAAGAATCATGATAGTAACCAAGATGAATGTGTTCTCCCCATAATTTTTCTAAAATACGATCACTAGTCCAAGTATCGTATGCATCTGATACGGAATCAGTGGTTTCAAATTTTCTGTTCTTAACTAGCCATAAAATGGTTGAAAAGCTAATGATCGAGATTATTAAGATAATGTAATTTTGATTCATAGTTTTGTTTGGTCTTAAATGTTGAAAATAATTGCTTTAATTAATTAATAAAGACATATTAGCTATTTATGTGAACATTTAATTGTCTTAAAATAATTAAATTTAACATCTTAAGGTTTAATAATTTGTCAGACAATTTTCTTAAATATTTTCCTATTATGAAGTTTTTTCCCCTTATTAATTAATAGTTTGAAAATCATAAAAGTAAATATTCGTAATGATAATTCGAGAATATTTTATAAATCCGAAATCATATATACAAAGCAAACTTTGAGAAGTTTTAGTCCATCTATCCATCTTGATATATTTGGAGCACCTGATTTCCTCGCATAGTACCTTACAGGATAATTTAAGATTTTTATGTTATGTTTAGCGGCTTCAAAAATTATGGTGAAATCTCCGAATGGATCTAATTTTGATTCCCAACTGCCATTTTCTATCATGTAATTTAAAAATTTCCTAGAAAATACTTTTGTCCCGCAAAGTGAATCAGATACGGGATTATTTATAAGTATTGATAGTAAAATCGCAAAACATCTATTACCAATGTAATTTGCCCATCTCATGGCATTTTTTTCCATAGGAAAAATTGTTCTGGAACAATTAATCAGAATATTTTCATTCTTTGTTGATTCGATTATTGCATTAATACTATCATCAATATCTACAGTGAAATCGCTATCTATTATGGCTAATATGTTTCCTGATGAGTTATTGAATCCTTCAACAACTGCATTTTTTTTTCCTGTAGAGCTTTGTTTCAATAGTTTTACTTTAAAGAAACTTGCAAATTCATTTTTTAATTGTTCTAGCATTAAATAAGTATTATCTTGGCTATTACCTTCAACAAAAATTATTTCTTTTTCTTCGGGAAGTTTTTTTAGTTTATTCAATGCAGCCATTATTAATTCTTTGTTCCCTTCTTCATTTCTAGCTGGAATAACAATAGAAATTAATTTTGATTTATTACTTTCTTTATATTTGTACAAAGTGATCTCAATTTCAAATGCAAGTTCTTTGAGTAAGGGAAGTTTTTTAAAAGAATTTTTTATTGTTTTTGGTATTAATGATGTTTTTAATGGAGTTAATTTAAGTGCGCGCCATCGTATTGGTCGATAATTATATATTTCAGCTAATGATTCGATATCGCACAGAGTGATTCTTGCTTTAGTTGTTGTTTCTCTAAAAATTCTTGAGTCTAATCTTAACCATCGAGTAATTGGTTCCCATGTATTTCCCCTTACGCGAAAAGTTAGAAATTCTTCATTAGTTTTAAAAGTCTCATGAAGTTTATTATTTGTTAATGTCCAAGTATTGATTGAGCTCATTATTTTTTTTATATTTTAAATTATTTTATATTTTTTTTTTCACTATTTTCCATGGATTTAAATTTTTATCACTAAAAACAATTTCAAATGATTCTTTATCAATTTTCTGATCTAATGATTCTATGGTCCAAGCAAATTCATATTTATCAAGATTGCTAATTCCGTCTATAGCTTTACCTAACTTTGGTGTTAATAGAGATATCTTAATTAATTTAGAAAATTCTTCTGAGTTTTTTGCATTACTGATATTAATATTTATTATTTCATTATTAAGATTATCCTTCAATAAACCATATTCAATACTTTCTCTTAGGTCTCTTGATCTATCAGTTATTAGTCCTGATTGCGCTATACAAGTACACATTAAATATGGACCAATAATTAATGAAAATAATATAAATTTACTCTTTTTAATTTGACCTATTAGAATAAATACAAAAGTAGTACAGGCAAAACCTATTATTAAAAATAATTCTTCTTTTGTATTCAAATTTAAAGAATTTCTAAACATCCGCCAATATATAAAAATAATTGATAAAAGAATTAAGGGCAAAATTCTTGAGATTATATTGATAAATAAAAATTTAAGATCTTCGTTTTTGAGTATTGCTTTAATTCCCAAATAAGCATTTAAAGAAAGAATTGAAGCAATAGGTAATGCATAATATGGTGTTTTTGTAGAGAAGATGCTTATGATAACTATATATATTATTGGGTAATCAAATAAGATTTTTTTAGTTCCTAATTTATTTTTTTGTTGGTACTTTAATCCTAAGATTCCAAATAAACTCCAAGGAAGGAAATTAATTGGTATGTTCCATAAATAATAATAAAAAGGATTAGTGAAATTATTTTCTGAAGATAATTCTGCTAATTTGTCAAATAAAAATAAAAAAATATTTTTATCTAAGTATTGATTAATTAAAGCAGTCCAAACAAAAAAAGGAATAAATCCAATTAATATTCCTAAAAATAATATTTTCCACCTAATAATATCTCTTTTATAAAAAATATATGGAAAAAACGAAATTATTGGCACTCCAACTAAAAATGTTTTCATCATAAATGCTAATCCAATCCAACTTCCGAAGATAAAATTATGAATGTTATTCCCTTGAGATTGTATTTTAGAAAGAGAATAAATACCTAAGGTAACTAAGCAGGCAAATATCATATCTTGTGTGGCCAGGTGAGCAAAATCAAGCCATAAATAAGTTGTTGAAAGAATTATTGCGGAAATAATAGCTTCTTTTTTTTCTAATAATTCTTGATGTAGTTTGAAGGTTAGAAAAAGCATGAGGCACGAAGCTATTGTTGTAGGTATATGAGCTACGAATACCGTTTCTCCAAATAATTGCTGGAATTTTGCAATCAAGAATTGAATTCCAATAGTACGATCTAGAGAATAAGAATCCCACCAATATGGAATTATCCAATTGTTATTTTGAATTATCCATCTTGCTTGTAAGGCATAAAATCCTTCATCAAAAGCTAAATAACTTCTGTTGCCAAAATATAAAAGAAGAGGTGTAAATAAAATTACTTTGTAAATTTGAAATATTGCTTTCAATTTCATTTATTTAAAAAAAATGATGCCGATAATTGGATTTGAACCAATGACCTACTGTTTACGAGACAGTTGCTCTACCGCTGAGCTACATCGGCAATATTAAATTGCTATTTTATTAATATATTAATAAGTTTAAGTTTTAAGACAATAATGTCAAAAATTGATCCTGAATTGAAAAAGAAGTTACTTAGAGAAACTAAAGCTCCCTTTAAAGGATTACGAAGGGTTATTTGGGTGGCTTGCTCAGGATCAGCTTTTTTAGGACTATTTATTATGATTTCACAGATGCTAGGAGGGAATCAAATTCAACAAAATAATTTTTTAATACAACTCGGAGCATCAGTTATATTCCCATTATTATTTTACTTAGAAAGAGACAAATCTTAATTTTTACTTAAAGTTCTTTTTTTTGTAACTAATTTATAGGCCTCAATAATATCCCCCTCATTCCAATTTGAGAATTTATCACAACCAATGCCACATTCAAATCCTGTATTAACATCCTTCACATCATCCTTTGATCTTTTTAGGGAATCTAAATTACCCTCATATATTATTTGATTATTCCTCCTAACACGTAAGTAGCAATTTCTTTGCAGTTTTCCATTATTGACATAGCATCCTGCTATGGAACCTTTCCCTATAGTGAAGATTGCTCTTACTTGGGCTTCACCTAAAGCCTCTTCGACCAGGTCAGGCTCTAATAGACCTTCCATAGCTAATTGGATATCTTCTAATAATTTATAAATAACTTCGTATTCTCTTATATCAACATCATTAATATCTGCAGCTCTTTTAGCTCCTGAGGCAAGTGATGTATTGAAGCCAACAATTACTGAACCAGACGCAGCAGCAAGATCTATATCGGTTTCTGTTATTTCACCAGGCGCTGATAGAAGGACTCGAACTTGCACTTCATTTTTAGGTAGTTGCTCTAATGATCCTAGAATAGCTTCAACACTTCCCTGTACATCGGCTTTTAAAATTAAATTTAATTCTTTGAGTTCGCCCTCATTAGCTTGATTTGAGAGGGAATTTAAACTTACTCTTCTTGAAGCCATTTGTTGCGCAAGTTTTGTAGCTCTTGCCTCTGAAGCTCTTTCTCCTACAACCATTCTTGCAGTTTTCTCATCCGGGTATACTTCAAATTCATCTCCCGCAGTAGGAACTTCACTAAAACCTAATGCTTCAACTGGAAAAGATGGCGCTGCTTCTTTAATCCTATTACCATGCTCATCAACCATTGCTCTAATTCTGCCTAGTACAGAGCCTGCAGCTAAAACATCACCAGATCTTAAAGTTCCATTTTGAATTAATAATGTTGCAACTGGACCTTTGGCTTTATCTAAATGAGCTTCTATTACAGTTCCTTTTGCTAACCTTTGTGGATTAGCTTGTAAATCCTCGACTTCGGAAACAAGTAAAATCATTTCAAGTAATTTATCGATATTTTTCCCTTTAATGGCGCTAACTGGAACCATTACTACATCTCCACCCCAATCTTCTGCGATTAAATCCTTTTCAGACAATTCTTGCTTAACTCTGTCTGGAGAAGCACCCTCTTTATCAATTTTGTTAATAGCCACAACGATTGGGACTTTAGCCGCTCTTGCATGACTTATTGCTTCAAGTGTTTGTGGTCTTACTCCATCATCAGCAGCTACAACAAGTACTGCAATATCGGTTACTTTTGTTCCCCTCGCTCTCATTGCCGTAAATGCTTCATGCCCAGGGGTGTCAAGAAAGGTAAGTTTTCTTTTCTTTGATTCATGCTTAACTTCAATTTGATATGCACCAATGTGCTGAGTAATCCCTCCAGCCTCTCCAGATGCTATTCTTGATTTCCTTATGGAATCAAGAAGACTTGTTTTACCATGATCTACATGACCCATTACAGTAACTACTGGAGGCCGCGTGATCAAATTATCTATATCTGTTTTCTCGATCATATCTACAGTCTTTGTAGCGGCCTCTTCTATATCATCCTGTAAAACAGGAACTCCGAATTCTTCTGCAACAGCTTCAATAGTAGATAAATCTAAAGATTGAGTAACAGTAGCTGTAATTCCTTTAAAGAAGAGTGATTTTATGATCTCAGAACTCTCTAAACTGAGCTTATCTGCTAATTCCTGAACGGTTAAATTATCTTCTGGAACTATTATCATTTCAGGCCTTACTTGCTTTGCTTCTCTTGAAGCACGCAATTCCATAGCTCTTCTTTTTTGTCTTTGCCTAGTAGTTTCTTTTTTCTTCTTTTTAGTTTGCCTGCTTGGCTTTTGAGATTTTTCATTTTCTGACTTAGCCTTTTTAGGCCTTGCTAAACTAGCAGATAAAATAGTGTTTTTTTGTTCACCAGCAAACCCACTTGTTTCAGTTGTTAGAGAATCATCATTTTCTCCAATAATATGAACTTTTTGTCTTTGTTTTTGAGGACCCTTGTTTCTTAAGGCTTCAAGCTTGGCTGAGTCATCCCAATCTGTTTTACCAGGTTTTTTAGATGTATTGTTAGCTCTGTGAGGTGCTTTTTTTGTTGGAGCGATGGAGTTAGGTCGAGCAGCTGGCGATTTCGGTTTTTGTTTAGGAGTACCAATAGATTTTGTTTTACTATAGTCCTGCTGATTTGCTTTGTTTTCATTAGAAGATCGAGACTTCTGAAGCTGCATTAACTCATTAGGTGATACAGGTTTTCTTACTCCTGTACCAATATTTCTATTGAATTTGGAATTTCCTTTATTGTATTCTCCTTTTCTATTAGGAGACATAGGTCTATTAGCAATGCCAGGCCTATTTCCTCCATTAGACCTATTAGCAGACACTCCAGCTTTACTGGTATTCCCAGGTCTATTAGGCATTCCAGGTTTAGCAACAAATCTATTTTGAACGCCAGGCTTGTTTTGAAGATTTGATCTATTATTATTTAGATTTCTGTTTAATCCACTTGGTCTGTTTAAACCTGATGTTCTATCGGAAGAAGACTGCTTATAATTTCCAGTAGGTTTTTTTTGAACATTATCTTTTCTAATGGGTGCACCAACTAATTCTGGTGTCGTTAATGAGGGCCTTGATGCATTATTTTTTACAAATTTATTTGAATTTTTATCCAAACCGCTTGAGATAGTACTTTTTTGATTAATTGGATTATTTAATTTACTTTGGAAATTCTCTTTGGAGGGTTGTTTAACATTCTTTGGTTTTTGAATTAGTTGAATTGGAGGTTTCGGAGAATTTGCAATAGGTTTGTTAGTACTTAATCTAATTTTCTCTTTCTCTTGTTCAATCTTTGGTACATTATTTTTGATTTCATCTCGCGGCTTACTCTTGGAAATGATTTGAGGTGGTTGTATTGGTTTTATTTTTGAAGGTATGTTTCCTTTTGAGGGGGAAGAGGCAATAGTTGGTTTTTTAAGAAGAGGTTTTGTTTTATTGAAATCTTTTGGATTTTTATTAATTGAAACTGTATTAGAGGAATCAATAATTTCTTTTTTGAGATTCTTATTCTTTTGAGGTTTTATATTTGAGTTTGATTTATTTAAAGAAATTATATTTTTACTATTTGGTTTGTTAAGAATAAAGTTTTTAATTTTTTTTGCATCGACAGCACTTATTGAACTACTATGACTTTTGACAGAAATTGAAAGCTTGTGGGCGGCATCCAATATGTCCTTGTTATCCAGATTTAAATCTCTGGATAGTTCATAAATTCTGATTTTATCGCTTAATGTCATTGAGTTTGAAATATGCTCACAATTAAAAAAAAGAGAGCTTAATTTAATTATATTCCCTTTTTGGGAAGTTATTTGTAGTTTTTGCTTTCCATTTGAAAAAACTCATAAAATTTTTGATCAAAAGAAGTTCTTAAAGATTTTTGAAGCTTCTTTTTTAATTTTGGATCTGTTAAACATCTTTGAGTTTTACAAATGTAAGCTGAGCGGCCGTAACCTCCATTAATAATCATTCCTGAAGAAAAATCCCTAGTGATTTTTAATAGATAGTCCCTATCAAAAATTTCTCTGCAAGCGATGCATAGCCGCAAAACAGATTTTTTCTTATTCACCGTGTTCTTTCCTCTGATGAAATTATCTCATCCTCAAAGCTTTCATCAATTTCATCAACGGCTTCATCTTCTGGGAGCGGATATAATTCCCTTAACCTTGCATCTTCTTCTGCTCGAGCAGCTTGTTCAGCAGCAAGTTTTTTCTCTGCTTCTCTTTGCAAATTTTCTTCATTTTCTCTTTGATTAATAAGTTCAGATACAGAAGCATCTTCAGCTTCTTGATCATATTCATGTGAGTTTTTAACATCTATTTTCCAACCTGTTAATCTCGCAGCTAATCTTACATTTTGTCCTTCCCTGCCAATAGCAAGACTAAGTTGGTCCGGTGGAACAAGCACATGAGCATGTTGACCTTCTGGATCAACAAGCCTTACTAAATCAACTTTTGCAGGGCTAAGAGAATTTAAAATATACTGAATAGGATCAGACGACCATTTAATAACATCTATTTTTTCTCCTCTAAGTTCATTTACGACTTGTTGTATTCTTGCACCTCTTGCACCAATACATGCACCAACAGGATCTACCTCCCTTTCAATGCTATCAACAGCAACTTTTGTCCTGGGTCCAACTGCTCTTGAGGGAGGATTTGCTTCTCTTGAAACAGCTACAATTTTTACAGAACCCTCTTGAATTTCAGGGACTTCATTTTCAAATAAATATACAACTAGGCCAGCATTTGCCCTGCTTACGAAAAGTTGTGGTCCTTTTCTTGCTATTTCGCTCACTTCCTTAAGAAAAACTTTAAAAGTTGCATTTGCTCTGTAATTATCATTTGGCAATTGATCTCTTTTTGGTAATTCAGCTTCAACTTCTGGTCTTCCAATTCCTGAACTCACAGCCATAATGACTGATTGTCTTTCAAATCGTATTACTCTTGCGGTAAGAACAGGATCTTCTAAATCAGCAAATTCCTCTTGAATCATTTTTCTTTGTTGATCTCTGAGCTTTTGAGCTAGAACTTGCTTTGTTGTGGATGCTGCCATTCGACCAAAGTCTTCCTTCTCAGGAGTAACATCTAAAACTACTGTATCCCCAATTTGAGCATCATCAGCGACTTGTTGAACTTCTAGTAGAGATATCTGATGATCCTCACTTTCAACTTCCTCAACAATTATTTTGCTTGCTAAAACTCTATATCCTTCATCATCAAGATCAAGACCAACATCAAAATTACTAAAATATTCTTCATCAAAAGGATCTTCTTTGATACCTATGTAAAAAGTGCGTCTATACTTTTCATAACCTTTTAATAAAGCTTCACGTAGTGCAGCTTCGACAACTTGAGGAGGTAATTTTTTTTCCTCACTTATGTCATCAATAAGATTGTTTAAACCTGGGAGAAGAACTAAAGCCATCTAGGATGGGTAAGATAAATAACAATTTAAGATAAATTAGTCCTCTATTGTAGCAAGACTAACCTTCAATACTTTATTAAAAGGAATTTTTTGTATTTTACCTTTTACGTTAATGGCTAAATAATCCTCAGATTTTTCATAAAGCAAACCATTCAAATTTTGAATATTTGAATCATTTTGATTTAATTCAACCTTAACTGGAAAACCTTTAAAAGTTTTGAAATCTCTATTACAGGTTAATTCATCACTGACTCCTTGACTACTAATTTCTACAATATATCTACAATTTAAAAGCTTAGAATTATCAATTGCATTCAAAACAGGTTCATTAAAACCAGCACAATCATCAATTGTAATGTCACTATAATCATCTTTTTTGATAAAAATTTGAATAGTGAGTGGGTTCTTGTTTGTTAGCATACTTAAACCACATAATTCATATTTAAAAGTTCTTGCCAATTGCTGAATAAGTACTTCTAGATCTTTTTTAAGCTTATTTTCCAAACTGTAATAGAGCTTTTTCTTGATTTATTAAACATTAACATAAATTACATAGCTAATAAAATGTGGTTTTTAAATGATTTAAAGAAAAAATATTATTATTTTCTTTTTAAATTTAAAAATTTTTCTCTATCATTTAAATAAGAAATTTAATAGTCTTAAAAGCTGTTTATGAAATTTATAAAATTTTTATCTCTAGCTATTTTGTTGATTTTTAATCTATTTCCTGTGCAAAGAGTTGCCTCATTAGATTCTCTAGAAACTCATAATTTTGTTTCTGAAGCTGTTAAGAATGTTGGTCCAGCAGTTGTGAGGATTGATACTGAAAGGTCAGTGGAAAGACAACAATTTGATCCTACTTTGTTAGATCCTCTTTTAAGAGACTTATTAGGTGAGCCAGGGATGCTTCCTGATAGAGAGAGAGGACAAGGATCAGGAGTTATTATTGACAAAAATGGTTTGGTTCTAACAAATGCACATGTCGTTGAGAGGGTTGATGATGTTTCAATTACTTTGGCTGATGGTACAAATTGCGAGGGTCAAGTTTTAGGAAGCGATACAATTACAGATTTAGCTCTCGTGCAAATGAATATTACAAATAATTCAAAATTTGCTCCCTTAGGAGATTCTGAAAAACTAGAAGTGGGAGACTGGGCAATAGCACTTGGTACGCCATATGGACTTGAAAAGACTGTTACTTTAGGAATTGTAAGTAGCCTTCATCGAGATATAAATAGCCTAGGGTTCTCAGACAAAAGATTAGATTTGATTCAAACAGATGCAGCAATTAATCCAGGTAATTCCGGGGGACCGTTAGTTAATTCTAGAGGGGAAGTAATTGGTATTAATACCCTTGTTAGAAGTGGTCCTGGAGCTGGATTAGGATTTGCAATCCCAATAAATTTAGCGAGAAGTGTTTCAGATCAGCTTTTAAAGAATGGTGAGGTTATTCATCCTTATCTTGGAGTTCAGCTTATATCATTAAATGAAAAGATAGCTAAAGAATATAATAGTGATCCTAATTCCTTAGTTCAATTGCCTGAGAGATCTGGCGCCTTAATACAATCAGTTGTTCCTAATAGTCCAGCAGAAAAAGCTGGTTTAAAGCGTGGAGACTTAGTGATTGCAGCCGAGGATGTATTAATTAAAGAACCAAAAGCATTATTAGATGAAGTTGAAAAAGCAAAAATAGGAAAAATATTTCTTTTGCGCGTACTTAGAAATAATAGAGAAATTAGCGTCAATATTAAACCTGAACCACTTCCAGGTTTGACATAAATCACTTCCTGAAATTAAATATTCCTATAGTAAAAATTTCATAACATCTTGGATTTACAAAATCAAATGAAAATTGCTGTTGCTGAAGCAGCAGTCAATGAGATCTCGAACGATATGATTGTAGGGTTAGGGTCAGGCTCAACTGCCGCATTAATGATCAAGAGCTTATCTCAAAAAATTAAATCTGGACAACTAAAAAATATTGTAGGTGTCCCAACATCTTTCCAGTCAGAGGTTCTTGCTTTAGAATTAGGAATTAATTTAATTGATTTGGCTTCAGTTAGGGAAATAGATTTAGCAATAGATGGAGCAGATGAAGTAAATCCTGAATATCAACTTATCAAAGGTGGAGGAGCTTGTCATGTTAGAGAAAAATTAGTCGCAGTAAAGGCAAATAGATTATTAATAGTTGTTGACCAAACAAAATTAGTTACCACTTTAAATGAAAAATTTCCTTTACCTGTGGAAGTTTTACCTCAAGCTTGGAAGCAAGTTGAAGAAATAATCCAAAAAATGAATGCTAAAACCTCCTTAAGGATGGCTGAAAGAAAAGCTGGCCCAGTTGTAACTGATCAAGGGAATTTAATTTTAGATGTACTTTTTAGTGGTGGAATTAAAAATGCAAAAAGAATTGAAGCAGATTTAAATAATATTCCTGGAGTTCTTGAGAATGGTTTATTTATAGATTTAACTCATCAAGTTCTTGTTGGAAAGATAGAAAATAATCTACCAAAAGTTTATACTCTCGAAAAAAAGGTTAACTCTTAAATCTTACTTTTACTGAATCAGCATGACTATAAAGTCCCTCACTTTTTGCAAGATTGATAATATCGGCACTATTTTTCTTAAGGCTTTGCTTATTAAATTCAATTATTGATGAATTTTTCATAAATGTTTCTACACCTAAAGCACCACTAAATCTCGCATTTCCTGAGGTAGGTAAGGTATGATTTGGACCTGCAATGTAGTCTCCAACCGCTTCTGGTGTCCATTCTCCTAAGAAAATTGCTCCTGCATTTTCTATCTTTTCTGAAATTTGTTTTGGATTATTCGTAATAATCTCAAGATGCTCAGGAGCAAATTCATTGCTCAAATCAATGCAGTCTTCAATTCGATCGCAAACCCCTATTAATCCCCAATCAATAATAGATTTTTTGCAAATTTCTTTTCTAGGATGGTTATCTAATTTTTTATGTATTTGATTAGCAACTTCTTTTGCTAAAAGATCGTCCGTTGTCAAGAGTATTGCTGAGGCGAAAGGATCATGCTCCGCTTGAGCTAGTAGATCACTCGCTAATTGAAAACTTTTAGCATTGTTATCAGCAATTATTAGTATCTCACTCGGACCAGCAAGAGAATCTATCCCTGTTGAACCAAATATTAATTTTTTGGCAGTTGTTACAAAAATATTACCGGGACCTGTAATAACATCTACTTTCTTAATTGAATTTGTTCCATATGCTAAAGCTCCAATTGCTTGAGCACCACCAACCTTGAAAATTTTTTCAACTCCAGTAATAAAAGCAGCAGCTAAAACAGTTTTATTGATTTTTCCATTGGAGCTAGCAGGGGAAACCATATAAATTTCTTTTACCCCAGCAACTTTCGCTGGGATTGCATTCATTAAAACGGTACTTGGATATGCTGCCCTACCTCCTGGAATATAAAGACCAGCTCTTTTAACAGGTGACCATTTCCGTTGTACGCATTCCCCATAAACTCCCTCAAGTGAGAATGATTGAGGTACTTGCTTTAGATGGAAAGTTTCAATTTTATTCTTAGCATTTTTGAGCGCTGATTTTAGACTTTGATCAGTTTCTTCCCAAGCCTCTAGGATCTCGTCTTCTTTAACTTCAAGAGGGTTAGGATTAAAACCATCAAATTTTAGCGTATATTTTCTTAAAGCTTCATCACCTTCTTTTTTTATATCCTCAAGAATAGTTTTGACAGTTGAATTAATAGAATCGTTATTGTCAAGATTAGTTCTATTAGCAATTCTGATTAGTTCACTAAAAATTTTATTTTTGTTATGAATGATTTTCATTTTATTTAAAAATTACAAGTCTTTTAGAAATGTTATTGGAAATAAAAAATATAATTGATTACAAGTCTAATCTTTTGTTATAGTAATTTAACATAAATTTAAGCTATTAAAGTGGCAAATAACAAATCAGCAAAAAAAAGAATTCTTATAGCAGAAAGAAATCG
>CEUU01070279.1_pt1 | contig 22318 bp, 22 predicted proteins | sample 531321 | NCBI WGS metagenome assembly CEUU01 (sample SAMEA2622658, study PRJEB7988) | marine metagenome | isolation source: saline water (ENVO:00002010), including
GCTCCTTTGTCACCTGATAATGATTTTGTTTTACATGGTTTAGATGAATTGTTTCAAAAGGGTATAGATGTAGTAAAGAAATTAACAGATGGTAAGGTACATCTGAATGTTGATGGAAATACTAATCCGTCTAAGGTTTTTACAGATTGTAAGGGAGTAGAAATAAATAAAATTTCAGGTCCTCATCCAGCCGGTAATGTTGGTGTGCAAATTCATCATATTGATCCTATAAATAAAGGAGATATAGTTTGGTATTTATATCCGCAAGACATTTTAACAATAGCAAGGTTATTTATCGATGGAAGATATGATGTGTCTCGTATTGTTGCATTAACAGGTTCTAATGTTGAAAAACCGCGTTATTACAGGACAATTTCTGGTGCATCTATTTCAAATATGATTTCTGAAAATTCTGTAATCAATGGCAATAACAGATATATCAGTGGTAATGTTCTCACTGGTACTAAAATATCTTCCGATGGTTATATTGGTTTTTACGACTCTCAGATTACTGTTATTCCTGAGGGAGATAAGCAAGAATTTTTAGGTTGGATTGCTCCAGGTTTACAAAAATTTTCGATGTCTAAGTCATATTTTTCTTGGTTAAAACCAACTAAGAAATATAATTTAAATACTAACTATAACGGCGAAGAAAGAGCTTATGTGGTTACGGGTCAGTATGAAAAAGTTTTACCAATGGATATTTATCCTATGCAGCTTATCAAATCTTGCATGATTCAAGATATCGATGCTATGGAACAGTTGGGTATATATGAAGTTTCTGAAGAAGATATGGCTCTTTGTGAGTTTGTATGTACTTCTAAAATGCAAGTACAAAACATTATTCGTAATGGCTTAGATTTAATAAAAAAAGAATGTAGTTAGAATTATTTAGTATGAAAATTTTTAAAAATTTATTAGATGTTGTTAAGCCACACTTTGAAAATGGTGGTAAATTAGAAAAGCTATACCCAGCTTACGACGCTTTTGAGACTTTTTTATTTGTTCCAAATCATACCACAAATAATGGTACTCACATTCGAGATGCTATTGATTTAAAACGTACAATGTTTATGGTTATAGTTGCCTTAATACCTTGTATGATATTTGGTATGTGGAATGTTGGTTATCAATACCATATTGCTATTGGTGAAACAGCTACATTAATGGAAAATTTTGTATTTGGTTTTTGGAAGTTTTTACCTTTAATAATTGTTTCTTATGCTGTAGGATTAGCTGTTGAGTTTGCCTTTGCTATTTATCGTGGTCATTCAGTAAACGAGGGTTATTTAGTTACAGGGCTATTGATACCCCTTACTATGCCTATAGATGTACCTTTATGGATGTTGGCCATATCTGTAATATTTGCAGTTGTAATTGGTAAAGAAGTTTTTGGAGGTACTGGAATGAATATTTTAAATCCTGCTCTTACAGCTAGAGCATTTTTGTTTTTTGCACATCCAATATATATGTCTGGAGATAAAGTATGGGTTCATAATGCTATGGTAGATGGTCACTCAGGATCTACTATTCTTGGTGAGCTTGCGTCTTCATCTAATTGGCAAACATTATCACATAACACATATGATATGCTTTTAGGTACTATCCCTGGTTCAGTAGGTGAGACCTCGTTCTTTGCAATTATGCTAGGAGCTGTGATACTAATAGCTACAGGAATCGGATCTTGGAGAATTATTCTCTCAACATTCATTGGAGGTTTTGTTATGGCATCACTATTTAATATGTGGGGCGCAAACGAATTGATGACAACACCTGCTGAAATTCATTTAATTATTGGAAGTTTTGCTTTCGGAGCGGTTTTTATGGCTACTGATCCAGTTACCGGCTCACAAACTAATAAAGGTAAATATATATACGGATTTTTAATTGGTGTTTTTGCTATACTTATTAGGGTTTTTAATCCAGCATATCCAGAGGGAATGATGTTAGCAATTTTACTTATGAATATTTTTGCACCTCTTGTAGATCATTATGTGATACAAGCAAATATTAAAAAAAGATTAAAAAGAGTTAAAGCTTAATATTATGGATGTAAATAAGAATTCATACACTTTCACTTTTGCTGCAATTATGGTTATTTTAGTAGCTACTTTGTTATCAACTGCTGCTATTAGTCTAAAACCATTTCAAAGTAAAAACGTAGAAGCTGAAAAGAAACAAAATATACTTTCTACTGTTGGGATTAAGGTTAGTCGTGAAGAGGCGGCTTCTTCTTATGAAAAAAATATTATTGATTCCTACATAATTAACAACAAAGGAAAAAAATTAGATGGTGATGCTTTTAATGTTGACTTAGGAATTGAACTTAGAAAGCCAGCAGATCAACAATTATTACCAGTATTTGAAAGTATACAAAATGGTAAAAAGTTATACATACTTCCTATGAGAGGCAAAGGATTGTGGGGTCCAATTTGGGGATTTATTGCTCTAAAAGACGATATGAATACTATTTCAGGTGCTGTATTTGATCATAAAGCTGAAACACCCGGTCTAGGTGCTGAAATTTCTTTAGATTGGTTTCAAGAACCATTTATTGGTAAAACAATTTTTGAAGGAAATAATCTAGTGTCTATAAATGTTGTTAAGGGTGGCGCTCCAATTGATGATATGCACTCAGTTGATGGTATTTCAGGTGGTACCATAACTTCAGATGGATTAGCTGATATGCTAGCTGAACGTTTTGAGCAGTATCTACCTTTTTTTAACAAAAAAAAATCTCAAATGAAAGAATTGTTATCAAAGTCAGAAATTGTTGACGGTAATTTATAATTTAATTAAATTTAAAAATGAGTAAAAATAAAGAATCTTTGTTTTCATCAAAAAATAAAAAGCTTTTAACAGATCCATTAAATGATAATAATCCAGTTACTACTCAGGTATTGGGTATTTGTTCAGCTTTAGCAATTACCGTTCAGTTGAAGCCAGCTGTAGTCATGGCTATTTCAGTTTTAGTAGTTATGTCAATTGCAAATGTTGTTGTTTCTTTAATGAGAAATTTCATCCCTTCTAGAATTAGAATCATAGTTCAACTAGTTGTTATAGCAACATTAGTAATTTTGGTTGATCAGGTACTCAAAGCCTTTGTTTATGATGTTAGTAAAGAGCTTTCTGTTTTTGTGGGTCTTATAATCACAAATTGTATAATCATGGGAAGATTAGAAGCTTTTGCTCTAGGAAATGGTGTTTGGAAATCTTTTCTTGATGGATTAGGGAATGCATTTGGTTATGGTTGGATACTAATTGCCGTTGCTTTTTTTCGAGAACTTTTAGGTGCAGGTACTTTATATGGTTATCCAGTTATTGAAAAGTTAGGATTATATGAAATTGGATATGAAAATAATGGGATGATGATTTTACCTCCAATGGCTCTTGTTACTGTTGGTATTATCATTTGGATACAAAGAGCTAGAAATAGAAATTTAATCGAATCTTAAAATTAAATTTATGCAAGAATTAGCAAATATTTTTATAAAATCTATATTCATAGATAATATGGTTTTCGCTTACTTTTTAGGTATGTGTTCTTATTTAGCAATATCAAAAACAGTAAAAACATCAGTTGGTATGGGCTTTGCTGTTATATTTGTTTTAGGATTCACCGTCCCTATAAATTTTTTATTGGAAAAATTTGTTTTAAAGCCTGGTGCACTTTCTTGGATTAGTAATTCTTTTATCGATGTCGATTTAAGTTTTTTAAGTTTTATAATGTTTATTGCAATTATCGCTTCTATGGTTCAGTTGGTAGAAATGATTGTAGAAAAAGTATCTCCAGCATTATATGGTTCACTAGGAATATTTTTACCTTTAATTGCTGTTAATTGTGCAATTCTCGGAGGATCTTTATTTATGCAAGAGAGAGCATATAACAATATTACAGAAGCAACAATATTTGGCTTAGGCTCTGGGATTGGTTGGTTTTTAGCAATAGTTGCTATTGCGGCAATTAGAGAAAAGATCCGTTATTCTCATGTGCCTGCGCCTCTTCGTGGATTAGGTATTACATTTATTATTACAGGTCTTATGGGTATTGGTTTTATGAGCTTTATGGGTATAAAATTATAATTTTTTAGAACTATTATATAAATGATTTTAAGTTTAAGTACAATAACAATAATTTCAAGTGTAGCTATTTTTCTTCTAGTTATTTTTTCATTAGTAAGCATATTACTATTTGTAAAATCAAAATTGATGCCATCAGGAAAAGTCAAAATATCTATAAATGGAGAAAAAGAAATTGAAGTAGCAGGAGGTTCTACTCTTTTAAATACCTTAAGTAATGAGGGTATATTTTTACCATCTGCTTGTGGTGGTGGGGGGACATGTATTCAGTGCACTTGCCAAGTGCATAATGGTGGAGGTAGTATCTTACCTACTGAAGAACCACACTTCTCTAAAAAAGAAATTGCAGATAACTATCGTTTAGGATGTCAGGTAAAGGTAAAAGAGGATATGGAAATATCTATTCCTGAAGAAGTTTTTGGTGTAAAAAAATGGGAAGCTACTGTTGTATCGAACTATAATGTTGCCTCTTTCATAAAAGAGTTCATAGTAGAAATTCCTGAGGATATGCCTTACGAAGCAGGAGGATATATTCAGATTGAAATTCCTGATTGTGAAATCAATTATGCAGATATTGATATAACAGCTCACCCAGATGAACACGATGAAGCTGAAAAATTCAAATTGGAGTGGGATAAATTTGGTTTATGGTCACTTAAAATGAAAAATGACGAAGAAGTTGTTCGTGCATATTCTATGGCTTCATATCCTGCAGAAGGAAGACGTATTATGCTTAACGTTCGAGTTGCTACACCCCCTTGGGATAGATCAAAAAATGCATGGGCTGACGTAAATCCTGGTGTAGCTTCATCTTATATTTTCAGTAGAAAAAAAGGAGATAAGGTTACTATTTCAGGGCCTTACGGAGAATTCTTTATAAATAATTCTGAAGCTGAGATGCTTTATATCGGTGGAGGAGCAGGAATGGCGCCAATGCGTTCTCATCTTTATGAGTTATTCAAAACTTTAAAGACAGGTAGAAAAGTTAGTTATTGGTATGGTGGTAGGTCAAAAAGAGAATTATTCTACTTAGATCACTTTTATAGTTTAGAAAAAGAATTTTCAAACTTTAATTTCGAAATTGTTTTATCTGAGCCACTAGAAGAAGATAATTGGACGCCTAAAAAAGATTTAGATGATAAGGAAGGTGATGGTTTTGTTGGTTTCGTACACCAAGCTGTTATTGATCAATATCTAACTAAGCACGAAGCACCAGAAGATATAGAATTATATTTCTGTGGACCGCCACTTATGAATCAAGCTGTTTTAAAGTTAGCTGACGATTGGGGTATTCCTGATGAAAATGTTCGTTTTGACGACTTTGGCGGTTAATGTAATTGACCATTTTTTATTTATAACATCAGGAATTCTATCAAAATAATCGTCAAATGAAATAGTATCTATTTTCATTATTTATATTAAATTCTATTAAACAAATACATAATTTTGTGTCATGAAATACTTGATTTTTATTGTTTGTTTATTTTATGCCTGTAAAGGATTAGATAGCTCTAAAAGCTTAATTCACAATGTTGGTTTTGCCCAAGGTACTACTTATAGTATCAAATATATGAGCTCAGAAGACTATCATAATAAAATAGACAGTCTTCTTACAGTTATTGATAATTCATTATCTACTTATAATACCAACTCTTTATTGAGTAAGTTGAATTTAGGTGATACTAGTTTATTGTTAGACACCCATTTTGTACGTGTTTTTAAAGCCTCTATTTATATTTCTACAGTCAGCGATGGATTATTTGATTGTACAGTAGCACCATTAGTTGAGGCTTGGGGTTTTGGACCTAATGAAAAACTAGAGACAGATTCATTGTACATAGTCACTTTATTAAAAAAAATTGGTTATCAGGATTTATCACTTAGAGGAGATAGCTTACTTTCTAATCCTCAACAAAAAACTATGGATTTTAATGCCCTTGCTCAAGGGTATACCGTAGATGTCATTGCTGAGCTATTGGATTCACATCATATTTCTAACTATCTTATTGAATTGGGAGGAGAACTCAAAGCAAAAGGATTTAATTCAAGAAACAAAAAATGGAGAGTAGGTATAGACAAACCCTCTAATAAGATTGATGTAAACGACCGCTTTCAAGTAATTTTAAAACTACATAATAAATCTTTAGCAACTTCTGGTAATTACAGAAAATTTTACGAAAAAGATGGTAAAATATTTTCTCATACTATTAATCCTAAAACAGCTTATCCTGTTCAACATTCTTTATTAAGTGCTACCGTTATAACTGATGATTGTATGAAAGCTGATGCCTTTGCTACAACCTTTATGGTAATGGGAGTGGATAAAACTAAAGATTTTTTAAGTAAACACCCCAATTTGGAGGCTTTTTTAATATTTATCAATGATGATGGTAGTTGGGAAAATTGGTCAACTGATGGCTTTAAATCATTAGTAATTAACTAGGAACTTCTTCTTTCTTACACATTTCCTCAGGACTTGCACCACAAAATCCACAATTTTCACCTTCTTTATTAAGAAATGGGCTGTTACTTGCGCATGTACCAGAAAATTTACCACCTTTCTTGACAAGTATTTTAATTGCTATTCCTGCAAAACCTAAAGATAATAATGCTATTGCTAATAAAACAACTTTCATATAAAATATAATTGGTTGCAAAGTTATAAAATTGTTATACTACTTTTGCTAAAAATTTGATTTATGGACTCACGACTTGCAGCTTTTAAAAGATTATTAAATATTATGGATGATTTAAGGTCTAAATGCCCCTGGGATATGAAGCAAACTATTGATAGTTTACGTTACTTAACTTTAGAGGAGGTTTATGAATTGTCTGATGCCATTGTAGAAGGCAATATGCAAGAAATAAAAAAAGAGTTGGGAGACATTATGTTACATCTTGTTTTTTATTCCAAAATAGCTTCAGAAACAAATTCTTTCGATATTACAGATGTGTTAAATGGTGTTTGTGATAAGTTGATTCATCGTCACCCTCATATTTACGGAGACATTGAAGTATCTGATGAAATAGAGGTGAAAGCTAATTGGGAAAAGTTAAAGTTAAAAGAAGGTAAGTCTTCTGTTCTAGAAGGCGTACCTAAGTCTTTACCAGCTATGGTAAAGTCCATGCGAATTCAGGAAAAAGCTCGTGGTGTTGGCTTTGATTGGGATGATAAACATCAAGTGTGGGATAAGGTAAAAGAGGAATTAATGGAATTAAAGACCGAAATAGATAAAGGTGATGAGAAAAAGACTAATGATGAATTTGGTGATTTCATTTTTTCACTTATTAATTATGCTCGATTTGTAAATGTAAATCCTGAAAATTCATTGGAAAAAACTAACCAAAAGTTTATTAAACGCTTTCAATATATGGAAAAACAAATAAAATCTAAGGGACAAAACTTATCAGATTTAACTTTGAAAGAGATGGATGTGTATTGGAATGAGGCTAAAGCTATTTAGGAGCTTTTTTAAGAAGATAAAGTCCCAAACTAGCAAATAGTAAATTGGGAATCCATACGGCAAAGATTGGAGACAAGTCGCCATTTGTAGCAAATGTTGTGGAAATTTGCATAAATAGTATGTAAGCAAAGCTAATAAGTAGCCCTATACCAAGATGCAAACCAATTCCTCCTCTAACTTTTCGTGATGACATTGCCACTGCAACTATTGTGAGTATAAGTGTTGCAAAGGGATAAGCAAAGCGTTTTTGTTGTTCGATGATATGAAAAACTAAATTTTTAGAGCCTTTCATGCGTTCTTGCTTGATAAAATCGTTAAGCTCAAACATATTCATAGTTTCTACCATACTTCGCCTTACGTTAAAATCATCAGGGTTAAGATTAATAGTTAAAACTAGTGTGTCTCCTTCTATTATTTCTTCATTTAAATGGTCAATCTTACGAATAAAATAGTTGTAAACCGTCCAATTTTCTTTAGTTTTATTCCATTTGATATAATTGCAAAATAGCTTTTCTTGAAGTTTATTATTCTCAAATTTTTCCATTGAAAATTTATAGCCAATGTTTCGTTTGGAATTATAAGATTGCATGTATATAAACTGATCAGGTTTTATTTGCATATGTATGTCCTTATCTCTGTTTTTATAAGGGTTTTTGATATAGGTGTTTTCAAATTCTAAGCGTTCACTGTTGGCAGGAGGAATAATGAAGTTGCTAAGTGTAAATGAAATGACAGCTAATAATCCGGCAGATAACATAAAAGGTAGTAAAAACCTGTTGAAGCTTATACCACTACTTAAAATGGAGATAACTTCTGTATTATTAGCCATTTTAGAAGTGAAAAAGATGACAGCTACAAAAGTGAATAAAGGACTGAAAAGGTTACCGAAGTAGGGGATAAAATTGAGGTAATAGTCGAATATAATCCCTCTGAGTGGAGCATCTTTTTCTATAAAATCATCTATCTTTTCAGAGATATCAAATACTACAACGATTAGTAATATCAGTGATATAGAGAAGAAAAACGTCCCTAAAAACTTTTTAACGATATACCAATCTAACTTTTGCATTTACAAACGTCTATCTAGTTTTTTAACCATTATATTTTTCCATTCAGTAAATGTCCCAGCCGCCAAATGTTCTCTAGCTTTTTCCATTAACCATAGATAAAAACGAATATTATGTAAAGTTGTTATTTGTTTGCCCAACATTTCGTTGATAGTAAATAAGTGACGCACATAAGCTTTACTGTATTTGGAGTCCACATATGATGTGCCGTTTTCATCTAAGGGAGTATAGTCCTCTGCCCATTTTTTATTTTTGATATTTATTGTCCCTTCACTTGTAAATATCATTCCATTTCTAGCATTTCTAGTAGGCATAACACAATCGAACATATCTACACCCAAAGCAATGTTTTCTAATAAATTAGTTGGTGTTCCCACGCCCATAAGATAACGTGGTTTGTCTTGAGGTAGCACGTTACATACTATTTCTGTCATTTCATACATAAGGTCATGAGGCTCGCCAACAGATAAGCCACCTATGGCATTACCTTCTCGCTCAAAAGAGGCTATTTTTTCTGCTGATTGTTTTCTCAAATCTTTATATACACTTCCTTGAACAATTGGAAAAAGGGTTTGTTCAAAGCCGTATTTTGCTTCGGTATTATCAAAGCGTTCACAACAACGCTTTAGCCAACGGTGTGTCATGTGCATAGACTTTTTAGCGTAGTTAAAATCGCAAGGGTAAGGCGTACATTCATCAAATGCCATAATGATATTAGCACCTATAGTTCGTTGAATATCCATTACATTTTCTGGAGTAAAAAGGTGGTAAGATCCATCTATGTGGGATTGAAATTTCACACCTTCTTCCTTAATTTTACGTTTTCCTGACAGTGAATACACTTGATAACCACCACTATCGGTAAGAATGGGCTTTTGCCAATTCATAAATTGGTGTAGTCCTCCCGCTTTTTCTAACACTTCAAGCCCTGGTCTTAAGTACAAATGGTAAGTGTTAGCTAAGATAATTTGTGCTTGAGTATCTTTATCTACTTCATGCTGATGAACTCCCTTGACTGTTGCTGCAGTTCCGACAGGCATAAAAATAGGGGTTTGGATTTTTCCGTGAGCAGTTGTCAGTTCTGCTAAACGTGCTTTTGAGTCACTATCTTTTTTAATCAGCTTGAAATCCATAAATACAAATTTTTCCAAAGATAGTTAAGTCTTAATAACATCTATTTTATAGGGCATAAAAAAATTAAATATCCGTATCATTGTAGTTTATGGATATAGCTACTGTATGCTTAGTAATTTTTTCTTTTCTTTTTCTAGTACAATTGTGCTATAATTTTTTTATTTATTTGAAGTTAGCAAGACATAAGGAACAAAAAAAGACCTTTTCTAAAGCTGTTTCTGTTGTTGTATGTGGTTACAACGAAGAAAAGTACTGGGAGTCTTTATTAGAAAAATTATTAGAACAAGAATATCCTAATTTTGAAATAGTATTAGTTAATGATCAGTCAACAGACAACACAAAATTTGTATTTAAACAATGGGAAAACCATCCTAAAATAAAACTTGTTGAAATCGGAGAAGATATAAAAAAAGGTTTCGGAAAAAAGTTTGCCTTAACCTTAGGGATCAAAGCCGCTATGTATGACTACCTACTTTTGACTGATGCCGATTGCTACCCAAGAGATAAGGATTGGATTAGTTCTATGGCTCAACATTTTTCTAATAAGACTATAGTGCTTGGGTATGGTGCTTATGAAAAGCATAAAGGCTTATTGAATAAGCTAGTCAGATTTGATACATTTCAAGTGGCTATGCAGTATTTTTCCTATGCCTTAATCGGTAAAACTTATATGGGTGTAGGGAGAAATTTAGCCTACAAAAAGTCCTTGTTTTTTGAAAATAAAGGCTTTGCTACTCACTTGCATTTACCTTCAGGAGATGATGATTTATTTATTAAAGAAGTAGCAAGTCCCAATAATACTGCTATAAGTATTGCGTATTCTTCACACACCTTATCTGTTCCAAAAACCACTTGGAAGTCTTGGATAAGACAAAAAAGCAGGCACCTTAGTACCGGTATTTATTATAAAAACTATCACAAGATGATGTTGGGTTTATGGACGCTTAGTCAAGCATTATTTTGGTTCTTATTTTTTGCTTTACTGTTTTGGCAACCCTTCCTTCATATTATTATTTCTTTGTTTGTGATACGTTTAGTAGTTCAAATGATAGTGTCTTATTTAATAATGAAAAAACTTGGAGAAAAAGATTTAATATTTCTGTATCCATTTTTAGAACTGCTATTTATTATTTTTTACTTTATCTTTATAGTCAACAGAATGATAAAAAAGAAAAGGTTTTGGTAAACAAAGAACTTTCAGAAAAAGCAAAGGAGGATTTAAAAATCATTAAATTGGCATTAACCAAAGGAGATCCTCGTGCCTTTAATACCTTGATGTCTAAGTATAGAGATCCTATCTTTTTTATGCTTTATGAAAGAGTTAACGACAGAGAACTTGCTAAGGAACTAACCATAGAAGCCTTTGGTAAAGCCTTTAATAAGTTAGATTCTTATACACCTAATTTTGCTTTTAGCACATGGTTGTTTAGCATTGCCAAAAATAACTGTATTGATTATTTGAGAAAGAAAAAATTACCAACTTACTCAATAGATGCTATGATAGAACACGATGAAGGCTCACAATCAGCAATAGACATTCCCTATAAGGGTGATGGGCCGGAGAAAAAGATGATGAATAAGCAACGTATTCAAATTTTACGGAACATAGTAGAACAACTAAAACCAAACTACAGAGAATTAGTTAAGTTACGTTACTTTAAAGAATACAGCTATGAAGAAATTTCTGTAGAGTTAGAGATGCCTATTGGAACAGTTAAAGCTCAATTATTTCGCTCAAGAGAGCAATTGTTTAAGATACTTTCTGGTAAAAAAGACACCTTTTAATGAATAATATCATTTTTACACATTTTCCAGATTTAACAGATATTCAAAAAAAGCAATTCTCCGATCTTTCTGATTTGTATGAGTTTTGGAACGCTCAAATAAATGTGGTTTCTAGAAAAGATATGAGTGACTTTTTAGAGCGTCACGTTTTACATTCTTTAGGTATAGCTAAAATAATGAACTTCAAAGATGGTACTAAGGTGCTAGATGTTGGTACAGGAGGAGGCTTTCCGGGCATTCCATTAGCTATATTATTTCCTAATGTAGATTTTTTATTAGTGGATAGTATTGGCAAAAAAATCAAGGTAGTTCTTGCAGTGGCTCAGGAGTTAGGTTTAAAAAATGTCAGAACAGAACATGAAAGAGCAGAAAAAATCAATGAGAAATTTGATTTTGTAGTGAGCCGAGCGGTAACTCATATGCCTACTTTTCTAAAGTGGGTAGAAGGTAAATTTTTTCTAGAGTCTAACAACTCTTTTTCTAATGGTATTCTTTACCTTAAAGGGGGTGATTTGACCGAAGAAATGAGTCAAGTAACACACCACCATGATTCGTTTGATCTTTCAGATTATTTCAGCCAAGAATTTTTTGAAACTAAAAAGGTTGTTTATGTAAAGATGGTTTAAGTTGTCTTTTTACAGAAATATATAATTTCACCTTTTGGCAAAGCATAACGTTCAACTAAGCTAGGTTCTATGTTATTGATATAGTCATCTTCAACAACTTCAAAACCAGCTTTACTAAGAATATTGCCATAATCTAAGCCATAAAGTCTTACGTGATCGTTTTGCCAATAGTGTTTCTCTCTTTCTTTAGATTCTGTTATGCTTGGGTCGTCGAAGGTTTCCTTTCGATTAGTGTCGATAGGTACTTGAAAAATTCCCCAACCACCTTTTTTAATCACTCTGTAAAATTCTTTCATCACCTTTTTGTCATCTTGTACATGCTCTAAAACGTGATTACACATAATGACATCAAAGGTATTATCTTCGAAAGGAATATCGTGAACGTCCATTTTTACATCTGCCCAAGGAGAATTTAAATCGGCTGTAGTGTAGTCTAAATTCTTTTGATTTTTGAATAGCTTAATAAAGCAGTATTCGGGGGCTATGTGCAAAAATTTTAAATTATCACTAAAGAAATTAGTTTTCTCTTTAAGGTATAACCAAATTAGTCGGTGTCTTTCTAAAGACATACTATCTGGTGCTAAGGCATTTTCTCTAGATCTTAGCCTTCCATAGGGAAGCAATTTTCTATAAGTATATCCATTAATAGGGTCTTCGAATTTATTACCTCTCATAAATAGAGAAAATATTCTGAGAAAAAAATGACTGAGGTGGTGTAGGTAATGTCGAGGTATTAATCGTGTTACTAAGCTTATAAGGTGTTTCACGGGTTATATTTTATTCTTAATGGTTGAACTGCATATCAGAGAGTTGCTTATACAAGCCTTCATTTTTTTGAAGCTCTTGATGCGTTCCTTGCTCAATAATTTGTCCATTTTCGAGTACTAATATACAATCTGAATTTTTAATGGTAGAGAGTCGATGTGCGATAACTATAGAAGTTCTTCCTTTCAAGAGTACGTCCATAGCTTGCTGAACCAACTTTTCGGATTCAGAGTCTAAAGCACTAGTCGCTTCGTCTAAAATTAATATACTAGGGTTTTTTAGCAAAGCTCTAGCAATGGCTATTCGTTGTCTTTGTCCACCTGAAAGTTGTATGCCTCGCTCACCAACAAGTGTTTCCATTTTTTTAGGGAAATCATTAATGAAATTAAGAGCATTAGCTTTTTTAGCTGCTTCTTCAATTTCTTCTTGAGAAGCATCTAATTTACCGTATGCAATATTTTCTTTTATGCTACCGCCAAATAATATGATATCTTGAGGGACAATAGCAATTTGCTTTCTTAAAAAGTGTAAGTCGTATTCTTCAATATTTTTTCCATCAATACTAATTTGACCGTGTTCTATTTTATAAAAACCAAACAGTATAGAGGTTAATGTGGTTTTTCCTGCGCCGCTTGGACCTACCAAGGCTACGTTTTGCCCTTGTTGAACTTCAAAATTTAAATTGTTTAATACTTTTACATCAGGTCTACTTGGGTAGGCAAAACTTAAATTGTGAAATTTTAAATGACCGTCAACGGAATCATTACTAACAGTTGAATGGATTTCTTCTTTTTCTTCTTCAAGAATATCCATCAAATGTTCTGTTGCTCCGATTGCTTTTTGAAGTTTTGCATAAATGTCTGCTATGCCACCTACAGATGCACCAATAAATACAGAGTATAGTATAAAAGTAAATAATTCTCCTATGCTTAGTTCGTTTGAGTTAATCATCAGTACGCCATACCATATAACTGCAACTATAGAACCAAATAAACAAAAGATGATGAATGAAGCAAAAGCACCACGATAACGACCTCCTTTTTTGGCAATTTTCATCACTTCATTTGTTTTTTTAGTGTATCGTTCTATTTCAAAAAACTCATTGGTAAAGGCTTTGACGTTGGAAATACCCTGTAAAGTCTCTTCTATAATTGTGTTGGATTCAGCTACTTTTTGTTGTACTTGTTTGGAAAATCTTTTAATATACTTACCAAAAAAGACTGCAGCTAACATCATTGCAGGAATAATAGCTAACATAAATAAAGTAAGCTTAACAGAGGTCAAAGAAAGAAAAATTATACCACCTATTATTATGAGCACTTGTCTTAAAAATTCAGCTAAATCGGTAGTAAAAGTTTCTTGTAATAAGGATATATCTGAAGCAATACGGCTATTTAATTCACCAACTCGTCTTTTTGAAAAGAAATTCATTGGCAGTTTTATAAGATGCGCATAGGTTTCTTGTCGAATTTTTGCTAATGTTTTTTCGGTAACATTTACAAATAATACAATTCTGAAATAGGAAAATATAGCTTGTAAGGCAAATAAAACTAAAAGTACTATTGCTATTTGGTTGATGTTATTTACTAGTTTATGTGAGGCTGAATCTACAAGATTGCCCAATAAAGTAGGAAAAATTAACGAGGCTAATGTAGATAATAATAAGAAGAAAAGTCCTAATAAAAATTCTATTTTATACGGTTTTAAATATTGAAATAAACGACCAGCGCGTTTAAGTATTTTTTTTTTCTTATGTGTCATAGTTTGATTGGCAAATATAATAGTTAAGCATCAAAATAGTGTCTATTAATTAGCAATTCATTATTTTTGTACTTGAAGTAAATTTGTTCTAACTCCAACGTTTAATATATGTATAAGATAATACTGTCATTTTTATTGAGTGTCAATTTCATAACGGCACAAAACATTGAGTCTATTTTTTTAGATTCTGGAAATAAAATACCGTTATTAATATTTGATGAACCTTCAGATATAGAAGATTTATTAAATCAAGAAGTAGTCAAAGGTCAAATGTTTAACTTTGGAAAATTCGTTATGTGTGATATTTCAACTTCTGACGACGGCTTATGGACTGAGATTGATGGAGGTAAGGTTTGGACATTAGCTATTGAAGCTACTAATGCTAAAGGGATTTCATTGTATTATGACGATTTTTGGATACCATCTTCCGGGGAGTTATACATTTACAACCCTTCTCAGACACAAAGAATTGGACCTTTTACTTCCGAGCATAACCACAGTTCTGGTCTTTTTGCAACAGAAATCATTCATGGTGAAACTTTAATCATTGAGTATTTTCAACCTGAATATGAAAATAATGATTTGAAATTATCAATTAATCGTTTTGCTTATGGATATAGGGATATTAGCGGAGGACAATTAAATGGTTATAATTCTTCAGACGAATGTCAAGTTAATGCAAATTGTTCTGAAGGTAATGCTTGGGAAAATCAAAAAAAATCTGTGTGTAGAATACAAATTGGATCTGGATGGAATGTAGGTCTATGCTCAGGAGGTTTAGTAAATAATACATTAAACAATTGTACTCCATATGTTCTTTCGGCTGATCATTGTTTTAGTGGTGGAGATATAAGTGATAATGGCTTAAATCAATCAATATTTTATTTTAATTATCGTTCAACAAATTGTAATAATTCAGTACCTAATAATACTCACTCTATAACTGGTTGTTCTAGAGTAGCTAATAGTGGAGGAGAAGGAAATAATGGTGATCCAGATTTCTTTTTAGTTGAGTTAAATAGTGATCCAGATTTTGATCCTTATTTTGCAGGTTGGAATAGAAGTAATACAGGAGCTACAAGTGGTGTCAGCATTCACCATCCATCTGGTGATATAATGAAAATATCTACCTTTACAAACACACTTTCTTCATCTAGCGGACTTGGATTTGGAAACGATAATTCTACTCATTGGCGCGTTTTTTGGTCAGAAACACTTAATGGTCACGGTGTAACTGAGGGTGGATCTTCAGGTTCACCAATTTTTAATCAAAATGGTCTATTGACTGGTGTTCTAACTGGTGGTTCGTCATTTTGTACAGCAACTAATCAGTCAGATATTTATGGGAAATTTTGGCACGGATGGGATCAGGTAGGTAACTCTAATTCTGAACAGCTAAAGCCTTGGTTAGACCCCGCTAGTACAAATGCAATCACACTTGATGGTATGTATTGTAATCAAAGTTCAATAGTAACTGCTGCTTTTAACAGTTCAGTAACTAACGTTTGTTTAAATTCATCAGTTACTTATTCTTCTTTATCTTCTGGTGAGATAACGTCATATAATTGGCAATTCCCTGGTGGCTCTCCAGCTTCAGCTAATGGCCCTGGACCACATACTGTATTTTATAATTCCCCAGGTTCTTATGATGTTACTTTGAATGTAACTGGCACAGAAAATTCTGATGAATACTCGATGAACAATTATATTAGTGTTGCTCCTAATTTAGTTGATTTGGATTTTTTACCAGATTGTTATGGAGAAGAAACCTCTTGGGAATTACAAAACACTAATGGCCAAGTTATATATTCAGTGTCTAACGGATATTACCCTGGAGGAAATACCGCACAAGACATGGAGCCTAACCCAGAAAGTATTATTGAGAACTGGTGTTTAATGGATGGTTGTTATAAATTTGTGGTTGAAGATGATTATGGTGATGGTTTGTACGGATCTCAACATACTTGTGAATTTGATGGTGACTTTACTATTTATGATAATAGTAATAATATTCTAGCTGAATTAAACGAACCTAATTCTGATTTTGGTGAGGAAATAACACTTAATTTTTGTGTTGAATCTGGTTTATCAACCTCAGATTTTGTCATTAATACTTCTTTTGATATATTTCCTAACCCTACTTCTGAATTCTTTGTTCTTGAAAGTAATATCAATAGTGAAATTAAAATATTTAATACCATAGGACAAGAGGTTTATAAATCTGAAAAAACTAAGTACAACCATAGAATTGACATGCAAGACTTAGAGGTTGGAATTTATCTCATTCAATTTAATAAATCAATTAAAAAACTCATAAAGCAGTAGATTTGGTATTTTTAGAAAAAGATATTGATAGAATAATAGAAATGGCGTGGGAAGACAGAACACCTTTTGATGCTATTGAGTTACAGTATAACATAAAAGAAAATGATGTTCGTCAACTTATGCGAAATCATATGAAGCGGTCTTCTTTTGTTATGTGGCGAAAACGGGTTAAAAGAAGAAAAACCAAACATCTTTCTCTAAGAACTTTTATAAATGGAAGGTTTAAGTCTTCCAATCAAAAGTAGTTAATTATCTAGTTCTTTTCTTATTACTTCAATCATTTGATGAAACTCAACTTTATCAAATAAACGAGTAAGGAAAATTATTTTACCGTTTCTATCCAAAACAATATTTCGTGTTACTCCGGCTTTAGGAAGGGTAAATTGTTCAAACACATATCCATTGGTGTCCAACGCTATGGGATAAGTTATTTGCATATCTTCAATGAATGATGTTACTTTTTCTTTTGATTCTTTCAGGTCTATCCCTAATAAAATAAAATCTTCATTTTTAAATTCTTGCCATACTTGAGCTTCCAAATGAGGCATCTCTTTTCTGCAAATACCACACCAAGATGCTGTAAATTGTATGACACATACTTTGCCTAATAACGATTCGTTAGTAATAGTCGTTCCATCTAAAAGCTGTATACTGAAATTTGGGCAAATATCGTTAACCTGAACCTTATAACCTCTATTTTCTTCATTTGTACCACAGGCAATAGAGAATGTAAAAATAGTTAGTATAAAAAGAATGTTTTTCATAACTATATTTTATTTAAAATTTCTTTGATTATTTTACAAGCCTTAATAATTTCTTCTTTAGAAATAATAAGTGGTGGAGATAGACGAACTGCTGTATTAGTAAATAAGAAAAAGAACATAATTAAACCCTGTTCGTAGCCTTTTTCTACAAGGTATTGACAAAGTTTAGCGTTATCCAATTCTATTGCTAACATCAATCCTTTACCTCGTACTTCTTTAATTTTGGGATGTTGTAAATTATCTTTGAAAATCTGCTCTTTAAGTTCTATAGATTGAATTATGTTTTTATCTTCTATTAGTGTATTTAAAGTTGCAAGTGATGCAGCACAACAAACGGGATGCCCTCCAAAGGTTGTAATATGACCGAGTTTAGGATTTTCTTTAAGTTTATCCATATTCTCTTTAGAGCTGATGAAGCAACCTATAGGCATACCACCACCCATACCTTTAGCTATACATAGTATATCCGGAGTTATGCCAAAGGTATCTATAGCAAACAGTTGTCCTGTTCTTCCAAAACCAGTTTGTATTTCATCGAAAATAAGCAGTGCACCTACTTCATTACAACGTTGTCTTAGTGCTTTCAACCATTTAATAGAAGGAACTTTAAATCCTGTTGCACCTTGAATTGGCTCAACAACTACAGCAGCTGTTAAATGATCTATCAATACTAGCTGTTCTATGCTATCGTAATCAATCAATTCACAATCGGGGAGTAGTGGGCGGTATTTGGTTTTATATAGCTCCTTACCCATAATACTAAGAGCTCCATGTGTACTACCGTGATAACTGTTATAAAACGATATTATCTTATTTTTTGAAGTAATACGTTTAGCTAATTTCATAGCACCTTCAATAGCTTCTGCTCCAGAGTTTACCAAGTAGGTACAGTTTAAACTTTTAGGCAAGTTTTCTATTAGTAGTTTTGAAAGTTTGTACTGAGGAGATTGAACATACTCGCCATAAACCATTACATGAGCATAACGTTGCATTTGTTTATTAACGCTTTGTACAATTGCTGGGTGACTGTGTCCTAGTGTACAGGCAGATACTCCAGCAACTAAGTCTAAATACTTTTTATTATTGACGTCATATATATACATTCCTTCGGCATGAGAAATTTCCATTCCATTTGCAAAGGGTGTAGTTTGGGCTTGATGTTTGAAAAATACATTTTGCCCTGTTGTATATTTATTTTCTTTTGACAACTTTTAATGCAGCCTTAACAATACTATTAGAGTCTAGTCCATATTTAGCCATAAGCTCTTTAGGTTTTCCACTTTCACCAAATGTATCGTTTACTCCTACCATTTCAATAGGAGTGGGGTTATTTCTTGAAAGACATTGTGCTATGCTATCACCAAGCCCACCATTTAACATATGTTCTTCGGCACTTACCACACATTTTGTTTTAACTACAGACTTTAAAATTGCTTTTTCATCTAGTGGCTTAATGGTGTGTACATTAATTATTTCAGCGCTAATTCCTTGTTCTTCTAAGGCTTTTTGTGCTTCCATAGCCTCCCAAACTAAATGACCTGTAGCAAAAATACTAACGTCTTTTCCTTCATTAATTAAAATAGCTTTTCCTATTTCAAATTTTTGATTTTCTTCTGTGAAATTGGGCACTTTTGGCCTACCAAAACGAAGATAAACTGGTCCTTGGTGTTTAGCTATTGCAATTGTTGCTGCTTTAGTTTGGTTATAGTCGCAAGGACTTATAACCACCATACCTGGCAACATTTTCATCATTCCAATATCTTCTAAAACTTGATGAGTTGCTCCATCTTCTCCTAAAGTAATACCGGCGTGAGAGGCGCATATTTTTACATTTTTTTGCGAGTATGCAATAGATTGTCTTATTTGATCATAAACTCTTGATGTCGAAAAGTTTGCAAAAGTACCAGTAAAAGGAATTTTACCTCCAATTGTTAGTCCTGCTGCTATGCCCATCATATTTGCTTCAGCTATACCTACCTGAAAAAAGCGTTCAGGATAATTATTTGCAAACTCATTCATTTTTAAGGAGCCTGTTAGGTCGGCACATAATGCTACAACATTAGGATTACTTTTTCCAAGTTCGTTTAATCCTGCTCCAAAACCTGAGCGTGTGTCTTTCATTTCCATAATTATAATTTTAGTGATACGGTTTTTTTAGAACTAACATTAAATATTTTTTCTTTAGTGTATTCGCTTGAAATGGCGTTTTTTGCCCTGTAGACTAATTTATATTTACCTGGTAAAAGGAAAAGAGTTTGTCTTCCTTTTTTAGTATTCAAATCACACACCCATTTTAGTTCATTACTTTGTTGAAATACACTTCCATAAAATGATGATGCTATTGATAAAACAACAATACCTGGTTCAGGAATTTTTACATTAGTAGATTTACTTTGATTGATTCTAACAGTTTCATAAATGCGAGGTAAAGTCAAAATTTCTAAATCATATTCACCTGTTAAATACCTTTGTTTTGTATTAAGTAGTTGAACGTTAAGGGTTTCAGTTTTGCCTTTTTCTCTAATAATACATTCTACTTTAGTTTTATTAATTGCAGAACTAATACTTAATGTGCCTTGTGGGCATTTTATTGGTATTGTAGTGTGTTTGCCTGGAATTAATTTCCAATCTCCTTCCGCTTCTGTCTGTGGTATGGTATGGGCAACAACTTTATAACTTAGTACTGGATCAATATTCAAGGTGTCAGGATTGCCTCTACTGTTCATAGTATGTATGAAGTTATATTGTAGAATACCTGAAAAAGAATCGTAAAAGCTGAGAGGTACATTTGTTTCGGTAGGCATTTCATTTTCATCCAATAGATTAACTTGAGCAGTAGTTGAATTTAGCACTTGAGAAATGACTACATCTAAAATATTTTTGAATTCATCAGGATTTCTAGCATCGTAAAACGTACCCACACATTCAAAATTTTTCTTGTATTCTTCACTAAGACCAATACCAATAACAAAAGGTTTAAGAATAATTTTTTTCTCTTGGAATAGTCTAGAGACAGCGCATGGGTCACCGCCACATTCTTCTATTCCATCTGTAATTAGAATAACGATATTTCTTGAATTCGAGGTTACAGCAGGAAAATCTAAAGCACCTGATTCTAGTGCTTTTGCAATTGGAGTTGTGCCTTTTGGTCGGAGTGTTTTTAATCTGTTTTTTATGGCAGGTATGGTATTGTTTCCAAAAGGAACTTCTAGCCTAGTATCTCTGCAATCTTGAGGTGGTGATGGTTTTTGATGACCATAGCATCTTAAACCCACTTGTATGTTTTCTTTATTTTCAAGACTATCTAACATATTACTAAGCAGTTCTTTTGCAATTTCCATTCTGCTATTTCCGTCCCATTGAGCGTACATACTCTGAGAAGCATCAAATATGAATAAAACACGAGTTACTTGTTTATCTTTTTGGGCAAAGGTTTGGTAGGGGAATAATAGACCGATAGAAATTATCAGTATAGCTAAAAAGATATATTTATTTAAGTTTAACATTTAATAATCACCTAGTGATTCTGGATTTTGACTAAGAGCATCTGCTAACTGCTCGTCGTTAGGAGCAACGCCATGCCATTTGTGGGTTCCCATCATAAAATCAACGCCATTTCCCATTTCAGTATGCATAATTATGCAAATGGGTTTTCCATTACCACACAATGATTTAGCCTTATTTAAAACGTCAATAACATCATTAATGTTGTTACCTTCCTTAATTTCTAATACTTCCCAATCAAATGCTTTAAATTTATTAGCAATATTTCCCATAGGAAGAACCTCGTCTAATGAACCGTCAATTTGCTTTTGATTATAGTCAATTGTACAAATTAGATTATCGACTTTGTTACCCGAAGCATACATAGCAGCCTCCCATATTTGCCCTTCTTGCAACTCACCATCTCCGTGCAAACTATACACGATGGTCGAATCATTATTTAATTTTTTAGTGAGTGCTGCGCCAATAGCTACTGACATGCCTTGACCTAAAGAACCTGAAGCAATTCGTACGCCAGGAAGTTTATCGTGAGTGGTAGGGTGCCCCTGAAGTCTTGAGTTTATGGTTCTGAAAGTCGATAATTCTTTAACATCAAAATATCCTCTTCTTGCTAACACGCTATAAAGAACAGGAGAGATATGACCATTGGATAGAAAAAATAAATCTTCGTCAATGCCATTCATCTCAAAGTCAGTATTATGTTTCATAACTTCGAAATAGAGAGCTACAAAATATTCAACACAACCTAGTGATCCACCAGGATGGCCTGAGCTTTGAGCGTGTACCATACGAACAATATCTCTTCTAACTTGATTACAAATAGCGTTTAAATCTTCACTCATGGTCTAATTAGTTTAAGTCTCAAATGTAATTCTTTTAGTAGGGGAAATTACAATTGTTAATATTTTTTCAAAAATGTTTAAATAGCTGATTATCTTTGCGAAAAATATATTTGATATGGCTTTGAAGTGTGGTATAGTAGGTTTGCCAAATGTTGGAAAATCGACTTTGTTTAATTGTTTGTCTAATGCCAAAGCGCAATC